>OQVL01001973.1_pt1 | contig 12464 bp, 8 predicted proteins | sample 1691501 | NCBI WGS metagenome assembly OQVL01 (sample SAMN03418253, study PRJEB22391) | human gut metagenome | biome: human-gut; feature: organic feature; material: feces | host: Homo sapiens | place: Tanzania | collected 2013-01
ACGGCCCTGGATCATACCCTGGTTGACAAGCTTCTTGAACGGCTCGTCCTCACATACATAGCCCAAGTCGTAGAGGAACTTGTCCCAGAAACGGGAATAAATCAAATGGCCTGTAGCATGCTCTGTACCACCGATATAGAGATCGACATCCCTCCAGTATTTGTCAGCCTCGCAGCTCACGAGCTCCTCATTGTCATGAGGGTCCATGTATCTCAGATAGTATGCACTGGAACCTGCAAAGCCTGGCATTGTGCTGGTTTCCAGAGGATAACCGTTATATGTCCAGTTCTTCGCACGTGCAAGAGGCGGCTCTCCGCTCTCGGTAGGCTTGAACTGGTCGATTTCCGGAAGGGTGAGCGGAAGTTTCTCATATGGCAGCGGTGTTGCAATGCCATCCTTATAATATATAGGGAACGGCTCGCCCCAATATCTCTGACGCGAGAAAATCGCATCTCGAAGTCTGTAATTGACTTTTCTGTGGCCAATGCCCTGTTTCTCAACATAATCCATGGCTGCAGGAATTGCTTCCTTCACATCCATGCCGTCCAGGAATCCGGAATTGCACATCTTGCCTTCCTTCGCATCGAAGCTGGACTCGCTCACATCGCATCCCTCGATGATAGGAACGATAGGCAGGTCGAATTTCTTGGCGAATGCATAATCCCTGCTGTCATGAGCCGGCACTGCCATGATGGCACCAGTACCGTAACCTGCAAGCACATACTCTGAAATCCACACCGGAACACGTTTTCCAGTCAGAGGATTCTCCGCATAAGAGCCTGAGAATACGCCGGTTACGGTCTTGGTCTCGGAAATTCTCTCGCGCTCCGTCTTCTTCTTCACATAAGCAAGATACTCCTCGACGGCAGCCTTCTGCTCCTCGGTGACAAGTTCTGGAACAAGCTCGCTTTCAGGAGCCAACACCATGAAAGTCACACCGAAAATCGTGTCCACGCGAGTGGTGAAGATGGTGACATCTTTCCTCTTGTCGCCATTGAAAGTCTTGAAAACCACCTCGGTACCATAAGAACGGCCGATCCAGTTCCTCTGCATTTCTTTCAATGAATCCGTCCAGTCCAGTTTGTCCAGACCGTCCAGGAGTCGTCCGGCGTATGCTGACACCCTGAGCTGCCACTGCATCATCTTCTTCTGCTCCACAGGGAATCCTCCACGTACGGAAAGACCTTCCTTCACCTCATCATTGGCAAGCACCGTACCGAGTCCAGGGCACCAGTTGACTGATGTTTCTCCCTGATATGCAATACGATAGTTCATCAGAACCTCTGCTTTCTTCTTCTCGTTCCAAGACTTCCATTCGCCCGCGGTAAAGGTCAATTCCTCTGTGCATGCCGCGTGAATATCCCTGGTACCGGACTGCCCGAACGCATCTTCCAATTCTGTAATAGGACGAGCCTTGTCCAATTCCGTATTGTAATAGCTCTTGAACATCTTGATGAACGCCCACTGAGTCCATTTGTAGAATGCAGGATCGCAGGTGCGGACTTCCCTGTCCCAATCGTAGGAAAATCCGATTCTGTCAAGCTGCTCGCGATAACGGGCAATGTTCTTCACGGTAGTCACCTCCGGATGCTGTCCCGTCTGGATGGCATATTGCTCTGCCGGCAGACCAAATGCATCATAACCCATAGGATGAAGGACATTGAATCCCTTCAATCTCTTATATCTTGCGTAAATGTCACTTGCAATGTAACCGAGAGGATGTCCCACATGAAGTCCTGCACCGGACGGGTACGGGAACATGTCCAGCACGTAGTATTTAGGCTTTGACGGATCCTCTACCGCACGAAAAGTTTTCTCGGCCGCCCATCTGGCCTGCCATTTCTGCTCAATTCTTCTGAAATCGTAATCCATAGCTATTTTTTAATTCCGAATTTACCTTTTTTAGAGAGGCGGAAATCTACCGCCACTGACATTATAGTATTGACTTTCATACCCTTGACCTGTCCCGGCTTCCATTTGGGAGATGCCTTGACGACTCTCACAGCCTCATCATCGAGGAGCTGGTCCGCGCTTCTTGCGACACGCACATCCGTGACATTGCCGTCCTTGGAAACGACGAACTCGACGATCACACGCCCCTGGATACCGTTGGAGACCGCAGCCTTAGGATATTTGAGATATTGGTATACCCATTTCAGCAGGAATGCCTTAGGGTCTGTACTTCCCATGAACGAAGGACGCTTGTCACAATCCGCATAATCATAAAGCTTGTCCATAGACTTCGGCAGGACCTTGTCCTGACGGAACAACGGCGGATTCTCCACATTGGAAATATATCTGGTGAAATTGTAGATGTATTCCAGTTCACGCTCCATCGGCTCATATTCGATGATGCTCTCCACATCTTTCACTGTACCATGCTCCGGATATTTTCCGGTCGTAAACATCACGGACGGTATCTCCTTGGAATAGAATGCCCTGTTGTCAGACGGATACGGCTCTTCCGCCGTAACTTTCGGCAGGACCGGCTGAAGTTCATTGGAAACATTGGACAAAATCATGTTCATGTCGGCATTCGAAGATGTATACGCGTAAAAGCCTTTGCTTCCGGTTCCCAGCATGTCCAGGTCGACCATAGCGTCGATTTTCCCCGCGTCACCGAATGAACGGTTCAGGAAATACCACGCCCCTGCAAATGTCTGTTCCGACGCGCCGAAGGCAATGAAAAGCACTGAACGTCTGAACATTATGGCGTTCGAGCTGATCATCCGGGCAAGTTCCAACATGACGGCAAGTCCGGAAGCATTCCCGTTCGCGCCGTTGAAAATCTGCGTCTGCGGCTTCCCGTCCACAGTCAAGATGTTCGTTCCAATGTTGTCGAGACGGGCACCGATGACAATGTATTTGTCGTACATCGCCCTGTCATAACCTTGCACGAAACCTACCACGTTTCTGGAAGTCAGCGTATCGCCGTTTCCCTGAGCGACACCGAACACGTCCCCGTTGTCTCCGCTCAACAAATCCACGCCATATTCACGGAACATGTCCCTGACATAATCAGCAGCAGCTTTTTCGCCTTCCGAACCAGCCTTACGGCCGCCAAGTTCATCAGACGCGAGATATGAGACATGTGATTTCAATGTCTTCATGACATCACTGTCGCTGAGTTCTGAATATCCTGAAACGTACTGGGCCCCACATGGCATAGAAAGCAAGCCGAAGGCCAATGCCAAGAGCAGGGCTCTACTTATTAAACTTTTCATAATCAATTAATTGACTAGCATCCAAACGCCATCCGGGCAAAATGATTCCGCCTTGATCTTTTTCAGGTTGTCATAAGCATTGACAATACTGTCCGCAGGGCAGACGCCCACGGCGGTAAAGCCGTTCCTGAAATTTATCAATGTCACCGGATAGCCTGCCTTTTCCACTTTTCCTTTCAGATATTGTGCATTGCCGGTATCCATGAAACAGCCGAGTATCAGGTAATAACGATGTGTCAGCACCCCTGATTCCAGACCGCCCATCGACTTGGGTTCCAGCATTGTCTCATTCATGCTTTTGAGGGAATCCAGCACGGCAAGTGAATCGGCAAGCTGCTTCTCCACCTTCGCCAATGAATCCATACGTGCGTGATGTTCAGCTTCTTGAACAGCTTCAATGGCAGCCCTGCGTGCTTCAATGTCAGCGGAAGTCGGGCGTCCGGCAAGTTTCCGGAACACATCGCATCCCGAACACAGAACCGCCGCCGCGCACATCGATATGATGAATAATCGTCTCATAATACATAAATTCCTACAAATTTAATAAATATAATTATTTTTGTAGCGAGAACATAAAAAATACGCCATGCAGTTAATACAAAACATCAAGACTTTTCTGAAGGAAGTGATTGACATCAGAGCCACTATCGACACACAGAAAGCCGACGAATCCATCAGAGGGAACATTTATTTCAAAGGCCCGAACGTATGGATTCTGGTTTGCGCCATCGTCCTCGCTTCCGTCGGACTCAATGTGAATTCCACTGCCGTCATCATCGGTGCAATGCTGGTGTCTCCTCTCATGGGACCTATCTTCGGAATCGGCCTCGGCCTCGGAATTGATGATGCCGACCTCATAAAGTCCGCGCTCAAGAACTTGGCTACCATGGTGATTATAAGCCTCTTGGCCGCATCATTGTATTTCCTGCTCACCCCATTGAAACTTGCCAATCCGACTGAGCTGATGTCCAGGACCAACCCGACAATCTACGATGTGATGATAGCATTGTTCGGCGGTCTGGCGGGCATTTTCGAGATGAGCCGCAAGGAAAAGGGAACGGTCATTTCCGGCGTCGCTATTGCTACCGCATTGATGCCTCCTCTCTGTACCGCAGGCTATGGCGTGGCATCCGGAAGCCTGTTCATATTCCTCGGCGCATTGTATCTGTTCTTCATAAACTGCATCTTCATCATCCTGGCTACATATTTGATGGTCAAGTACTTGCACTTCCATGAAATCGAGATTCCGGACAAGGTGAAGGCAAAGAGGACGAAAACATGGATAACTGTCGTGGTAATTCTGGTGATTGCGCCGAGCATCTGGTCCGCATTTACGATGATCCGCGAGAACAAGTTCAACATCAACGTCGAAAATTTCGTGGCCGAGAACAAGAATCTCGAAACCGGATATATTTACGACCACAAAATCAGCTACCGTAAAGGTTGCAGCGTAGAATTGTTCATCGCGGGAGAGCCTCTCACCGCCAGCGAAAAGTCCAGACTCATCGAGTCCGCGGCAAGACATAAGATCAATGAGAATCAGCTGAAGTTCTCTGAAAGGGCGATGTACGAGTCCGACAAGGCATCAGAGAAGATAATGAAGGGCATCTACGAGCGTACCGATTCCGAGATTGCAAAGCGTGAAGCCAGGATCAAGGATCTGGAAAAAGCACTTGAAAATTATAAACTTGGAGAAATTCCTTTCGAGCAGATTGCCAAGGAAATACACAGCCAATATCCGCAAATCGGAAAAATGTTCATCGCACGCGGCGCAGAGGTGAGATGCGACAGTCTGGCTTCCACCAAAGGCCTGGTACTCATGACGGAATCCGCCAAACCGCTGCCTGCCGACGACATCCGGAAACTGGAAAGCTGGCTGAAAATCAGGCTCGGCGATTCTACTGCCGTAGTAATCAGCAAGTAAGCATTGCACGCAATGACATTGGTCCGAAGTGCATTGAAAATCGTTCTCGCAGGAGTCCTCGGCGGCTCTGCGGCATTTCCTCTGCGCGCCCCGGATTTCCGGCATTGTTCCGAAGAAAGGCTGGCGCCCGCGCGTCCGCTGTTCGGGCCTGCGGATACCGTTTCAATGTTCATCATCGGCGATGTGATGCTTCATGAACGGCAGATGTCCTATAGCTACGGGCCTTTCCTTGAGCATGTCAGCGGCCGGATGAAGGCTGCTGACATCACTGTCGCGAACATGGAATTTCCACTCGGAGGCAAGCCGTATTCCGGCTATCCGGCATTTTCCGCGCCCGATGAATATGCCTGCTACATAAACAGTTGCGGTGCCAATGTCTTCCTTGCAGCGAACAACCACATTCTCGACAAAGGTTACACGGGCATTGAACGGACCATTCATGTCTACGACAGTCTGGAGGCCGCAGGCGCCATCAGATATGCGGGCATAAGCGCCGATTCTCTGGACAATGCGGGGCGTTATCCGCTGATTGTCAATGTGCGCGGTGTCCGGATCGCCCTCCTGAATTTCACATACGGGACGAACAATCCAGCGAAACGGGGAAAATGGCCGAAGGTGAATCTCTCCGACACGACCGACATTGCGGAGGCCCTATCGCGGGCGAAAGAGCGGAAACCGGATTTCATCGTGGCGCTCCCGCATTGGGGCGAGGAATATGAATTGCGCCATTCCTCCCGCCAGGAAAAACTGGCCAAATGGCTGGTAGCCAAGGGGGTCAATGCCATCGTAGGGACCCATCCGCATGTGGTGCAGGATTCGTCGATGATTGACGGCGTCCCGGTTTTCTATTCCCTGGGCAATGCCGTGTCGAACATGAGTGCGGCAAACACCCAGCTGGAGCTCGCCGTGGAACTGAAGTTCGCACGTTCCACGTCAGGTGACATGTCAATGCTGCCGCCATCCGTCACTTACCTATGGTGCTCACGTCCAGGCAAATACATGGACAACTACACCACATTGCCGGTTCAGGATTTCATCGAAAAACGCGAACTTTGGCAGGCTCCCTATGACTATGACAAAATGATGTCCACCTATCACCACGTGAAGGCTGTCACCGGGGTCCGGTAAATATTTTTGCGGAACGGGATTATAGATGTAACTTTGTGGAATGGCCGCTCGGGAGGTCCCGTGAACGGCAGGATAAAGATATGAGAAAAGACATTACATTGGAAGCTCTGGACCCCATAGAAATTTATGGGGCCGGAAATAAGATACTGACAGAATTCTGTTCCTATTTTCCCGGATTGAAGGTGGTTGCGAGAGGAAATCTGATCATGCTGGACGGAAGCGAGGAACAGATAGAGCAGTTCAGCACGAAACTGGACGAACTCATCGAGAGGCGCCATCACAAATTGAATCTTACGAAATTCGATGTGGAGGATATTTTCGACGGAGAGACTTCGCCGGACAGTTTCACATTGAACGGAGAAGCAGTCATCGTACACAGCACGGACGGCAAGCCGATAAGGGCGAGGAACAAGAAGCAGCAGGAAATGGTCAAAGCCTACTTCAGCAGCGATCTGGTTTTCGCTGTCGGACCTGCCGGCACAGGTAAGACATACATCGCTATCGCATTGGCTGTCAGAGCATTGAAGAACAGGGAAATAAAAAGGATCATCCTTACCAGACCGGCCGTGGAAGCCGGGGAACGTCTGGGATTTCTGCCGGGAGACCTGAAGGACAAGCTGGATCCGTACCTGCAGCCGCTTTATGATGCCCTCGGGGACATGATTCCGACGAAGAAGCTCCAGGAATTCATCGCGGAAGGCACCATTCAGATAGCGCCGCTGGCCTATATGCGCGGACGTACACTTGACCGCGCTTGTGTGATTCTGGATGAGGCGCAGAACACGAATCTCGGACAGTTGAAAATGTTCCTCACCCGTATGGGACCGGATGCCAAATTCATCGTGACAGGTGATGCCAGTCAGGTGGATTTGCCGCACAAGGAGGATTCCGGACTTGTACGTGGAATAAATATGTTGAAAAATATCAAGGGCGTCTCAACAATCTTCTTCACTAACGAAGACATTGTAAGACACCCGCTTGTAACGAAAATCGTCAAGGCTTTCGACAGTGCCGAGACACAGGAAGCTGAATAATAAACGCAAAAAATATTTGCATATTAAAATCGAATCTTCTAACTTGCATCCCGAAAAATAGAAACGGAACTATGTTTATGATGAACAACAATTCTTGGTGGTGGCGCTCTTACTACTCTGACAGTCGTAGGAGGCTATAGCCGTATGTTGTTCTGAATCATTCAGATAACTCAAGCCCCGCCGCGACTGCGACGGGGCTTTTTTCGTATAGAAACGTAAAACAACTTAAATTATAAACATTATGGAACAGAAAGTACCTTACAAAATCTACCTCGAAGAAAACGAAATTCCTAAAGCATGGTATAACGTGCGTGCCGACATGAAGAACAAGCCGGCTCCGCTGCTCAACCCGGCGACATTGCAGCCGATGGGCATCGACGACCTGAAGGGCGTATTCTGCGAGGAGCTTTGCAAACAGGAACTTGACAATGACACTGCATACTTCCCTATTCCGGAGGAAATCAGGGACTTCTATAAAATGTACCGTCCGTCACCGCTCATCAGGGCATACTTCCTCGAAAAAGCATTGGGCACACCGGCTAAAATCTACTATAAGTTCGAAGGCAACAACACTTCCGGAAGCCACAAGCTCAATTCTGCCATTGCGCAGGCTTATTATGCCAAGAAACAGGGGCTCAAAGGCGTGACTACCGAAACAGGAGCAGGACAATGGGGCACGGCATTGAGCATGGCATGTGCATACTTCGGCCTTGATTGTCATGTATTCATGGTAAAATGTTCGTACGAGCAGAAGCCGTTTAGACGCGAAGTCATGCGTACCTACGGGGCACATGTCACGCCGTCTCCAAGCATGGAGACAGAGGTCGGCCGCAAGATTCTGGCGGAGCACCCGGGAACGACCGGCAGTCTGGGATGTGCCATTTCCGAAGCGGTGGAAACTGCTGTCACTCATGACGGGTACAGATATGTTCTCGGCTCCGTCCTGAACCAAGTTCTTCTGCACCAGTCAATTATCGGTCTTGAAGCAAAAGCGGCGCTCGACAAATACGGAATCACCCCGGACATTGTCATAGGCTGTGCCGGAGGCGGTTCGAATCTCGGCGGTCTGATAAGTCCGTTTGTCGGAGAAATGCTGCGCGGCGAGAAACAATACCGCATAATCGCCGTAGAGCCAGCATCCTGCCCTAGCTTCACGCGTGGAAAATATGCCTACGATTTCTGCGACACCGGTGAGATTTGCCCGCTCTCTAAAATGTATACTCTTGGCAGTCAGTTCATTCCGTCAGCGAACCACGCAGGCGGTCTCCGCTACCACGGAATGAGCAGCATCCTGTCACAGCTCTATGCCGACGGCTACATGGAGGCCCGTTCCGTCGAGCAGACTTCCGTATTCGGGGCAGCGGAATTGTTTGCACGCACGGAAGGCACGCTCCCTGCACCTGAAAGCAGCCATGCGATACGTGCAGCCATTGACGAGGCCCTGAAATGCAAGGAAACGGGAGAGGAAAAGACAATTCTTTTCGGTCTCACGGGAACAGGTTATTTCGACCTGAAGGCATATGAGCAGTTCAATGACGGAAAAATGACTGACACCATCCCGACTGACGAGCAGATCAGGGAAAGTCTCAGTCATCTTCCTAAAGTCGACTAGGGCCTACAGGAACGCGATGCGACCCGGTATGTCTCCAGTGCGGACACTCCATTTATGCTTGCCGGAACCGGTATAGCAATGGAGGGTTCCGCTGGAGACATAATCTTTGGCATCTGTCACATAGATATCTCCGTTTCCCGGATTCACGGTCACCGTAAAAGCTGTGGTGATTCCACTTTCCGTACTGTCGGTTATGAAACTGCCGGATTCCAGTTTGCGGGTCTTGGCATTGACAATATTATATGTCGTAGTCAGCGCCCATGTCCCATTAGTATTAGTATAAGTCGAACCTATCACATATATCTTGTCACCCGCCAATGCCATGCTTGAAACCGGTACATTCACAGAGCCGCCAAGCTCATACTTGTCACCTTTCTTGACAAGATAGTTGAGAGTACTGCTGACATCGCTGTAATTGCCTCTTGATGAAACCCAGATGGTCCCTTCGGCATCCACTAGCATAAGTTCCAGATTTACAGCCACTTCAATATCGTATTCAACTTTCATTGACTTCAGGTCCACGACGGAAACGGTATTGTCATAATCTTTGGCAAGTCCGCCGGAATTGGCGACATAAGCCTTACCGTCCCTGATGACGAGCTGCTCCGGCTGATAGCCTACTGTAACCTGCCCGGTAACCTTATATGTGTCGAGGTCAATGCAATACAGCGCGCCTTTCTGAGTCTTGAGAGACTCCGCATCTTTCGCCACATATGACGTCACATAAGCACAGTTCCCGTCAAATGCGATGAAACGGCAGTTGGGAACATCCACCTGAGCCAGGCGCTTCATGGAATATGCGTCCATGATTTCGATTTTGTGCGAGCCATTGACGACAGCAAATACCTTCCCCTTGTAAACTTGGACATCATTGCCGGTATCGCCCAGTCCTTTCACGACTTCCGGGTTATATTCCGTGAACACATCCCTGATATAGAAACCGTTATGGAAATTCAGGAAATCCAGCCTGGCCTTGTTGCTGCCCTGGTTGCCCTGATTGACAAGGTAGAATCCGGAAGGTTCGGCCGACGCATTGACAGCAGCGTCAACGAACTCATAATCAGACGGTTCTCCATTCTCGCCGGGAAGAAATCTCAATGTATCTTCCTTACGGCAACCTGCTGCCGCAACCAACGCGATGGCAAGCACTACCTTGCCGAAATTTTGAAAAATTCTTTTCATAAAAAAATATTTGTTTAAAGTTCAATGCTGACTGACAGCCTGAAATTCGTCTTGGGCATAGGATAATTCAGGACCACCTCATAATCCTGTCCGAAAAGATTATTGATTTCAGCTGTCGCTTTCAATGTCTTCTTATTAATATTCAATGTTTTCTGCAATGACAGATCGCTGGTATACCAAGGCAGGACATAGTTCCGCCACGTGTTTTCCTTACTACTGTACCTCTCGCCAGTATATATGAAGGAATAATTCAGCCCCCATCCCTTATAATATATGGAAGCGACGGCTGAACCGCTATGCTTCGGCACATACGGAATCTGATTCTTATAGAAGGTGTCTGATTTGTTCGTGACATCTATAGCTCTCTGCCATGTATATTGGAGTTTCACAGCTGCTTCGACCTGGCCGAAACTGAAAAAGGCATCACATGAAGCGTCCACGCCCTTGATATCCACCGTTCCGAGATTCAGCATCGTCCACCTGAACTGCTGTCCACTCGGATAGGCTATAATCTTATCCTTCACCTTGTTCCAATAACCGTCCGCGCTCAGGTCCAATTTCCTGAAGGGACCGGCATGGAGATAATTTCCGGAATACGTAAAACCGGCATTGGCCTGACAAACGGTCTCGGGGCGAAGGGAGGCACTGGCGGAGTTCGTATAATACAAATCATTGAACGTGGGCATCCTGAACGAGCTCTTGGCGAAAGCCCTCACGAATAAATCATTGTTCTTCAGCAACTTGTATGAGGCATAGAGCGCAGGGGCCGCCTTGCTCCGGCGGGAGTCCGATGAATTTTTGCGCGCCTTGTCATGTATGAAATAGCCCAGCAGGCTTGCCTGCATCTTCAACCTTCCAAGGTCCAATGCCGTGGCGACAGACACCATCTCCGTGAATCTCACAGGCTGGGGAAACGGCAGGTTACCCGACATGTAGTTGTCGGCGTCGAGATAGTTCCATTTGAAGTCACAAGAAAGGGAGACATCCCAGAAATCAGTGATGCTGAACAAGTTGGCGCAAGAAGCAAACAACTCTTTCTGTCTGTACGTGTTGCTTACATAAAGCCTGCGCATGTCCTTGTCCTCATAGAAGGTATAGTCATAGGCGAACTTGGCATTGAACATGGAGCGCCACCAGGGCGTCCAACTGTTGACCGCCCTGCCCTGAACGAACAAGTTATTGTCCCTCATGCGCTCGCCATTTGTAAAGACATTGCTCACGACCGCCCCGGGGATTCCCCTGTCGGAATGATAGTTATAGGCCTTTAGCGTCCAGCTTCCATGTCCCAAAGCCCCATAGAACGCAGCCTCCGTCCGCAAAGCGCATACATCACCATTGCGCCTGAATGCTGTGGTGTCATAAGCTAGATTTCCCCTGGAATCATAGCCACGACAACGGAATTTATACTTGCCGGAAGCATTGACAAAACCCGCCGATACGCTTCCGGAAACATTGTCAGTAATTTTATATTCCGCTCTTAGAGAAGGATTTACAAGATCAAAAGAGCCTCCTTTAAGAGATGCTTTGAGCTTGAATTTTCTGCCGTCTTCAAATCTCGGCCTGGAAGTGTTGATATACACGACGCCGGATGCTCCGAATTCTCCTGCCGATTGGAAAATATCACTTTTCTGCCCGTTGTACAGCGATATTTCCGCCACGTCATCGAGCGAGAAACGTCCCAGGTCCACCTGACCGTTCTGCGCATTGCCGAGTTGTATACCATCGATCAGCACAGCCGTATGGTTGGTCCCCAGGGATCTGACATTCACGGTCTTCAATCCACCGATTCCGCCGTAATCCTTGATCTGGACACCGGAGAAAAAGCGCATTGCATCAGCGACAGAAAGGGTGTTCAGCCTCTCAAGTTCCTTTCCGCCAAGGGTTTGCGCGGGGATCGTCTCACGGTATCGGGAGCCGGAAGCATATCCCAATACCATCGAACTGTCCAATTGGCGGTTCAATGCCAGACTATCGGCCGGTTCAGCATACGAATTTCCGCTGACGGCAAAAACCGCCAGTGTCACGACAATGATATACTTAAAGATTTTCATCCGGTCAATTAACTGTCAATCAATGTAATACACACCGATTCAGCCACAGTTTCCCGGACTAATGCACAAGAGACCCAGCCAACGCCGCCCGTCCTCCGCAGGCAAGAACCGATGGTACCTATGAATGCAGGCATTCTGACTCACCTCTTCATTGAGGTCTCACAGTAGCGGGAACTGCCCGGGAATCTCACCCGGTTTCCCCACATTCATTTCCGGCGTCAAATATACATCATCGATAATTATCTGACAAATAAGAAATCTTTCAACCTTTTTTTAATATCATCTTCAAACTTAGAGAGTAGTGGCGAT
>OQVL01001974.1_pt1 | contig 12462 bp, 21 predicted proteins | sample 1691501 | NCBI WGS metagenome assembly OQVL01 (sample SAMN03418253, study PRJEB22391) | human gut metagenome | biome: human-gut; feature: organic feature; material: feces | host: Homo sapiens | place: Tanzania | collected 2013-01
AAATTATGTGCTATGTTAATGATTTTAATTTAATAGAATATTTGAAAAGAAACAATATTAAATATTGCAAAGTCGTTTTAAATATTAACGAAATAACGGCGAAAGAATATTTAAATTTAAGAGATAAAGATAACGCGCGGATTTTTTTATCGATTACAAATAAAGATTATTATAATTCTTATAAATATGCAATTAAATTAAATAAAAAATATATAATCGTTTTAGATGGCGATACGATAAAATATAAAAATAAAAGATATAGATTTATAGGTTTTGACGCTCCCGAGCTTAATCAAAATTATGGAGAAAACGCTAAAAGCTATGTAATAAATTCTATTAACAATGCCGATAAAATTTATATGCTAATAGATTCTTATGATTTGTTTGATAGAATATTATGCCATATAATTATAGACGGAGAACCTTTGGCTTATTCTATGATTAAAGAAAAATACGCTAAAGAAACTATAATTAAATACGGAGATAGCGGTTTTCCGACAATAGCAAGCAATATAGTTTATCTGTCTAAATTTCAAGGCAGAAGAGCGTTTATTGACCCTGCGGTATTTAGAAAAACAAATTATTAAATTTATGCGTAAAGATTCTTACTATTGATTTTTTTAATTTATAAGTTAAAGTTTAAATATTCGATATTATTTTATCTTTAAATTTTTAATTGAAAATCAATTTATTTTAAGGAAATAAAGTGAATAAGATAGAAGATTATAATCAAAACATTTCAAAATATGAATTATACGCTCATTTAAGCGACCAAATAGTCGCGGGAAATATAAAAACTTTTTCGGAAATTTTTACTTACGCTCAAAATGTCCTTCGTGTATTTTACCAATTCCTGCGTCAGCCGTATCGCGTCCGCCTGCTTGCGCTCGATGTTCGCCTTTACTGCGCCTTCCGCATCCGAAATCACGATATAGACATCTACAGGTCTTGTCTGACCATAACGCCAGCACCGCCGGACCGCCTGGTAATATGCCTCGAAGGAATCCGAAAGTCCGACGAAAACTTCCCGGCTACAGTGCTGCCAATTCATCCCAAATCCAAACACTGATGGCTTACTGATGAGTATTTTTCGTTCTCCGGATCTCCATCGTCTCTCATATTCCACTTTCAAGTTATCCGGCGTAGCGCCTCGGATGGAGAACGCTTTTTCTCCGAGGTAACGTTCCAATTCGTCCTGTTCCGCATTCAGGTCGCACCACAAGATGCACGGCGTATCCTTTCCTACTGCGATTTCAGCGGCTTTCGAAGTTCGTATCTCCAAACTGTCGCGTCTGGCTTTTCGCCGTTCCATCAGCGACATGGATACCTGCGGTAGAAACCCGATTTGACCATCATCTGCTTCAATCCTCTCAGACCGGCAAATACATTCATGCAGACGCAATTCTGGAAGGTCGAATCCGGACATTTCGTAGCCAAGATCCGACGGCTTTGTCATGCAGCACGCCCAGCTCGCGACCCATGCGAAAAACGCCTCCTGCGCGTGCCCCTTGAGCCGCCATTTCTGCGTTTCTCCGCCGTCATGTACGAAATAGGTAGCCAGCATTTCCGTCCGGCTCATAATGCCTAGGAATTCTGCATGGTTGCCAAGTTCCACATAATCGTTCGGGGATGGCGTCGCAGTGCAGCAGAGTTTGTACGGTGTGAACTTGAACATATCCGTCAGCGCCTGTTTTGTCGCGCTGGTGTAGTCCTTCAGGATGCTGGATTCGTCAAGAACCACGCCGGCGAATGCAGATGCGTCAAAGTTTCCAATACGATCATAGTTTGTTGTGTAGATGCCTAGTGTCGTCACTGCACTCATATCTGGCGCGTAGGACGCATGTATGTCGAACTTCTCGCCCTCACGGATTGTCTGATGTGCAACGCTGAGTGGTGCTACCACCAATACGCTCTTTCCGGTGTGTCTGCAAACCTGATTTGCAAACTCAAGCTGCATCGGCGTTTTTCCAAGGCCGCACTCTGCAAAAATAGCGGATTTTCCTTTTTTAAGCGCCCACCGAACAATGTCATGCTCGTATTCGTAGAGTTTCGGGTTCAGGTCATCCACTTCAAATCCCGCATCGGACGCAACGTTTTGTTTTGATTTCAGAAACTCCAAATAGCTCTTACTCACACGCTTTGCCCTCCGGAATTTCAGCCAGCCAAAAATCACGGCGACATTTTCTGCATTCTTCCTCGTCTCTCACAAGGCAGAAGAGAGCATCGTCGTCTTTATTGTGGCGTCTTTTATCTACGACGATCGGACAAATAGAGGGCATCCCGTCACTTTCAATTCTCGCATTCGGGAACATCTTCAAAAACTCGCTCTGTCTCGTTTTAACAGGATGTTCTTTTGCCCATTGCTCTACTTGCTCTACAACGGCTTCTGCCGACCATCCACCAAGCACTGATCTAATCTGAACATCATTTGCAATCATTCTTCTGCATTGCTTTACATATTCAACAGCATCCATTTTCTGTCCTCCTACATCCAGACCATATCGCATTTGTTGTCCACGCAGTCCTGCAAGATTGCCTTGAAGTCTCGGAACATTGCGCAGTCGCTCCGGCCGGCATAGCCGTAGCAGATGTTGTCGTCGTAGTCTCCGATGACCTTCAAGATCTCCTTGCAGGCTCCGTATCTGATTTTTCCATTGCAGTCGCTTCCAAGCAGGAAATTCACGACCTTTACGTGAAGGTCGTTTTCACGGACAATCCTGATTGCTTCCGTGTCCCATTCCGTATAGAACTTCTTTTCCTCATCCGGACGCATGAGAGGCGGCGCATCGTATAATTTTTTGTAGTGGCTGCAAAACGGCCCTCCCATGAGTTCGACCACCTTGCGCCGCAGCCGCATGAAGCCGCTATATCCAAGGTCGATATACCGACCAGTTTTCTTACACTTGATTGTTACGCCCATTTTCATTTTCCTTTCTTCGGCTCCCCGTAGCTGCAAAAATCGAATGGATACGCCGATGGCAAAACACCTTTTTGCCGTGGATGCCCGCAGTTTCCATATTCCGTCCGATGCTTACAGTCCTTGCACCGCACCACCTCCGCAACGTTGGCGGCGGGCATTTCCCGAATTTCGGCATATGCGCGTTCCAACCGTGTTAGTGCCGTCATGCTTCCACCACGTTCTGCTTTCCGTAACGCAAATAGCGCATCCTCGCGCCGGATAAAATTAGCCATAAGGCATACCTCCTGCAATAACTCCGGCCATCCCATCCGGCAGGGCGTGGAATGGGTCGATTGTTTGTATAATTTTCAGCCGCAAGAGCCTTTCCGCCTGCCTCTTGGTCAGCCGTTTCTCACGCTGCTTTGGCGGCAGTTCGCCATTCTTAGCCGCGATGGCAGTCGGGTTGTGCTTATGTTGACCCATCGTCCCGCACCTCCACGCCAGCCTCGTCCAGCAGGTCACAAAGATCGGTGTCCACGCTGCTACCAATAAACTCACCATTTTCGTCGTAGTGGTTGTACTCCTTGGTCGGCCGGGATTCTATCCCTGCAAACTCTTTTAAGAGTCTCAGATATTCGTCGTTATCGATGAGCTGAGTCTGATAGAGTCGGCTCAACTGCGCTTTGGTTATGCACTTAGCCATCATTTACCCTCCTGTTCCATGCTTTCGTAACGGACTCTATCGCCGTTTCTTCTTCGTCATAGGTTATGGTGGACATAGAACACAAGCATTGATTGCATTGTATTGATGCTTCATACCCTTTTCTTGCTCTGTACGGTTCAAGAAGTGCTTCTCCCCCGCAAAACGGGCACGGTTTCAGTTCAGCCATCTTCTCTTACCTCCACATCCAATTCGCAGAACGTGCCTTGCCAATGTGGGCAATCCTTATACGGAACCTCGCACCAGCCGTATCCGTATGGGCAACGATAATCAGCCATCTTTCCTCGCCTCCAAGGCTTTCTCCGCTTCCTCGCGGGTTAAGAAAATCGTTTTTCCTATGGAACTTTCCACGAATGGGCAGAAAGGGTATGTTTCAATGTCCCATTTTCCCCGTATTGCGAAGTATTTCATGCTCCAGACTCGGTGCTCGAAGATTTCTCCGGCAAACACGCGGTATAATTTATCTCCGATTTTGCACGGCATCACGACCACGCGCCCCTCTCTATCTGCCCGCATCAACTCCCGGATTCGCTCTGCACGTTCCGGCTTATCCTCAAAAGCCATCTCCACGATGTTCTTTGCCGCGTCGGCCTGCCACGGCTCCAGTCCAAGATCTTCATAAGGCTTCAACCGAACATACAATTCCCGAATGATCTTCCGAAGAACGTCTTTGCTAAATCCCATGAGCGCAGGACCGTTCAGAATCAGATCAATAACACGGTCCGATGCGGTGCTCCATTCAAATTCTCTTTCTCCGATTTTGGCATTCAGATACCGGTCGGTATCTTTGTCAACGCTGATATTCGGTCTGGTCAATCGTTCCATTTCAAAACCCCTTTCCCCACATATCTGCAATACGCAATTTCCAGCTTCGCACCCTTGCTTTCCTTTGCATCCGGCAGCGCGAACAGAATATCCGCCGCATCGATCATCCCGAAGCACAGCCGCATATAGTCCTTCGGTGTCAGTCCTTCCGGCAATTCCGCCGGATTCAAGATCACCGCGAGAGGATATAACTCCTGTATGTGCTTTGCCGCCATGCGGAATTTCATCTTGTAATTCGGATCTCCGGTGATCTTACCGGCCATGTAGATTTTCATGCCTTTTCTCCTTCCTCCGGCGCGTCCGGCAATCCGCGCCATTCCCAGTGGCTGGAATTGCCGCATCCGGCGCATGGACAATTTTTCGTCACACAGTTCATGCATTCGATAACAGTCGCATTATCAAATTCGCAGTAGTCGAAATGCTTACAATCCAGACACGATCGACGCGCTTTTATCTGCTCAAGCAGCGCGTCCCTCTCGGCTTCTGCCTCTGCCTGCTTCTTCCGCAGCGCCGCGTTCTCGGCGGTCAGGCGCTCGATGAGGTCGGCTGCATCGGCCACTAAGCGTTTTAGGCAATCCCCGTAACAAAAGTATTTGCAAGCTGTGCAGTCAATGTAGTCCGGGTCGCTGCAATACCGCAGCGCCTGTATAATTTCCTCGTATCTCATATATCCTCCATCCCTTCAAGAACCATTTGCCCCGGCAGAACGCCGTCTTCCATCCACCAGTGCATCACGTCCTCGCCGGTCTGCCACGCGCACGGAAGTTCTCGCTTGCGCCGTTCCTCAAGCATCCTGTCAAACGCTCGGATATACGCGGCCTTGATCTTTGGGTAACGCGCGAACTCCACCTTCCGGTGCTTGCCTGCAATCGGGCAGCCGATACAACCCACGCGTTTCCATCCGCATTCATACAGCGGATTCATGCAAATCTTTTCGGCAGAAGCGTAGTCCAACACGTCAGATTCCTGCCAGTCAATGATTGGGTTGACCGTCCTGGTCCCCTTGAGCTGGCAGTTTTCCATCAGCATGCGGCTTTCGTCATTGTCGTTCATCAGCATCAGCCGCTTGGATTTGTCCCTGTGCAGCGCCTCCATGACTCCGCGGGATTTGCGCTTTTGCGACTCGGCCCACCGGACGCCGGTAGCGATCCACCTCCCGCGGCCGCTGGTCTCTTTGAGCACCGCGCAGCAGTAGCGTACCAGGCGTGTCGGCGGCATGAGTTTGCGCGGAATCAAATTCCACATGGTTACATTCGTTCCGTCTGGGCGCTTGTGCGTATCAACGTCGCACTTTACCCCCGCCAGCTCCAACCGCCGGAAGGTATCCAGCACATGCCGCACCGTCTCCGGCGCATCTGCTGTCGTCAGCGAGTGCAGCACCTCATACGGTATCCCTGCCGCGCAAGCCAGATGCAGCAGCACGTCAGAGTCCTTGCCGCCGGAGTATGTGATTACCAGCGGTTGCTTGTAGAGCCGTAAGCTCATATCCGAGGCCATTTTCAGCCGCTCAATCGCGGCCCTTTCCAAATCCATTTCATTTCCCCTCAAAATCGTACTTCGGCATTTCCGCCCACGCGATCACGTCGTCCCAATCTCCGCGTTCCTCCAATCCAAACGAATGGTTTTCCCAATCGTCGGTATCGACGCGGCACACATCTTTGTCCACTCCCCACTCGGTTGCGATTAGGATTTCCTGCTCATCATCAGGCATAGGGCAGTCGAACATATACTCCGGGATTTCAAAATCCAAATAGCCATGCTCGGAAAATTCAGTTTTTTCCGCATCCGTCAGTGGGCGTTCGTTGAGTTTATGCCACAATACCGGCTCGACAAACTCTCCCATTGTGCTGCCGTCCCGCCTCACAGCGTACTGTAGTGCCTTGCGCTTGATTAGAGACAGAAGCGTTTGAATCTGAAGATTCATGAACCGCTTTCGGTTCCAAATTCTCCCGTTCCAATAGATGTTTTCTTGCAGCACCAAATCGTCCAGCGACCGAATGCAATCGCCTTTCATGTATTTGGGTTTACTCATTTCCTTTTCTCCCATTCCAATCCGCCGAACATAGTCGTTTGCTCCATGTCCGGTTTCTTTTTCTGCGCCGCCATCCGTTTCTCAACCGGCCTTCATAAATCACGATCATCCAGTCCACGACACTGCTATAGCCAATTTCGATGTGCATCGGTATCCGCGACCTTACTTTGTCGAAGAATCTCAGAAAATCATCCATTTTCGTCCCCGTACCTTTCTTTGATTGCCGCTTTTGCCTCTTCTTCCGTCTTGAATACGTAACCCGCTCTGTTACGGTCATCGCCACTGTCAACATTCAACGTTTCCGTACTCCATATATTCATGCGGTTGCTAGAATCGAAGCAGAGCAACATCCTGACATTCGTGATTTTTGACTTTTTTGGGAAATACGTTGATTTTGAAACGGTTCCGTAGCCTCTGCACGTGGGGCAGTCAATTTCAAACGTCTCCCCGCCAATGTCAGCCGACACTTTCTTTTTGCCGCCGCACTTCTCGCAGGTATGCCGTTCGTATTCCGAACCGATCACCCAGCACTCATCGCCGGGTCGGAAGTCCTTTGTCAGATGGTTGACGATTGCCTTGACCTGCCTTGCAGGAACCTCGTGCGCTTCGACATAGACCTTCTGCTCACGAAGCTGCTTGACTTCTTCCTCAAGCTTCGCTTTATGCCAATTCAGGCTGGAAACCTCGCTTCTGATTTCATCGGCTTTCGTCTTCGCCTCGTTGGCATCGTCCATCAGCTGCTTTACTTCCTCGGTCAGCTCATTCCAGAGCGCAGCCTTTGCGTCCTCAATGATCTGCTCGGCTTTTGACGGCTCCGAAAACATCTCGTCGTATTCCTCGAAATAACTCATGTTTTTGCTTTCATCCTTTCTGCATCGGCGCGAAGCGCCCGCGCAAAATTCAAATTTTCGCATCGAACACCGTTCCGCAACGCTTGTACCGGAATCCCGACCACATAGCTGAGCTGCCATGACCGTCTGCGGCTTCCTGCCTGAATTCACCCTTGTGCTGGAAGAACTTCACCACAAATTCAGATTCAAAATCCTCAACCGTGACGATATCCCACTCGAAGATCTTTTCACCATGAATATCGTCCATGCCTGTGTACTGCCCCACCGTCTCCGGATTGACCTCCACGGCCGTGTCAAACGGCTTCCCGCTGTCGATGAAAGTCTTTCCTCCGCACGCGCACCCGTCGCTTTCCTTTCGGACGATCAGATTTCCGTACACCCACTCGCCGTTGTCCACACGCTTACCTCGAAAAAGAATGTCCCTCAATTCAATGCCTCCCATTGTTTTTCGTTTGAGAACTTCTGTGTCGCTCCCTATATTTCCATCATACGAATCGCCACAAATATTTTTTGTACATCGTTATGTAAACGCACAGCATCCCGCTTTCGCCCATCACCACCCACACCGGACCGTTGCCTACCTGCACACTACCTGACCTTCCGTCGAAGCACTTCCGAAGGGAACCTGTATCGTTGCCGAAAGGCAACCGCGCAAATTTTATTTTTTGAGGTATGACCTATCGCCTTTTCATTTTTTCACCTCAGAATTGGAAAACCACCCCCTCCCCATTTTAAGGAAGAAGAAATGGACGCATCGTCAGCGCACAGAACGTAAAGCGCCGAGTTGATCGCGCACGCCGGATGTATTTAGAATCAGATAGAGGTCGAGTGAGTGAACGTGGAGGTGGGGGGAAGTGCTATGCGTGGTTACGAAAACAGAAGCCCGTCTTGACTTGTAAAATGGGGGCGGCTTGCATTTCTGCCGTCTCGGTTCCGGATTCCGTTTACATTAGTGCCAATAATGTAAACGGAAGTTGGCTATAATTGAATGATATCTTGCAAAACTCGGATTTGCCCGAACTTTTGACGATTTTTCGAGTTCTGAGGCGCTGCCTGGGGTCGTTTCCCTTGTCCGTTGCTATGGCAACAAAACGGGTCAGACAAGCCGGAACCGCTGAACACGGCGGAGCCGTGAACACTTTCCCCGCCCTGGCCTTGTGTTCCTGTATGCGCTGGCAATGGCTGGCGTGAGAGTGGCCGGAAGTTTGCCGGGCTGAGATGTGCCGCGCTTGCATAGGTGGGAGTAAATGAAACGGGAGTAAACTATACTTTAACCGTGGGCGTGTAAAACGTGTGCGCACATACGCGCACGGGCGCATACACGCGCGACGCGCGCGCACGCACGCAATATTAATTGTATGTAGATACAGTTAAGCCGCCTCGACGTTTAGCCGGGGCGGCGTGGTGGATGTATGGCGGGGCGTTGCTTTAGGCTTGGGCGCGGTAGCGGCTGCGGATGGAGTTGATGCGGCGTTGAACTGCTGATTTGCTCATGCCGAGCGCAGAGGCAATAGCGCGGACGGTGAGACCGACTGCAAGCGCCTGTATGATCTGTCGATCGGTGTTGTCGGCGGCTGTTGCCTCGATGGCGGCGCGGATGATGGCGGCATCTTCTGGGCTGCTGGCGGGGGCGGCTGTGACGCTTGGGAGTGCGTCTAGTGCGGTTTGATCGGCTGTGTCTCCGTCCGCGTCGCTGGCTATGATTCGGCAGCAGTTGGAGGTGTGGCGATACTCTGCGCGGGCTATGGTGTGTACGGCCTGCGTGCAGGCGGCGAAGAGAATGAATGCGAGCATGTGCGGTTCTTCGGCCTGCTCGTTGCGGGCCAGGGCCGGAGCTACGCGGGGCCAGGCTTCGGCGGCGACGGTCTGCGCGTCGTCGGCTGTGCGCATCCATGCCGTGTCAGCGCTGCGGCCTGTAGCTTCGGCGCGGCCTTTGACGGTCCACGCCATTCTCTGCAATGCGGTATACTGTTCCTCACCGCTCATATTCTCCCACTCACGGCGGACGCTCTGCGCGGCTCTGGCGGCCTCGTGGGCGGCTTTCAGGCATAATGCGAACTGGGCGCGGCTGCGCGTCTCTGGGAACTCTGCGACGGTGGCGCGGTAGAGGCTCCACGCCTTGCGCATGATCTGGCTTTTGTTCATGGTGACGGTCTCCTTTTTCGTTTCATTTGATGGGGGCGGGGCCGCTTTGGTGCCCGGTGCGGCTCTGCTAGGGTGTCCGGGGTGGGGGCTGTGCCCTCAGAAGCTCGGCTGTAGCTTGATCTCCCAACGGCCACAAATGTCGCCTGCGGCGTTTTTCTCGGCCTTTTTCAGGGCCTTTTCGATTGCTGCCGCTTTGTTGGGTGCGCTCACGGTAAATGCTTGGTGCTTGCCGCCATTATCCACGCAGCGGAATGCGAACTTGTAGCTGCTCATGCTCTCACCTCCCCGACGGTGAATTCTCCGGCCCATGCCTGCAAGATGCTGCCGTGCTCCATGACGGCGGTGATCCAGCCGCTGACGTTCGCGGCCTTGCGGCAGCGGATGATCTGCCCGCGTCCGGCGTTGTAGTCGATTCGCAGGCCCTCGGCGGATGCGGCGCGGATCTCTTCGGGCGTGTGCCACTGCGGGCGGTCCGTGGGACTAATGTTGATCTTCTGCATGGTGTATGCTCCTTTCAGGTTGTCCCGGCGGCGTGTGCCGCCGGGGTGGTTAGTATTCAGATGATGTACAGTGTGCCGTTGATCTCGGCGCTGATTGCTTCCTGCTGCATCTCGTCTTTGATCTGCTGGGCCAGTGTCAGAACGTCCGGCAGGCGTTCGCGGAGCTGGTCGGCGGTGCAGGCGGCGTATACGATGGTCACGGCCTCACGGATCAGCCTGGCGGACTCGCTGAGCCAATAGCCAGCGCTTTGCTGGGCGGTTGCGCCGCCGAACCAACCGCAAAACTCGCGCGCGACGCGTTCGACCTGCGCGGCGTTGTCGGTGGCGTGGTTGATGTCCTGCGTGCCGGGTACGTAGAGCGCGACGCGCTGCGGGAGAGTCACGGCTCCGGCCTGCTGCATGATCTCGGTGGTGTCCTGCACTTCCTGCGCGGGTGCTTCCTGCTCCTGCGGCGCGGGCGGCGCGTACTTGCTCATAGCCTGCGCAAGCTGGTTGATGTGCGCGGGGTGGATTTCTGCGGGTTGGTAGATGCTCTTTGCTTCCAGCTCGTCACGGGTCGCGGCGGTCTCGATGGTGGCGGCCCACTCGCGGGAGCTGGGCCAGATTCTGCCGTCCCACTCGCCGACGGTGTTCACGATTTCAGCGATTGCTTCGCGGGCGGTATCGTATCCGATCTGCTCCACGATAGCGGCGACGGTCTCGGCGGGGGTCCGGTCGCTGGTTTCGCAGTAGATGTTTACCACGGTTTTGATGTTCGCGCGGGTGGTCTTGATCTGCTCGCGGCGGGCGGTGATCTCGGTTGCATTCATTTTCATATTGGTTTCTCCTTTCCCTTGCGGGGCGTTCGTTGTTTCATTTGATGGCTTTATTATATATATGATTAATCATATTGTCAAAACAGCGTTTTAGTTATGATTAATCGTATTTTACTATATGATTAACCGCATTGTATCCTTGAATAGTTCGGGATTTCCATCTTTTCGTGGATTTTTCGTGTTAATCATACATTTTGCGAAAAGTTCACCAAATGTTAATCGCATATTTTGTTCAATTCGACAGTGGTACATAAAGTCAAAACCCGGTAGAATAAAAAATAAAATCACCCAGATCGGGGGCATACAATATGAGCATCAAAAACCCAAACAGTGCGAAGACGGACGCGGAGCGTCGCGCACAAAATAAGTGGGAGCAGGCAAACCGCGTGACGCTGGGCGTGCGCCTGAGCAAGGCAGACGGCGAAGCGTTCCGGGCGTGGTGCGCGGCGCGTGGTCAGACGGTCAACGCGGCGCTTTCGTCCTACGTCGCGGACTGTCTGCGGGGGTCCGCTTTCCCGGATCAGGCCGCGCCGGAAAATTCCCCAGCTTCGCAAAAAACCGGAGCCGCCGAAGCTCCGAAAATTCCGGCCGAAGATTCCGGGGACTGAACAGCCGCTTTCCAAAAACTCCGGGGCCTGACGGCCTGAACAGCGCTGCCGGAAAATCCGGGGAAAATACAGAACAGCGTCCGAGAAAAACTCGGGCGCTGTTTTTTGCGCTTGAGCGGGACAAAAGCAGAAAACGGAGCAGAGTATAAATCAGAAACAAAATCACACCGAACGGAGGAACTTCAAAATGACGAATAAAGAGCTTGGCAGCGCGATCCGCGCGACACTGAAAACGGCAGGCTATGCACCGCGTGATATATCGGTCCGTGTCCGGGACTGCGGCTACAGCACGAGCGCGAGCGTGACGATCAAGAACCCGGAAATCCGCCGGGAAAGCGTGGAGCGCCTGCTTTCCAAATTTGAGAGCATCGACCGCGACTATGCGACGGGCGAAATTCTGGCAGGCGGCAACTGCTACTTATTCGTAGACTACGCGGACGGAATTTTCGACGTACCGGCGCAGGAGATGGCAACGACGGCAGCGGGCATTCTCCGGGAAAAACGGGAATGCATCCGCATTTTCGACGGTCTTTACCTCTGCAACATCCACGGGCGCACGGAGCTTCGCCAGCAGAACGGCAGCGGAAGCTTTTCACGTCAGATCGGCGGCTTTTCGCTTCTGAATGAGCTGTGCATTGCCATGTATAAGTATGCAAAATTCGGGACCATAGCGCCCTGACGGTGCGGCATGCGAACCAAAAAAACCAGAAAAACCAAGGAAAACGCAGAATCCGGCAAAACCAGAAAAAGCAGAAAGCCGTCCCATTCGGGGCGGCTTTTTTGCGTCCGGATGTACAAAAAACCACTTACACGGCCTGCTATGCTGGGATCATGGGGCCCCGCAAAAAATGAAAAAAGTCCGAAATCGGCGGGACAAATCCGGATTTCCGTGCAGAACAAAAACTGTAAAGAAATCACCCAAAAAGGAGACAAAACCATGAAGCCTGAAACTTTCAAAACGATCATTCGCGGATTTCTGCTGACCGTTCTTTTCATCGTGATCTTCAGCGCGGACGCGCTGATCGAGTACATTTTCTGAGGGAGGAAAAAATCATGACCGTCTATT
>OQVL01001977.1_pt1 | contig 12455 bp, 7 predicted proteins | sample 1691501 | NCBI WGS metagenome assembly OQVL01 (sample SAMN03418253, study PRJEB22391) | human gut metagenome | biome: human-gut; feature: organic feature; material: feces | host: Homo sapiens | place: Tanzania | collected 2013-01
GTGGTACACGATGACAAACGTGGACCCGGACAAGGAATACATGTTCCAGTACTATATCATGGATAAAGACGGCTCAGCGTTCCGTATCCATGATCCTTACACCGAAATCGTCTATGACGGTTCCAATGACAAATACATCTCATCTTCGACTTACCCTGACCTTCCTGAATATCCGAAGGGCACAAGCGGACTCGTATCTGCGTTCAAAGTGAATAAAGACACCTATAACTGGACAAGCACCGGCTTCAAGATCGCCGACCAGAACGACCTCGTGATCTATGAGATGCATTTCCGCGACTTCACTTCTACCGGAGACATCCCGGGAGCCCTCGAAAAACTCGATTATCTGGCTTCGCTTGGGGTCAATGCCGTAGAACTTATGCCTATCCAGGAGTTCGACGGAAATGACAGCTGGGGTTATAACCCATGTTCATATTTCGCACTGGACAAGGCCTACGGAACACGCAAAATGTACAAGCAGTTCATCGACGAATGTCATGCGAAAGGCATGGCCGTAATCGTGGATGTCGTTTATAATCAGGCGACCGGAGCACATCCATACGCAAAACTTTACTGGGATTCGAAGAATAACAAGACTGCTTCCAACAATCCGTGGTTCAATGTCGACGCTCCACATCCATACAGCGTATTCCACGACTGGAATCACGAGTATATGCCTTTCCGTGAGCATGTTAAGGAAAGCTTGAAATATTTGATAGAAGAATACCATGTCGACGGTTTCCGTTTCGACCTTACAAAAGGCTTCACCAACAAGAAGAGTGACGAGGGTTCCGCTTCCAACTACGACCAGAGCCGTGTGGATATCCTGACGGACTACACCAAGAGCGTGAAGAGCTATAATCCGAATGCCGTCGTAATCCTCGAGCATTTCTGCGAGACCAGCGAGGAAAAGGCTCTTGCCAATGCCGGGGCCAAAGTCTGGAGAAACCTGAATAATGCATATTGCCAGTCTGCCATGGGCAAGTCTGCCGGAAGTGGTTTCGAAGGCCTCTGGACAGGTCCTGCAATGCCTTTCGGAGCGTATGTAGGATTCATGGAAAGCCACGATGAGGAAAGGACAGCCTACAAAGCCCTGAAAGAAGGAGCATCAGGCATCAGCGGAGACTCGAACTTGGCCGCCAGAATGAAACGTGAGGCGTTGAATGCAGCATTCTTCCTCACAGTTCCCGGACCTAAGATGCTCTGGCAGTTCGAAGAACTCGGTTATGATATCTCAATAGAACAGAACGGCAGGACCGGCAAGAAACCTGTTCACTGGGACTATCTGGAAAATGCTGACCGCAAGGCCCTTCATGACACATACGCATCACTGATGAAGTTCCGCAAGGAGAATCCGCGTTTCTTCTCTTCAGATGCTGACTTCTCATGGTTCGTATCCGGCGGAAACTGGGAAGACGGACGATTCGTCTACAGCACCGTCGACGGAAAATCTTTTGCAGTCATAGGAAACTTCTCATTGACCAAAAAAGATATTACCGCATGGTTGCCGAAATCCGGAACCTGGAAGGACTATCCGGCATTCGGCTCTGAGACTTACACCGTGACGAAAGACAAAGACGGTCACAACGATTTCACTGTGAATCTTGCTCCAGGAGAGTTTAAATTGATTATCTTTGAATAATTGAACAAAATAAACGAACCTGATATGAAAATATTTATTAAGACATTGTGCATTTTGACAGCATTATCGCTGTCAGCTTGCGGTCAGAACTCATCTTCGTCCGAAGGAAACAAGCCTGTCGAAAAACCTACAGAAACGACTTTCGCGAAGGGTGCCGACATAGGCTGGTACACGGAAATGGAAAACAAAGGCCAGAAATTCTATACAGCGTCAGGAGAGGAGATGGACTGCCCCGCTCTCATGAAATCATTAGGATTCAATTCATTGCGATTCAGAGTATGGGTAAATCCGAAGGACGGATGGAACAACAAGGCAGACGTCCTGAAGAAATGCCTGAGAGCCAAAGAACTCGGAATGAATATAATGATCGATTTCCATTATTCTGATGACTGGGCAGACCCGGGCAAGCAATATATCCCGGCCGCATGGGAGTCATACGATTTCAAAGCTATGTCAGATGCAGTGGCGGACCATACTTTCGATATCCTCAACACGTTGAAAGAAAACGGCATAGATGTCACTTGGGTACAGGTAGGAAATGAAGTAACCAACGGTATGCTCTGGGAAAAAGGCCGAGTACAGGGAACAAACGCTGCCGGTTTTGCAAAACTGTTCAAAGCAGGCGCAGACCAGGTCAGAAGCATCTATCCTGACGCATCAGTGATTCTTCACATTGACAATGCCTGGAAAATGGAGACCCTCAAGTGGTTCTACTCCCTCATGGCGAACGCCGGCGTGAAATACGATATGATCGGACTTTCACTGTATCCTTCATATTGGAATGATGAGAAGAAAGCATTCGAACCTTGGGAAGAGAAAGTGAATCAGGCGATTGAAAACATTCCTCAGCTGATAAAGTCATACAACAAGGACGTGATGCTTGTAGAGTTCGGAATGCCGGCGGCTGAGCCTGAGAAAGGAAAACAGGCACTTGAAACATTGTGGGACGGCCTTAAGAATGAGACCCGTTTCAAGGGCATCTTCTACTGGGAACCGGAGTCTGAGCCTGCCCGTAACGGCTATGCTCTCGGTGCTTTCAAGGATGGCAAACCGACCATCGCACTTTCACCTTTTGCCAATCGATAAAAACATACTGTCATGAAAAAGATATTGCTTGCAGCCCTTGCTGTTCTGCTGTTGGCATCTTGCGCCGAAAAGTCCCCGCACGCCGGATGGACTTATGATGCCGTCGTTTATGAAATGAACGTGCGCCAATATACTGAAGAGGGCACTTTCGCCGCTGCCCAGGCACAGCTTCCGAGACTTAAAGAACTCGGAGTGGATGTCATCTGGCTTATGCCGATTTATCCTATCGGAGAAAAAGAGCGCAAAGGGACTCTCGGTTCCTACTATGCAGTGAAGGACTACTGTGCAGTGAATCCGGAGTTCGGCGTAATGGAAGATTTCGAGGCTTTCCTCAAAGAGGCAAAATCTCAGGGCTTCCGCGTAATACTGGACTGGGTGGCGAACCACACCTCTCCAGATGCAGTCTGGATCGGTTCCAAACCTGCCGACTGGTATGAAAGGGATTCTGCCGGAAACACCATAGTCCAATATGACTGGACCGACATCGCCGCACTGAACTATGACAACACTGATGTCTGGGACGCTCAGGAAGAGGCCATGCGTTTCTGGATGAACAAGGGTATCGACGGATTCCGCTGCGATATGGCATGTGAGGTTCCTTTCGAGTTCTGGAAGAAAACAATCGCCTCATTGAGAAAGGATTGGCCTCAGATGTATATGCTTGCAGAGGGCGAAGACCCTAAACTGCACGAGTCAGGTTTCGATGCGTCTTATGCCTGGGAACTTCATCATCTTCTGAACGATATCGCCCAGAGCAAGAAGGGCATTCCTGAACTTCTGGAGTACGTAAAACACGATGCGGAGCGTTTCCCCAAGGATGCTTTCCGTCTGATGTTCACTTCTAACCATGACGAAAATTCATGGGCAGGAACAGAGTTCGAAAGAATGGGTGATGCCGCGAAACTCATGGCAGTTCTGACATTTACACTTCCTAACGGACAGCCGCTGATTTACACCGGACAGGAAATGGGCTGGAACCATCGATTCCTGTTCTTCGAGAAAGACCCTATTCCTTCATGGAAAAAGAATGACTTCGCACAGTTCTACCAGGATTTGACAAATCTGCGCCACGCCCATCCGGCACTGCGCGCAGGAGAAAAAGGCGGCAGTTTCGAAGTTGTTTCCACCGATGACAGCACTCTGGTTTTCAAAAGAGTTCTGGACAATGATGTCGTGACTGTCACCGCACAACTCTGCCCTCCTTGGAATTGGAACATAGACACAAAATAACAAGTTGATATGAAAAAATTATTAGGAATTATGACGGCAGTCATGCTTACGGCCTGCACCGGTAATACGGCTTTCGTTCCTGAGTCAGTCGCTGATGCTGACCAGTCGCAAGTCACCAGAGTAGAGCCACTCTCCTGGTGGACAGGAATGAAGACCTCCTTGCAGCTTATGGTTCAGGGAGACAAGATTTCAGAATATGAGCTTTCCGTAGAAGGCGGAAAAGGGGTTTCCGTCTCCAAGATTCACAAAGCAGATAGCCCGAACTTCTTGTTCGCGGACATTGACATAAACAGAAATGCCGAGCCGGGAACTTACTATCTGGTATTCAGCAAGGACGGGAAACCTGCGTTCAAGCGTCCTTATGAGATTGCAGCGCGCGAGTCAGGTTCCGCGAAGCGCAAGAGTTACACAGCGGCAGACATGATCTATCTCATTATGCCAGACCGCTTTGCGAACGGAGACACTTCCAACGACTCTACTGAGAACACAGCGGAGAAGGAGAATCGCGAGGCATTCTTCGGTCGTCACGGCGGTGATATCCAGGGAATTATCGACCACCTCGATTATATAGAGGGCCTCGGAGCGACTACTATCTGGTGCACCCCTCTTCTGGAGGACAACGAACCTGGCGGCTCATACCACGGATACGCTTGCTCTGACTATTACCATATCGACCCACGATTCGGATCCAACGAACTTTATCGCGAGTTGGTGACCAAAGCACATGAAAAAGGCCTTAAGATGGTAATGGATATCGTCACAAACCATTGCGGCACAGCACATTGGTGGATGAAGGACCTTCCGTTCCAGGACTGGATACACCAGTTCCCTGAATACACCGGAACCAATGTCTGCTTCTCCACGAATATGGACCCTAACGCTTCGAAATATGACCTGAATCTCCAGGAGAGCGGCTGGTTCGTGCCTTCGATGCCTGATATGAATTTGGACAATGCCTTTACTCTCAAATATTTCCAGCAGTGGGCCATCTGGTGGATAGAATACTCAGGACTCGACGGATTCAGAGTGGACACTTATCCATATAATGAAAAGGAACCGATGAGCAAATGGTGCAAGGCTGTCCGCGATGAATATCCTAACTTCAACATCGTAGGAGAATGCTGGACCTCATCCATCCCACAACTTGCTTATTGGCAGGCAGATAACGAGAACAAAGACGGCTTCAACTCTAACCTTCCTTCCATAATGGATTTCCCTCTCTACGACGCCATCTGCGCAGGTGTGCCTACAGATTCAGTACAGTGGGGAGCCGGAATGACTAAGGTATACGACTGTCTTTCACATGATTTCGTATATCATGACCTTTCCAAGATGATGATTTTCCCTGGAAACCATGATACCGACAGAATCGGAGACGTCGTTAGACAGAACCCTGACAGAATGAAAATTGTGATGACCATGATGGCTACCATGCGTGGTTTCCCTCAGATTTTCGCAGGTGACGAGATGATGTTCGTATCGAAAGACAAGAGCCAGGGACACGGCGGATTGCGCGTAGACTTCCCTGGCGGATGGAACGGCGACAAGGAAAACTGGTTCACAGAAGAAGGACGTAAGGCAGCATTGACAGGAACAGACGGCAAGCCTGTACCGGCAGGTCAAGTAGCTGAGCTGCACGACTTTACCCGCAAGCTCTTCCAGTGGAGAAAGGGCAAGAGCGTGATTCACGACGGCAAGACCCTCCACTTCCTCTCAAGGGACAACACCTACGCTTATTTCAGGTACAATGCCGATGAGGCGGTGTTCGTCTTCATCAACAATTCTCGCGGCCGCAAGAGCATCCCATGGTCGCACTACGCCGAAATCGCTGAGGGTCTCCATGACGGAAAGGATGTGCTGACAGGAGAGGCTGTTGAGGTCAATGATTCTACAGTCGTAGGTCCACGCAAAGCTCTGGTCGTAGAGTATAAACGTAAAAAATAACGCAAATAAACATTGATATGAACCTTTTTAGAAAAGTACTTTTCGCGGGTGCGGCGATTTGCGCGGCATCGGCATTGGCACAGTCTTGTGGTGGCTCAGGTCAGACAACGTCTGAACTTTCCGAAGTTTCCGTCCTGAAATCTCCAGACGGAAACCTCTCGATGAAATTCGGCATTGCGCCGGACGGAAGCCCCATGTACTCACTTAATTACGGCGAAACTGCAGTAATCCGTCCGAGTCATCTCGGTTATGAAATGCGCGGTGTCCTGAAAGCTCAGAAAATCATTTTCGAGGATAAGGACATGAAGAAAGTAGATGAGAAACCATGCTGGTCTTTCCATGACGGTTTCAAGGTAGAGAGCGTGGATACTTGCTCTTTCGATGAGACTTGGAACCCGGTATGGGGTGAGGAGTCGGAAATACGCAATCACTATAATGAGTTGGCAGTCAACCTCGTGCAGACAGCTTCCGACAAGAAGATGACTATCCGTTTCAGACTGTTCGACGACGGTCTCGGTTTCCGCTACGAGTTCCCTGAGCAGAAGGGCCTCACTTATTTCGTGATCAAGAACGAGATGACGGAGTTCGCTATGGGTGGTAATTACACAGCGCTCTGGATTCCAGGTGATTACGATACACAGGAGTATGAATATACCGTATCACGTCTGAGCGAGATCAAGTCCAAGATGGAAGAGTCTTTCTGCGGCAATTCTTCGCAGACTCCGTTCTCGATGACCGGTGTTCAGACTTCTCTTCAGATGAAGAGCGATGAGGGTCTATATGTAAACATTCATGAGGCTGCACTTGTGGATTACTCATGTATGCATCTGGATCTGGACCCTGCCACACTCACATTCAAGGCAGCATTGACCCCGGACGCAGAAGGCTGGAACGGCCGTATGCAGACTCCTTGCAAGAGCCCATGGAGGACAGTTCAGGTAGTGGACAATGCTTGTAAGCAGTTGGAGTCCAGACTTGTACTGAACCTCAACGATCCTTGCGCCTACGATGACGTTTCCTGGATTCATCCTGTAAAATACATCGGCGTATGGTGGGAAATGATTACCGGAAAAGGTACTTGGGCTTACACTGACGAATTCTCTTCAGTACGACTTGGCGTTACTGACTATGCTTCTGCGAAACCTAACGGCAAGCATTCTGCAAACAACGAGAATGTACGCCGCTATATCGACTTCGCTGCGAAACATGGCTTCGACCAGGTTCTCGTAGAAGGCTGGAACATCGGCTGGGAAGACTGGGCTAACTGCAACAAGGATGACGTGTTCGATTTCGTTACTCCTTACCCTGATTTCGACATCAAGGCTCTGAACGAGTATGCACATTCCAAGGGTGTAAAACTTCTCATGCACCATGAGACCTCCTCATCTTCACGTAATTACGAGAGACACATGGAGGCAGCTTACAACCTTATGAACAAATATGGTTACGACGCTGTGAAGAGCGGCTATGTAGGAGATATCCTGCCGTTTGGCGAGCATCACTACGGCCAGTGGATGAACAACCACTACCTCTACGCGGTAAAAGAGGCTGCAAAGCACCATATTATGGTGAATGCTCATGAGGCCGTGCGTCCTACAGGTCTCTGCCGTACCTACCCTAACCTTGTAGGCAACGAGAGCGCCCGCGGAACTGAGTATCAGGCATTTGGCGGAACTCAGCCAATGCATGTGACCGTCCTTCCGTTCACCCGCCTCAACGGCGGTCCGATGGACTTCACCCCAGGAATCTTCGAGATGGATCTCTCGAAATTCTGTTCGAATACGTCTAAGGTCAATGCCACTATAGCAAATCAGCTCGCACTTTACCTTACGATGTACTCCCCTCTTCAGATGGCAGCGGATTTCCCTGAGCATTATGAGCAGTTCGCTGATGCATTCCAGTTTATCAAGGACGTGGCCATCGACTGGCAGAAGAGCAAATATCTGCTCGCAGAGCCTGGTGACTATATCGTGGTGGCACGCAAGGCGAAGAAAACCGGAAAATGGTTCGCCGGCGGTGTTACTGACGAGAACAGCAGAACTCTGGATGTGCCTATGAATTTCCTCGACCCCGGAAAGACATACGTAGCCAAGATTTACTCTGATGCTTCTGATGCTGATTACCAGAAGAATCCTCAGGCTTATGTAATCAACGAGCAGGAGGTGACCTCCGAGAGCGTTCTTCCTATCTTTATGGCAAGAGGTGGCGGATTCGCTATAGAGTTCTCAGAGAAATAAAAATATTTTGTTATTTTTGCATAATGCTGCTGTGCTGCTACCGCGGTACGGCAGCATTGGCATTAAAAATAATAAACTATGGCAACAGATTTTAGAGAAGTAGCTCAGAGTTGGCTGGATGGAGACTTCGATCCGGAGACCAAAAGTAAAATCATTGAACTGAGAAACAGCGATCCTGCGGGTTTCGAGGATGCGTTCTACAGAAACCTCGAATTCGGTACCGGCGGTCTGCGCGGAATCATGGGCGTGGGCACGAACAGGATGAACAAATATACTGTCGGAATGGCCACACAGGGCCTTGCAAACTACATCAAGGCTCACGCAGCCGAGTGCAAGGATGCTTTCGGTGACCCTATCGATCCGGAGGATGTGCGCGTCTGCATCTCTTTTGACAGCCGTAACAACAGCAAGCTTTTCGCGAAGATTACTGCCGATGTGATGTCAGCTAACGGCATGCACGTTTTCTTGTTCGACAATATCCGCCCTACACCTGAGTTAAGTTATTCTATCAGAGAGAAAAGGGCTATCGCGGGCGTTATGGTTACGGCTTCGCATAACCCTAAGGAGTACAATGGTTACAAGGTGTTCTGGTCTGACGGTGCGCAGATTACATCTCCTGTCGACAAGGATATCGTAGCTGAGGTTGCAAAGATTTCAGAGCCTTCTCAGGTCCGTTTCGAGGCCAAGGAAGAGTGCGGCGAAATCGAACTCATGGGCAAGGACGTAGATGAGAAGTATCTTCAAGATATTCTTTCACTTATGCTTTCTCCTGAGGCTCGCGAACATCATCCTGAACTGAAGTTCGTTTACACTCCGCTTCACGGCTGCGGCGTAAGACTGGTGCCTGAATGTCTGCATCGCCTTGGATTCAAGAATGTTATCCATGTTCCCGAGCAGGACGTGAGCGACGGTAACTTCCCTACTGTGGCTTCTCCTAACCCTGAGGAGCCGGCTGCCATGAAGATGGCTCTCGAAGTTGCTGACCGTGAGGGCGCCGATATCGTTCTCGCTACCGACCCTGATGCTGACCGCATGGGTATCGCCGTTCGTGACAATGACGGCAAGATGGTTCAGTTCAATGGTAACCAGACGGGCGCGATGCTTACATATTATATTCTCACCCGCTGGAAGGAGCTTGGAAAGCTTACCCCTGAGACATACGTAGTTAAGACTATCGTAACGACTGAACTTATCGCTGAGATCGCAAAGAGTTTCGGCGTGAAGATTTACAATGTGCTTACCGGATTCAAGTATATCGCTGAAGTGGTTAAGCGCAACGAGGCTAACGGCGAGTTTATCTGCGGCGGAGAGGAGAGTTATGGTTTCAACGTAGGCCAGTACGTCCGTGACAAGGACGCTCAGATCGCATGCTCTATGGTGGCAGAATGCGCCGCATGGGCTGCAGATCAGGGGCTTACACTATACCAGCTCATGCAGAAGATTTACAAGGAGTTCGGTTACAGAAAAGAAGGTCTGACTTCTCTCGTCCGTAAGGGCAAGAGCGGAGCCGAGGAGATTCAGAAGATTATGGCTGACATGCGCCAAAACCCTCCTAAGGAACTTATCGGTTCTCCTGTTACTAAGGTCGTGGATTATCTGAAGACTGATGAGACCGGCCTTCCTTCATCCAATGTTCTCCAGTTCTTCGACGAGGCCGGTGACGTGGTTTCAGTACGTCCTTCAGGCACAGAGCCTAAGATCAAGTTCTATTTCGGAGCGAAGGGTGACGATGCCGATGCTAAGATCGAACGTCTGAAAGAGCAGTTTATCAAATAGTTATACTGGTTTCTGCCAGTAGTCATAATCATCGGAATAGGGTTTTCGGACTCTATTCCGATTTTTTAGTAACATGAAAGAAATAACCGTTATTTTTTGAATGTTACTTATCTCTGCGCCGCTATAAGATAGTTGGACGATGTGGAGTTATCGAAGTCCACTCGGATGCCGAAAATGTGAATATCCCCTCCGGATGCGACCTTCAGTTTTTTGCGGAGTTCGTCGCTCGTCATCGGGATGTTTCGTGCCGAGACCTCCGCCTTCGGATACTTCCGCCCAAAGTCCCTGATAGTCTGTTTGTTGAGAGGCTCCACCTCCAGAATTTTGAAAATTTTTCCAAAATTTCTAAGGTTCGGGTCAATGCTGTCAAGGCCTTCTCGAAAACCGTTTCCTTTACACCCTTCCCCGCTGGGTGTGCTGTACAAATTCAGGTCTTCCGGACTGAAATACAAATGCGTGGAACGCCCTGCCTTATAGGCATTGACCTTAAACAAAGAGGCGACGGCATGGAACAAACCGGCTTTGGCGAGGGCTTTTCCGGGCTCGAAGATGCTGGTCATGGTCGTCAGTTGGTCTTGGGGCAGGAATTTCGGGGTGGTGTCGCAGGACTTCTCGTCGGCTTCGATGATGTGGCCGTTTTCGTTTATGAACAGGCGCGGTCGGCTGCATGGTTCTGGGCGCACCCAGAGCAGCAGTTCCTTGCACTCCCACACGGCCGCAACTACATGGATTTCATGTACATAGCCCTTATGTTCGCGCAAGCGCGTGATGAGCATGGAGATGTCGGCCATCGGTGAGAGTTTCAGGAGGAGGTTGCCTGAGATGCGGAACAGGTCGCTGAGCAGGGTGAGGACGTCGGGGCTGCAGTCTTCGAGGAGGAAGACTTTGTTTCCGGTGGTAGAGCGGCGGGCCGGGTCCATGTAAATCAGGTCTGGGCGGAATGTCGTCAGAGTATCCCAGAAATCGTCATGTAAGGTTGCGGATACTCCAGCGACAGATTCAGCAGATGTGGTGCTTCCGGAGGGCATTCCGGAGCAAGTTGCTGACACTTGTCCTTCTGCATCAGTTCCTCCGCTGATTTCAGATGCCTTTCGCGGTTGTACACAATGACTTATGACGTCGATGTTAGCGGCACCGAGGAGAGAAAAATTATGTTTTGCGGCGGCTGCCCGCCCGGGGTTCATTTCGTTATAGAGAACGTTTTCGGCTACGCGTGAGAAAGCAAGGCTGTCCACGCCGAGACCGCCTGTCAGGTCAGCGATGCGACCTCGTATTACGTCCTCGTGTGATTCATTAGCTTCCGTAGAGATGGTTTCGGACTCCTTCGCGAGTGTATCACAAATGATTCGCGAGGCTACTGATGCTTTATAATTCGCTGTTTCTGAAGAGCTTGACTGCTCCGCACAGATCCTGTCAGGGAAAATAATTCCCGGTTCCGCATACCATTCCGGCAGCTTGGTACGAATCTTACGACGGCACTCGATCGCCGTCACAGCAGCATTGACATCGACCTCAGGCCAGCGCCCACGGCTCAGTATGAGCCTGGACGGATCATCCCCCTCATGCTCCAGAACAAACTCGCGAAATCTTTCTAACTCGATATGGCTCTTAGTCATCGTATCGTCGATTAATGAAAAATAAAAATGCGATACCGCATACTATCTTTTTGGCAAAAGCGGACATGGCCTCACTGCCACCCGCACGAATATAATTCTAACAGGCTTGTTGTCCCAATAATTCTGAAACCTATGAGACAAGTAAGCGGTCTTGACGTGCACAAAGATAGTGTGTTCGTCTGTATTCTCAATGAAAACGGCATCGTTTTTCAAAAAAGCATGTAACATCCGTATCAGCAACTAAGTCTCGACAACCAACGGAAAGAACCACAAGGAAGTCGTCCGTCTGATATCTTTGTAAAGCAGTTTTCGTTCACTCATAAATACGTGTTCATTTTTAATGAACACGTAGAAATAATGAACAAGACTATTGGTAATTTGAAGTTCGTTCACTATCTTTGCAGCGTTCATTATAAATGAACATAACAATAAAATGAACAAGCTATGGTGTTGACAGAACAGGAAACATTGAATTTAGCATTGAAGGCATTACAGGAAACATTGACATTACCTGAAGCAGCAGTCATTCAAATGGAGAACAATCCATACCGGAATTTTGATGCTGTAATCCAAATTATGAATGTGGATTTTCTATGTGAAGTCAAAAACACGGTGACAACTGCAACTGTCGGGAATGTTGCAAGCCGCCTAAAGGCATTAGCAACAGCCGAAAAGCAACCCGTATTGTTGATTGCCAAATATATCACACCAATCGTTATGGACGATTTGGCAAAAAATGGTATTAACACGCTTGATTGTGCCGGCAATTGCTATATCAGATATGAAAAAGAAAATAAGGTGATATTTCACCTGACTAATAAAGGAGAAAAAAACACTTTAATGGCAGAGAAACCTTATCCTGCATTTCAAGAAGCTGGTCTGAAATTGATTTTTTATCTACTACAGAATATCGCTAATGTAAAC
>OQVL01001978.1_pt1 | contig 12453 bp, 6 predicted proteins | sample 1691501 | NCBI WGS metagenome assembly OQVL01 (sample SAMN03418253, study PRJEB22391) | human gut metagenome | biome: human-gut; feature: organic feature; material: feces | host: Homo sapiens | place: Tanzania | collected 2013-01
TTAACTGAACTCGGCAAGAAGTCCCCCACCTCTATAGGTGGGGGAGGATGTCACATTAGTTTTGGTTTTCCATCTTGTCAAGAATGCCACGCAATCTGCTTTGCCAATTTTTTTGGTTTTCTTGTAATAGGTTATTGCGGTCTTTAAGTAAGCTATTTTCTGTTTGTAGTTTGCGGACTTCGCGTTCTAACTCAAAGCTATGTTGAGCTATATCTGCTTGATTAGACTGTTTGGCTAGAGCCTTTTGAGCTAAAGATTCAAGTTCATCAAAGATCTTATTTAATTCTTGGGCTTCCATATATCGTTCCTAGGGCATTTCTGAGCTGAGGCTTAGGCTTGGGTTTGATTAGCCTTATAGCATCTTATGGTAGCACTATTACAACTAGCTTGGAGGAATTGAGGTCTAATATTGCTAAATATTATGAAGTTGTTAAAAAAGCCACCTGTAAAAAGGTGGCTTTAGGTTAATTAACCGCGGAGCAATTTTGGGCTAAGTTGGCGGAGATGATTTCGCCTCGAGACTTTACCGCCTCTTCTAGACTATTGTATGGTCCGATATTAAGGGAGTAAACGTATCCACCGCCCATTTGTTTTAAAACCACAGTTGATTGCTTACCGATAAAAGCAAGTTTAGCTTTTTGGCTTTCTGCTTCTCTGGCTGTTCTAAAGTTATCCGTACCACATTGAATATAGAATTTACCTTTGTTTTTTTGTCGCTCAGCAAATTGAATAGTCTGTGGGTTAGAACCGCCTGAAGCGAGGTTGTTATTTCGGGCCATTTGTTGTTGCCGTTTCTTCTCAGCTGCCAAACGTTTTTGCTCAGCTGCCAAACGTTTTTTCTCGAGGGCTTGCTGTCTAAGTTCGGCTTCATGTCTTGCTTTGGCTTCTAAGGCTTCTTGTTTTTCTCGGCGTTTTCTTGCCAGTTCTTTGCGGTATGCCGCTTCTTTTTGGGCTGATTCAGCTTCGTAGTTACGGGTGATCTTAACTCCAGAACCGGTGTCTAATTCCTTATTTTCCAAGATTTCGGTGTAATCATAAGTCTGAATGTCAGCCGCCTTTTTGCGATTAGAGGTTGTTTGTTCAGTCTTAGCTTTAACAGGTGTAACTTGGGTTTTAGGTAGAGAACGCAAAGCAACCAAGGCAGCGATAATGCCACCAATGATCAAGAAGATCACCAAGAACCCAACGGTTTTACCGGCGGGTGTGCTCATTAAGCCTCCGCTTTTTTTGTTTTTAGCGGAGGACGTTCTTTTAGTGGTGGCTTTAACGGGCATGTGTTACATACGATCCATTACTTTAATGCCTAATAAATCAAGACCAGTGCTTAAAATACCAGCAGTGGTCTTACACAAAGACAAACGGCTGCTACGTACTTCTGGCGCCACGTCTTCTTTGTTTACTGGGCAAGCTTCATAGAAGCGCATAAATAAACCAGCCAACTGATAGAGGTAAGCACATAACAGATGTGGCATGGTCTTTTCAGCTACTTGATTTACAGTTTCATTAAATTTAAGCATGTGCTGAGCTAAATCTTTTTCAGCTTCTTCAGTTAAAGTAATAGCGCCAGGAGTTACAGTTGCTTTACGGAAAATAGCTTGGATACGGCTGTAAGCATATTGGAGATATGGAGCCGTGTTGCCTTCGAAAGTAAGCATATTGTCCCAATCGAAGATATAGTCAGTTGTTCTGTTCTTTGACAAGTCAGCATATTTAACCGCGCCCATGGCTACAGCGTTGATTACTTGTTCACGTTCGGCTGGAGAAAGATCACTGCTCTTGTCTTCCATTAACACGCGAGCACGGCTTAGAGCTTCAGTTAAGAGATCTTTAAGCTTAACGGTACCACCACTTCTGGTCTTAAATGGGCGGCCATCTTTACCGAGCATCATACCAAAGGAAGCGTGTTCAAGAGAAACGCCTTCAGGTACATAACCTGCTAAGCGAGCAATTTCCCAAGCCATGAGTAAGTGTTCGTGCTGTCTAGAATCGGCAAAGCAGATGATACGACGAGCATTAAACTTTTCACAACGGTACTTAGTACATGCTATGTCGGTGGTAGTGTAGAGGAAGCCACCATCGCTTTTTTGAACGATTACGCCACGTGGGTTGTTTTCTTTATCTTTAAATGAATCGAGGTATACAACCATTGCGCCTTGGTCTTTTACAGCCAAGCCTTTTTGCACTAGGTCTTCTACTAGTGGTTTAAGCATTGGGTTGTAAAGACTTTCACCCATTACGTCTTTATCGGTAAGGGTGATATTTAAACGACGGTAAATATCTTCGTTTTGTTCCATGGTGATTTTTACAAGCTTTTGCCACATAGCATGACAATATTCATCACCACTTTGAAGCTTAACAACGTAACCACGGGCTTTAACGGCGAATTCTTCGTCGCTGTCATAGCATACCTTAGCTTCGCGATAGAAGGATTCTAGGTCGCTCAGTTCCATAGCATCAGCTTTTTCATTTTCTTTCTTTTCGAGATAAGCGATAAGCATCCCGAACTGGGTGCCCCAGTCACCGATATGGTTAGCTCTGATAACCTTGTTACCTAAAAATTCGAGTACACGTACAACTGCGTCACCGATTACGGTTGAACGAATGTGGTGTACAGCCATTTCTTTGGCTACGTTAGGAGATGAGTAATCAACAACTGTAGTTACTGGAGGAACTGCACTCTTAACGCCAAATTTTGGATCGGTAGAGATGGCGTTAATAGCTTCTGCTAAGAAGTCATAGTTAGCGTAAAAATTAATAAAACCAGGACCGGCAATTTCCACCTTAGCAATGCGATTATCAGTTGGAATTTTAGCTACAATGAGAGCGGCAATTTCGGCAGGCTTCTTCTGCATTGGCTTACTTAAGAGCATAGCCAGGTTGGTTGCGAAATCACCATGGCTCTTATCCTTGGTGTTTTCAACCATGATGCGTATTTTGGCATCAGCTGGAAGCAGACCCTGTTCCGCGAAGTCATTGACGATGGAAGCAAGTTTTTCCTGGATATAATTTTTCATGTCTTTAGGCTCTGATTTGTTTGTTATCTAAAAATAATGTGTAATTTTACTTCTTTAAGGTAAATTTTTCTAGATTAAAGAAGAATCACATAAAGTTAAAAACAGTTTGTCGGGTCGATTTCGATAACTAAGTGATTATCGTATTTACGATTAATTTCTTCTGCTTTAGCGGTGAGTAGATTTAAAAAGCGCCCTAAAATCATGCGATTAGGGGCAATTATAATTAAGAACATGTGGTAGCGATTTATTCGTTTATCGATAAAAGGCTTAAGTGGGTGCGAATACTGAACTTCAGGAAAGTCAGATATTAGCTTTTGGTCGATAACGAGATAGACCTCGTTTAAAAAACTAGCAACTTTGGTGGCTTGAGGTGAATCCGCTTTGATAGCAGCCATGGCCTTAAAAGGAGGAAGCTCACAGTAAGCCCGTTCTTTAAGACAATCTTTCGCAAAACCATCGTAACCAAAATTTAGTAGTTGTTGCAAAAATTTATGCTGTGGTTGGTAGGTTTGGAGTAGTACTCGTCCTTTTTTAGCCCCTCTACCAGCACGACCTGAAACTTGGGTGATGAGTTGAGCTGCATATTCAGTAGCTCGAAAATCGTTGGAATTTAAAAAACTATCGATGTCTAAAATACCCACTAAGGTTACATCAGGGAAATGATGGCCTTTGGCTAAAATTTGCGTTCCAACTAAGATTTGATACTTATGCACTAACACATCAGCTAAGATTTTATTGATGGAGCCCTTTTGGGTAGTCGTATCACGATCAATGCGGATAATACCAGTGGTTGGAAACACTTGGCTTAAATATTCGCATATTTTTTCAGTTCCTGTACCGGTCGCAACTAGCCTTGAAGAGCCACAAGCAGGACAGTATCTAGGGATAGGGTAGATTGTTTCACAGTGATGGCATTTTAGTACATTACTTGAAGCATGAAGAAATAAATTCGACGAGCAATGCTCACAAGTAAGCACGTGTCCACAATCGTGGCAAATCATTTTAGGGGCGTAGCCTCTACGGTTTAACAAAAACAGGACTTGATTACCGGCTTTTAATTCCGTAGCTGTGGCCGTAAGCAATTCTTGTGACAGGCCTGCGTTTACGGTGGCATGGCGCATATCAATAAGGTTTATTTCTGGCACTTGGGCATCGGCTGCCCGCTGTGTGAGTTTTAATTCGATATATTTACCATGTATAGCGTTATTTAAGCTTTCGATAGAAGGTGTGGCCGTCCCTAAAACGACTGGAATGTTAAGTGCCCGCGCTCGCATGATAGCGAGATCGCGACAGTGGTATAAAAAGCCATCTCCTTGGCGATAGGAGGAATCGTGTTCTTCATCGATAACGATGATACCAAGGTTAGGTATTTCGGCAAATATTGCACTGCGTGTACCAATGAGAATCGCAGCCTCATTGTTTTTTATCCGCAAAAATGCTTCCAAGCGTTCTGTATTATTCATCGCAGAATGGATACTAACGACAGGTACGTTAAACCGATTGTAAAAACGATTAAACGTTTGCGGAGTTAGATTGATTTCCGGCACTAAAATTAAGGCTTGTTGTTTCTTTTTTAGACAATGGTGAATTAACTGAAGGTAGACTTCAGTTTTCCCGGAACCGGTAACTCCATTGATTAGAAATACCCCAAAACCTTGATGTTTAGTGATGGTGTCAAACGCCACTTGCTGTTCTTGGTTTAATGTAAGTTCATTGCTGACAGTAATCGGGTTTTGATCCCATGGAGTTCTATTTCGTACATCTATGGTTTTTATTAGTGCGCGCGCTAAAAGTTTATTGATAGTAGTACGGGCAATACCGCGGTCTCTTAGGACTGAAGAGGCGGTAGGGCCATTAGCGATAATTTCGAGAGCTTTTAGGCAGGCGGGAGATCTTTTTAAAATAGTTTTAGCTTCAGGGTTTTGAGTTGAACAAAAACCTTCAATTTCTTTAAGTTCGGCCGCTTCTCCTTTGCGTAAAGCCGGCGGAACAGCGCTTAACACTACCTCTCCTATAGGGTAGTGATAGTAATCTGAAGCCCAAGAAAGTAGTTTTAACATGTGAGGTGAGAATAATGGCACCTCATCAACAAGTTTGATAATGGGTTTGATCTTAGCAGGAGTATGGTATGTAGGTGTTGTGGAAGTTGATACAACCACGCCGATGACCTTTTTGGGGCCAAAAGGAACGAGCACTCTAAAGCCTGATAAATCCGTATAGGCTAGTGTTGATGCGGGCTTATCATCCATAAGAGTCGGATTATACGCATACTCAAAAGATTTGCGGAGCGGTATATTAAGAACAACTTGCAGATACATACATTAATAAGACAAAAGTTTTTTGAAGTTTACTTGCAACTTTGCAGTTTATAATATATCATGCGATCCGTAAATTTTTGTTTTAATTTTGTGTGGTGTTTAGCGTTCTAACGGTTAAATGGCGACACAACTCTTTTGAGGTTCCTATGAAAAAAGATATTCACCCAGCTTACGGCGAAATCACCGTTAAGTGCTCATGCGGTAACGTATTTACCACCAGTTCAACCATCGGTCACGATATTCAGATCGATGTATGCTCAGTTTGCCACCCATTCTATACCGGCAAGGTAAAGCTCGTGGATACAGCAGGTCGTGTCGACAAATTCTACCAGAGATACAAGAGCAGACAGAAATAATTTCTTCTGTTTCAATATTAAAAAAATCCGTTCCAGTATTCTGGAGCGGATTTTTTTGTACTCATATTATGTCTAGCGTTTCCTAAAGTCCCGTCACCGTAATCCATTTCTGCGGATTCTTCTCGCCCGTGGAGACAATGGCATCTTCACCACCCTCCATGTCGAACAATGCCAGATTCACTTTCACCTTGCCGTCCACGACCTTGACCGAAGAACGCGGAACGGAAATCTCCGCCAGCCAGCCATTGTCAACATCAGACGCATCTGAAAGGGTCGCGTCGTAGCGCACAACCGCCTTTGCTCCCAGATCCTTTTCAATCCAGTTGCCGGCATAGACTCCCTGATTCCTCAGGCCGTTAAGCCCGACTTTTACACGTAATGATTGCGCATTCAGTTTCGCTGCATCCGACGGAGCAACGAATACCTGGACATAATCATCCTTTGATACGTTCCCGTCACGACATTCCACAAGGAAATAAATATTGTCAGCATCTGCAGCACATCTCAATGTAGCTTGCGCCTGACACTTGCTGCCGGCAAACAACGCATCATCAGCATTGACCCAATCAGAATTGTTGCCGTCAATGACGACCTTGTGGGAAGACGCGGCAATGCGGTGATTGAGAGCTAATTTGCAGAGTGTCACGCCGACGTTCTTGCTGTCAGTGCTGTTGCGCATATGGGTAATGAGCTCATGCGTGCCATCCAGGAGAATGGAACTCCAGGAGCCCTTGGCAGGCAGATATTTAGCGGCAGCGCCAAAATTCCTCGCCTGGGAATCACCGACACGGAGCCATTGATATGTATCCTGTCCGTATGAAACCACCGTTTCTCCGGACGGAAACTGAAGAAGACTCGGAGCAGAGCCGTTCCACACGTCAATCTTCCTGTCCGCAGGACCGACTTTCGCTGTCTTCACGTCCAAACCGGTACCGTCCTTTTCTTCACCTTCAATGTAGTTCCAATTGCCGTCCTCAGGAGACCAAGCAAAGGAAATGCAGAAATTCACACTGCCGCCGACAGGATAGGCATGGGCGGACTCAAACACCCCGGCCTTGCATTTGCTGTCATTCAATATGATGAGCCCCGGCATCTGGTCAGTAAACAGCCATTTATCCTGATGGGCATCATACCAGGTATGCCTGATGACACGATACGGTTCTTTGCCCAATCCCGGAAGCCAGGTCCTGCCACCATCCGTAGAACGGACCATTGACGTTCCTGAATGGCTCCCGGAAATCCACGGGCGGCTTTCAGAAAAATACAATTCCAGTTCTCCGTCACTGTCCTCAAGCATTATCGCTTCCCAATTCGGGCCGCGATACACTTCATAAGGCTCACTCCACGTCTTGCCGTTGTCCGTACTGCGACGCATTTCAATCCCCTGCTCATCTCTCCATTTCCAGAAAGAATAAGTACCTGTAGTTCTGAAAGATGCAAACATCAGCACATCTCCGTTCGAGAGCACCTTGCCGAAGCCGTTCGTATAAAGCCTGGTAGCATCCTGCCCGCGGGCATTCACGACGCTACGGGATGCAAACAATTTGCCCTGAGGAGTCCAATTGACAAGATCCTGACTGGTAGCCCAATACACGGTGGAGCCATTTCCTCCCGAATAAGAATCATGAGCCGTAAGGATATATGACCCGTCAGCGAGTTTCACGATCCGGCTATATGAAGGCGAGCTTGTTCCAAGGACAGAGGCTCCGACATTTACAATACTCCGATAATTCAATGTCAGAACAGATTGCGCCCAATCGTCCTTATGCGAATTGACAGCATCAGCGGAAGCATTGAGCTTTTCAAAAGGAGTCAATGTCAATGTCGTCGATTCCGATGGAATCTGCTTGCCGCCGTCATCAGGCCCTTCGGCCTTGCATGAAGCCAAAGACACCGTAGCCAGAAGCGCCAAGCCAGTGTATAACTTATTCATAACAAATCTTTTAATTCAATGTCAACGAAAGCCATTCTGCAGGATAGTCACTATTCTCCCCTTCCACATCCTCGATGCTCCATGCCGGCTTTTCCGAAGTCTTTGCCTTGTAGTGGTGACGCAGATGAGCCTTGATCACCTCTCCGCGGGAAGGTTTTCCGCCGATCAGAGCCCAAGGAATCCGGAGACTGACGGCATAACCGAGGTCAATGTCAGTGTCATCATTGACTGTTCCGGCAATTTCCACGTCAGATGTACGTCCTTCAGCGATTTTCTTCCAGGAAATATTATCCTCCACGTAGATGACATAATCTCCGTTCGCATTTACAACTGCTTTATACTGAGGACCTCCCAAACGCGCAATCAAAATTTCCGGCGCATCGGAATTCTCGGTAGAAAGGGCAGTAATCTTCGAATCATAAAGATACGATATAAATGTAAGACATGAATCAGTATAACCGAAGTCTGCGAACAAATATGAGTCGAAAGAATGTCCCAGGAACCAGCAGTCATTGATTTCCCTGTTGAATTCCCTGATGCCGGACATCCGGACGTCTCCCTTCTTGAGTTTTTTGGAATAATTCAGCCGTCCGATTTCCATCCTCACCATCCCTCTCGTCACATTGTCCTCTGAATATTTCACTGTTCCGGTTGCAAGCACCTTATTGTCATCAATATAGTCAATGGAGCCCCAATATCCGTCAAAAGGAGAAGTCGCATTGGTGAAATTGTCAGCAGTCTTGTCTCCGATGAACGTCCAGATTCCCTGCTTGCCCTTATATTGTCCGTTGCTGAGAATTACCATTTCTCCAGTGCCAAGTTTCGTACTGTAAGGACCATAGCCGTAGAAATCCTTGTTGACCTGCTTCTTCATCGGCCAGTCAGGGCCGCCCGTCTTGCGGATTTTCTCCAAATCCCTGCGCCAATTGGTTTCAGGATCTGTCTTTACGACTACAGGTGTCTGGTCAACGACGTATTTGCCATGCCAGACCTCCATAGGGACAGCGATACCGTTATTGTCATTCAGCCAGACACCTGACGGCATCCCGTCATAAGTCGAACGGGAATCCACGGTACGCGAAATGACCTCATTGTCATCAATGCCGCAGCACTCCTTGCCCTGCCAGGTCTTGCCATTGTCAAATGAACGTATCACCACTGTCTGAGGAGCAGACATTTTATCTATAAGCTCCTGAGAGGAAGTGATATACATCTGGATTTCCCCGGATGGCAACTGGAGCATTGCCGGCTCCCAGCATCTGCCGCGATACACCTCGACAGGCTCCGTGAACGTCCTGCCGCCGTCGGAAGAAAACATCACCTCGATGCCGCAGTTGTTGTTGGTATTCGCAAGATCATTGTACCCTTTCTTGTATCTCCACTGATAAGCCAGAAGGATTCTGCCGTCTTCCAGCTCGATAAAATCAGGATTGACATAAACCTTGGTATCCTCTCCTGCTGAAGATGTGGCAGGAGCGCTCTTGACCAGCAATGTGGCATCGGACCAAGTCTTGCCATTGTCTTCACTTCGTCTGACATAGATGTCCCATCCGAAATGGTCGTTCTCGAAAGACATGAGGAGCGCGCCGTCGGAAAGTCTCTTTATACGCGGATAGTAGAGATTTTCTTCCACGAAACCGGCATTCTGCACATTGACGGACTTCATTTCCGTAAACGTACTCCTGTCCCATGAAATCCGGACATCATTGCCAGCCGGCCATTCTCCCCTGCCGCACGAGGCGGAGAGGAGAACCATACCGGCGAACATTATGCAATTCAATGTATTGCTTCGCATAAAATTACAGAGTTTTAAGCATTACAACAGACCAGAGGTTGTCAATTTTAAGGCGCACTGACTCGCGGAAGCATTCAGCAGCCTTCTCTTTGTCACCGAGACCGAGATAACCGAGTCCCATCGTATAGTAAGCCTTGGTATTGATGTTTTCAACAGTCGAACCGGTAGTACCTTCAGCGCCGTAGAAGTTCACGAATTCGGTAACGATACCGGCTTTTCCTGACTCGACCAGAGATTCGAACAATGCTTTCGCACCGGCAGCATTACCTGTCTTCATCATTGCCAATCCCTTCCAATAGCCATAGTCAGTACCCTTGTCAGCAACAGCCGCAGCTTTCTTGTAGGCAGCCATAGCCTTGGATTTCTGATGCATGGACTCATAAGCCTGGCCGATGTTCCACCAGATTTGTGCATCACGAGGAGTACGCTCATCTACCAGGAACACCTGATGATTGACAGGATATTTGAATGCTTCCTCATAAAGTGAGATTGCACCTTTCGCATCACCTTCGGAGAGTTTCTTCTGACCTGCCAGAATGAGAGCATCCACATATACGTCATGGAAATTCGCAACACCCTCACGTGTAGGGAAATAGCAGTTCCTGAGCAAATCGAGCACATAATCATACTCACCTACGAAAGTACCGGTAATGACCTCAGCTGCAAGAGGATAATACCTCTTCACGCAGGTTGAATGATGACTCTTGAGCAATTCGAAACGGGTCCTGACATCTTCTCCTCCAGCCTCATAAACCTGGTCGATTTCCTCCAGGAACAATGCATTGTCCGGCATCAGGTCAATGGCCTTCCTATAATATTTGGCAGACTCTGCGTAGTTCTTGGTATACAGCCAGTTGGCCCAACCGAGATTCCTCCACGCCATGGCATTGGACGGATCCATCTCCACGCAACGTTTCCACTCTGCGATTGCATTGTCTTTCTGCTTGTCATACAGCAGGTTGCCCAGGTAGTAATGCGGCTTGGCATTGTCAGGACAATACTGCATCGCCAATTTGAGGACCTCAATGGTCTCCAGACGGAACGGATTGCAATATTTCGTAGGCAGGGCCAGAGCCTCCCCGAATAATTTCTTGGCAGCGGCCTTGTCACCGGACATGTGGGCAAACCATCCCAGCCACATCTTGGCAGAAGGATAAGGCTGAATGCCGTCAGCATACTTCATAAGTTCCAAAGCCTTGTCAATGAAACCGTTATGGAGATATTTCAGCGACAGTTCCATATAAGATTCCACCTGCTCGCGCATGAGTGTCTTCAGATTGCCAGTACCGTTGAGCATGTCATATTCTGCTGTAGCATAAGCATTCAGCGGATCCATCGCAAGCACCCGGGCAACGCATTCCGCAGCTTCGCCGGAATTGCCGCGCAGGCGGAGAATGCTGGCTTTCAAGTTCATAGCCTCGAAATTGTTTCCGTTGTAGGTCAATGCCTCGTTCAGACGGTCAAGCGCCATGTCGAAATCACGGGCCTGCGTATACATCTGGGCGAGCTGGAAATTCGCTGCCGAGTTATAATTGTAATTCCAGACGGCACGATACAAGGTATCGAATGCAGCCTCAATCTTACCCTGTTCCTTCAGAATCAGACCAAGATTGTAAATGGCCTCGCAATCCTTCGGACGTGTATAATCATGTGTCTGACGGGCGATTGCACGGCGAAGATAAGCCGCAGCCTTGTCATACTCACCTCTTTGTCTGTACCATACGCCCATTCTCGTATTGGCGCGGGTGTCACCCGGATCTCTACGGAGAACCTCATTGAAATAGTCGGTAGGGTCAATGAACGGATTGTGGAACTGGAGATTTCTGAGGCCCACGAGGTAGCACTCCTCGGTGTTTTCAATCTCCTGCGGGAGTTTCGGGCGCTCTACAATAGGCGGAAGCGGCTTCTCCGGATCCTTGACTACCGGCTTGTATGAAAGCATCTGCTTTCCGTCGGCTGCCGCGAGCACCATTTTCAATGAATTCTTGTCAATGTTCTTGTCAATGTTGATGATTTTGACGTAAGGCTTGTCAGGTGCCACGTCCGCTGTGGTTCTGAACACCTCATCATTGCCCGCATACAAAATCACATTCAGCCCTTTCATCGGGGACGTGGTGTTCACGCCCAGAAGCACTTTGGAGTCATCCATGACATCCATATTGATGGCGGCATTCTTGTCGCCTGCCTTCACTCCGCCCATGTCACGGATGCCGTACCAATATTGTGAGAATGTCTTGGTCTCATAAGGTGCAGACCAGTTGTAATCAGGCTGGTTGTCGGAATATGCGCCTGCCATCAACTCGCAATAGTGGCCTGAATTGTCGGTAAGAATCTTGGTGTCCCACTCGGAATTAGGGCCCCACAGCCAGAACTTGCCGCCCTTGATGATGTTATGGTTACCTGTAAGCATGGTTCCGGCATTCCGTCCGTGGTCATAACCTGCGATGAAGTCTTCCTTCAGGTCATAGGCAAACATTGAATTGGACATATAGTGGTTCTTCCACCATGACGCGTCCACACCGTCCTTGTAGAATGACATCCCGTTGAAAGTCTCGTGAGTTACAGGCCAATGCGCGAACCAGTTCTTGCAGTGGAAGGTAACGAATTCCACGCTCTGCGGGAAAATGATCTGATAGTTTTCATCCACAAGTGTAGAGACATTCGACCAATAGAGCATCGAATTGTCATTCATGGTGTTGTTTATCAGACGTCCTGAAATTTCCATATAGGACTTGCCCGGATGAAGGGTTATGCCGATGGCCCATGACATCCTGTGGCGGTATTCGGTCTCGCCTACCCAGATTGTCTTGCTGCCGTCAGAGTTTTCCACGATTTTGTAGTCGCATGGGGTATGGGAAGTCGCACGATGGTGATGGAAGACGTTCCATTCCACGCCGCCGGACACCCAGGCGCCCAACATTCCCACATTGGCAGGCTTGGGACATTGGGCGCACAGCCACGTAAAACGGATGTTGTAAAGGCTTGTGAAGAAGAGTTTGGTGTATCTGCAGCAGCAGGTGTTGTAGTTGCAGCAGCA
>OQVL01001979.1_pt1 | contig 12452 bp, 8 predicted proteins | sample 1691501 | NCBI WGS metagenome assembly OQVL01 (sample SAMN03418253, study PRJEB22391) | human gut metagenome | biome: human-gut; feature: organic feature; material: feces | host: Homo sapiens | place: Tanzania | collected 2013-01
AATGAGAAATGCGAAATGGTGGTGCGGCGCATAAAAATATGGAAGCGCCGCGAAGAATAAATCATGGCGAAGCCATGAGCTGGCATGCCAGTCACCAGTCACTTGAGATTCCTAATCCCTAGCCACTAATCCCTAGCTACTAAATTTTTGCACTCTCATTTCTCATTCGGGCCGAGCTTTCATCCGCAATCAAAGGGCGCCCCGCTCTACGGGCTCACCATGAACCCTCTCCCCTCACCCTCTCTGTTTCAGCAGTTTCCGGATCGCTTCGATAGAAGCCCGGGTCTGCGGGTCGCGATCGATGTCTTTTTCCACGCGTTCGCAGGCATAGAGGACGGTCGAGTGGTCTTTTCTGTGGAAATAGTCACGCAGCGTCGGGTAGGACTCGTTCAGCTCATTGCGGCACAGGTACATGGCGATCTGGCGCGGGATGACGATCTTCTGCGGACGGCCGCGGCCGAGGAGCTTATCCTTCTTGACGCCGTAGTACTGGCAGACGGTATCTATGATGAAGTCGACGGTAAGCTCCTGGCGGTTGTCGAGGGGGATCTGATCCTTCAGCGCATCCTTGGTGAAGGCGAGCGTGATCGTTTGTTTCTTGATCTGCGAGAAGGTGACGAGCTTATTGAAAGCCCCTTCCAGCTCACGGACATTGGTATTGATATGACTTGCGATATAGTCGACCACGTCTTTCGGGAGCGTGATGCCCAGTTTTTCTGCTCTCTGCTGAAGGATGATGCAGCAGATTTCATAGTCCGGCGGAGAAATCGGGGCAACGAGCCCGCTCGAGAAGCGCGTCTGCAGGCGGTCTTCGAGCTTGTCGATATCCTGCGGCGTGCGGTCGCTCGTCATGATGATGTGCTTCTTCTTATCGAAGAGGTCATTGAATGTATTGAAGATCTCCATCTTCGTCGCATCCTTGGAGCCGAAGAACTGCACGTCGTCGATCAGGAGGAAGTCCAGATTTCTATACTTGGCACGGAATTTCGGCATGGTGTGATTCTGGATGGCATCGATCAGCTCATTCGTGAAGGTTTCGCTCGAGACGAAGAGGACGGAAAGCTCCGGCTTGTTTTCGTGGATGTAGTTGCAGATGGCGTGGAGCAGATGCGTCTTGCCAAGACCGGAGGGCCCGTAGATGAAAAGCGGATTCATTTTCTGGTCGGCCTGATCCGGATGATCGGCCGTCTTGGCGACCGCATAAGCGGCCTGAAAGGCGATCTCGTTGCAGTTGCCATGGACGAAGGTGGAGAAGGTATATTCTTCATTGACCGGATTCGGCAGGAAGGCATTTCTCTTTTTCGGCTCACTGCGCACGGGCGCATCGAAGAGGGAGGTTTCTCCGAGCTCCCGGATGTCGGGGAGCGGGACCTCATCGGCTGTCATCGGCTTGATTTTGGAAAAATCCGGCGGCATGGCTTCCTTCGGAAAGGGATCATCGATATCAGGCTCCGGGAGAGGCGCCGGCGTATTTTCATAGGGGGTATCGGCTGTCTCATGGATCATCGGGAAGGGGGCATCGCTCTCCGCTGCCTTTCTGGATGCACCGGCTTCCGGCATCGGCGCGGGTTCCGCGGGCTGGTTCATGATATCGGAAATCTCGATGGAAAGTTGCTTCCCTGTGATATTGAAAATAATTTTTTCCAGCTTTCCTTTATATACATTTTCGATCCATGGTTTCCGCCGTTTGTTTTTGGGCGAAATCGTCAGTGTGCTTTCTGTCATGGAGATAGGAAAGACTTCGTTGGAAAACATGTCATAGTACGGGTGGTCATACTGGTCGATATAGTCCAGTATCTGGTCCCATAATTGAAAGAAGTCCATAGGGTACCTCGCTTGCCACACATAGGGCAGCCGCCGTGGCTGTGAGTATGTGAATGACTTTGTGAATAATTGTGAATAAGGCGTTTTCTCCGATCGGACTCTTTGGAAAGAGGCTTGACGGCATCGGAGAAAGCGGCTGTTGAATATCTTTGTGGATAAGTGGATAAGTCTGTGAATTAGTGTATGCTTTCTGCACTTTTTCCACACGCTTTTCCGTAATTTTCAAACGCACTTGTGAATAACTTCATTGTACCATTTCCCTCGTCTCTTGTATATGCACAAGATGTGGGTAGAAAAACGGGCAGGGGCGCAAGAGGAAAAGGCAGGAGAAACGGGTTTGGGGGCCATGGGGCGTGCAGCTCCTTGATTACATGCGAAAGAGGTTCAGCGGGGGAGCAGGTTCAGAGGGTTCAAAGGGGGTGGTGCGGCGCATAAAAAAATAGAAGCGCCGCGGAGGTTTGAAACTAGCGGCCTTCCAGTCACTAGTCACCAGTCACCAGCTACTCATAGTCCCTAATCCCTAGCCACTAGTCACCAGTCACTAGCTACCAGTCACTAGTCCCCTCTCTCAAACCTTGCCTTGCCAGCCTTCCCTTTGGTAAGATATAAGTAAAATTGATCAAAGTGAGGCAAAGCATGAGTGAGATAAAAAATGATCCCCGTTTGAAACAGGCGGCGGAGGAAGCGATTGCGAAAGAAAGAGAGCGGCGTGTGATCTCTTTCACGCTGGATGGCGAGACGTACTGGATCAAGAGGAAGATGAGCAATGGCAGAAAGCAGTTCGTCAAGTACTCCGTCGAGAAGGAATTTTATTTCGAAGTGGCGAAGATGACCATCGCCTTTTGCGCCGCGCCGGAGCTTAGCCCGGAGATATTGGTGCTGACGCCGGACTATATGGTGACAAGGGACGGCGGGCGCACGCTGAAGAACTGGCTCGATACCGATAGGCCGGAAGAAGACAAAGAAAAGCTTCTCGAAGAGGCCGGCCGCGCGCTCTGCGCCCTTCATCAGGCCGGCATCGTCCATGGCCGTCCGGCACTGCGCGACATCACATGGAAAGATGGGAAATTCACCTTTTTGGACTGGGAAAACCGCCTGTTCACCAGAGACATCGAAGAGCAGAAGGCCATCGACCTCATTCTCCTCCTCCATGGTCTTGCCCGCGAAGACTACAGAGAAGAAGGACATCGCATGGAAGCCTTGGACCGCGGTTATCTCGCACAAGGCGGAGAGAAGACGCGCGAAAATGCGATCCGCCTTTTCAGGAAACATGGCGTTCTTTACCGCATCGTCAAGGCCCTCTCCCCCTTTCATATGGTCGATGTCGAAGCGGCGAGGAAGGTGTGCGAGTACCTGGTGACTAGTGACTGGTGACTAAATACAACCTTCGGGTATCATCATGATTTATACTCCGCGGCGCATTTCGTCATCCTGAGCGGAGTAAAATGTCGGATGTTTGAAAATGTAAAGGCGGAACAGTGAGAACTGAGTCGAAGGATCTGGCGCCGCACCAATCCCCTTTGAACCTTTTGAACCTATAGAACCCGATGAACCTCTTTCGCACGCAATCAAAGGGCAGCACGCCCCATGGGCCGGCCCTAAGTCCATACTAAAAACTCATTTGACTTTCTATTCAAATCATGGTAGAATGTGTCCAATTTCAAAGAAGACCAGGATCGGAATCAGGCTGGTGAATTTTCTCAGAGAGGCAGTGGACGGTGCAAACTGCTGAAAAGGACGCAGCCGCGTCACCCGAGAGTCCTTTTTTTGATACTCTTTGCAGTGTAGAGAAAAGCGGCGGCTCCGTTATCGCCCAAATCGAGCAGGAAACAGCAGTCTGTTTCCATGGCAAGGTGGTACCTCACGCAATGTGCCCTGTCGGATGTTTTCCGGCAGGGATTTTTGTTGGCAGAAATGAGTGATAGGTGCTACGGGTTCTGAAGGTGCGAAAGATTCACAGGCTTCTCATCGTTCGTGAATTTTAACCAGTGTTTCCATAAAACTTCGCGGCGCTTCTGATTTTTATGCGCCGCACCACAACTCCTCACTCCTCACTCCTCACTTCTAACTTAGAGAGCAGAGCTTTCATCCGCCATCAAAGGACGGCACGCTCCTTGAGTAGCCCTGCACTCTTCCCCCCATTCACGAAAGGAGTTTACTATGAAGAAAAATTTCTTGATCCCGATCGGGCTGATGCTCTTTGCCCTCTTCTTTGGCGCAGGGAATCTGATTTTCCCTGTCTACATGGGCCAGAATGCAGGCGTGAATACCCTTCCTGCGACGTTGGGCTTTCTTTTGACAGGCGTAGGTTTTCCGATCCTCGCCGTCGCAGCGATCGGCTATGCGGGGAGCGACCTCGAGTCACTGGCCTCCCGTGTCCACAAGGGCTACGCCATTTTCTTCACCGTCTGTCTCTATCTCACCATCGGGCCGGCTTTTGCCATCCCCCGTACAGCGACGACATCCTATGCGATCGGCATCGCGCCCTTCTTCGGTGAATCGATGCAGCAGACCGCGCTCTATGCCTTCGCTTTTATCTTTTTCGTGATCTCATGGTGGCTCTCCATCAGCCCGTCGAAACTGGTCAGCCGCATCGGGAAAATCATCACCCCGGCACTCCTCCTCTTCCTCGCCATCCTTTTCATCACCGCGACACTCTTCCCGATGGGCAGCTGGCAGGAAGCACAGGCATCCTATCAGCCCTCCATCAAAGCACTGACGCAGGGCTTCCTCGATGGATATAACACCATGGACGCTCTGGCTGGTTTCGTCTTCGGCATCATCGTCGTCAATGCTGTCCGCCAGTATGGCGCGGCAAGCAATGAAGAAGTCGCTTCCCATACCCTGAAGAGCGGCCTCATCGCCGGTGCCTGCCTGGCTGTCATTTACATCTTCCTTTCCATCATCGGCGCCTGCTCTGTCAATGAGCTGGGACTCTTGAAAAATGGGGCAGACATCCTGGTCGGCACCGCGCACCATTACTTCGGCAGCTACGGCCGCATCCTGATGGGCGTCATTGTCCTCCTCGCCTGCCTCACCACCAGCGTCGGCCTCATCACCGCCTGCGGCGAATATTTCAAGAAACTCATCCCTGCTCTCTCCTACAGAGCTTGGGTGACCGTATTCTCCGTCATCTCCTTTGGCGTCGCCCTCTTCGGCCTCACCACCATCATCTCCGCGGCTATCCCGGTCCTCATGTTCCTCTATCCTTTGACCATCTCCCTCATTTTCCTCACCTTCGGCGATCACCTCTTCGGCGGGAAACGCAGTGTCTATGTCTGCGCCACCCTCTTCACACTGATCCCCGCCCTTTACGACGGATGTCATACCGCAGGCCTTTCCCTCGGCGCGCTCGACGGTCTCATGCAGTCTCTCCCGCTGGCCAGCTATGGGATTTCATGGATTTTCTTCTTCCTCGCAGGCGGCCTTGTCGGGATGGTCTTCGGGAAAAAGTAGCTGGTGGCTAGTGGCTAGTGGCTAGTGGCTAGGGATTAGGGATTAGGAGTGACTGGTGACTAGTGACTGGTAGCTAGGGATTAGTGGCTAGGGATTAGGAGTCTCAACTGACTGGTGACTTGAATACCACTTTGGGGCATCGCCCCATATATACTTTGCGGCGAAGCCGCCACCACCATTCCTAATTCCGCATTCCTAATTCCTAATTCAAGCAGAGCTTTCGCACGCAATCAAGGGGCGATACGCCCCACGGACTAACCCTGAACCCCGAACCCATATATATCACCATTCTCAAGTAATTTTGAAAGGGAAATCAAAATGACAGTTGCAGAAATGATGGAAACTCTGGGTCTCGCAGCGAATGAGGACGCGGCGAGAAAAATGACAGAGTACAATGCCATGCTGATGGCCATGAACAAGAAAGTGAATCTCACCGGCATCAAAGACGGAGAAGAGAGTCTCATCAAGAACATTTATGACTCTATGACCGTCTATGACCCGGTCTATTTTCCGCAGAATGGCCGCGTACTTGACCTTGGGACAGGCGCCGGATTTCCCGGCGTGCCGCTCGCGATCCTGCGCCCCGATATGTACGTGGTGCTCGTGGACTCCATCCAGAAGAAGCTCACCTTCATCGAGGATGCCTGCCGCGAGCTCGGGATCAAGAATGTGAAGTGCGTCCACATCCGCGCGGAAGAAGGCGGCCGCCGCAGAAAGACCCGTGAATCCTTCGACGTCGTTACTGCCAGAGCCGTGAAGGCGATGCCCGTGATCTCAGAGTGGGCGATGCCCTTCGTCAAGGTCGGCGGCGTCTTCTGCGCCATGAAAGGCCCAGGCGCGGAAGAGGAGATGAAGCAGGCAGGCCGTATCCTGCGCGAGCTCCATGGCACGCTCGAAGAAAAGAAGGAGCTCACCCTCCCCGCCGGCGATCAGCGCGTGATCCTTTATATCAGAAAGACCGCGCCCTGTCCCAAGACCTATCCCAGAAAAGTAGGCATCGCAGAAAAAAAGCCGATCATCGGAGAATAAGAAAAGCACCCGAAAGGGTGCTTTTTAATTAGGAAGAAATGGGAAATGAGGGTTCAGGGTTCAAGGTTCAGGGCTCTCGTGGCGGCTTCGCCGCAATATAAATGGGGGCGATGCGGGGGCAGTATAAATCCACGTAGCGGTTTGAAAACATTTGTGAGTCAGTCCAGAACGCGTATACGTAGCGTTTCCTTAGGGGTTAGGAATCTCGAGTGACTTGTGACTAGTGACTTGAATACCACTTTCGGGCATCGCCTCATATATACTCGCGGCGAAGCCGCCACCTTCATTCCTAATTCCTCATTCGAGCAAAGCTTTCATTCATAATCAGTGGACGGAGCCGCCCCGTGGGCTAACCCTGAACCCGTTGAGCCTTTAGCCTTCTTCCCACGAATGCTATAATAAATACATATATACCATTTTCCAAAGGAGTCTTGTTATGATGCACAATGAACAGAAAGTGACGGACAGCATTTACTGGATCGGCTCGAACGATTTCGTGACGCCCCGCTTTGATAATCTGGTACCGCTCCCGCAGGGGATTTCCTATAATAGCTACCTGATCGACGATGAAAAGACCTGCGTTCTGGATGGGATCGACAATGCCTGCCGGGACATTTTCATGGATAACATTTCGTATCTTTTGAAGGGCCGTGCGCTTGATTACATCATCATCAATCACATGGAGCCGGATCACAGCGGTTCTCTTCTGGCGCTCGCAGAGGCACATCCCCAGGCGAAGATCATCGCTTCTCCGCAGGCGATCAAAATGTTTGAGCAGTTCTTCCATGTATCATTCAAAGACCGTTACATCATCTCTGATGAAAAGATGGTGCTGGATCTCGGCGTGCACAAGCTCCGCTTCATCAAGGCACCGATGGTCCACTGGCCGGAAGTGACATTCACCTATGATGAGACAGAAAAAGTCCTCTTTTCTGCGGATGCCTTCGGGACATTCGGTGCGATTCACGGCTCCATCTTTGCCGATGCTGTCGACTATGCGGATGTGTATGGAGTGGAAGGCCGCCGCTATTACACGAATACGACGGGCAAGTACGGCATGCAGGTGCTTTCCGCTTTGAAAAAGACGGCGGATCTTCCCATCGACATCATCTGCTCGCTCCACGGGCCTGTCCTTCGCACGGAAAAGGACAAGGCGTATGTGATCGATCGCGTGAAGAAGTGGGCGTCTTTTACACCGGATTATACGTCGGCTTCCATCTTCTTCGCTTCTGCCTACGGTCATACCGCGATGGCAGCTGCTCGTCTCGCGACGCTCCTCGGCGAGCGAGGCGTGAGAAATCTGAAGCTCATCGATCTCTGCACGACTCCTGTGAGCGATGCGTGGGCGGAAGTGTTCCGCAGAAGCCATATGGTGCTGGCAGCACCTACGATGAATATGTGCCTCAATCCTGCCATGGCTTCTTTCCTTCACGAATGTACGACGATGGGCATCCAGAACCGTAAAGTGGCGATTCTGGGGAACAGCAGCTGGGCGCCCAATGTATCCGGCAAGCTCATGAAGGATATCGTCAGCACATGGAAGAAGTGTGAAATCATCGAAGAACCGCTCCACGTGAAGGGGAGCATCACCGGTGATGACGAAACTTTGATTTCTCTGGCAGATACGCTGGCCGCGGATATTCTTGGCAAAGAAGGCGCATGATGAAGAAATGGATCTCGTGGATGGCAGCAGGAGCGCTCTCTGCTGTATTGCTTCTCTCGGGCTGCGGGAAACCCTCCGTGCATGTGATGAAGGCGGAGGCCAGTCAGGAGCCATTTACTCTGGAGACGAAGGCAGTGCCGGAGGCGCTTCATGTCGCGCCGGTCATCCCATCCGTATCGGGCGGCCTTCTTTCCGATCCGCCTGATATCGGGACCACGGTCGAAGCAGGCGATGTCCTTTTCCGGATCGACTCCTCTCAGTATGAGTCGCAGGCGGCAGCGCTCGAGGCGAAAATCGCCGAGAGTGCCTCTTCGGCTCCGGCGGTCAGCTATGGCGGCGCGCCGATCGACAACAGCATGGAAGCCTCGCTTCTGAAGCAGGGCATCATCACCCGCGCCGAGTATAACCGCATCAAGGGACGGAGCGCAGCGGTGCAGCCGGCACCTTCCGGCAGCGGGGCGCAGGTGGATGGAAATCTGGCGTCCGCCCTCGCAGCTTTGCAGAAGACCATCGCCGGCTGCACTGTCCGTGCGCCGATCAGCGGGATCGTTTCTCAGGTCTACATCGGAGATACGCACATGGCCATGGCAGGCAAGCCCGCTCTCGTCATCCGACAGGATTCACCCGTGACGGCCTCCATCGAGATCCCGTCCAAGCTGGATACGCTGATGGAACGCGCCAAGGATGACAAGACGCTGACGGTCACGATGACGGATGGCGATGAGATCTGGTATGGCGAGCTCAAAAAACAGCCGAATGAAGACGGCGACAAATACACCACCTACAAAGTGCAGGTAGATAACAGCGATGATGAGATCACCATCGGGAATGAGTACAACATCCGCATCGAAAGCGGCAAGACCATGTCTTCCTACATGATCCCCAAGACAGCTCTGATCGGCGAGGACTCCGTCGCTGTCGTGAATGATGACGGGCTCATCGACATCAAGACTGTGGACGTCGCCAGCGAGACGGGGGGATTTCTGCTCATCATGGATGGTCTCTCTGAAGGCGACCGCGTCGTGACGGATCCGACGAAAGACCTCGAGATGGGCATGGAGGTCGATGTGAAATGAAATGGGAGCGCGCCGACTACGACACCGATCCCGTGACACTGGCGAAGAAGCTCATCGGCGCTATCCTCTGCTGCCGCACGAAGGAGGGGCTGACTACGGGCCGCATCGTGGAGTGCGAAGCCTACGGCGGATGCTGGCGCGGTCATGAAGATGATGGCGCGCACTCTGCCAAGGGCATCACCGCGCGGACGAAAGTGATCTTTGGCGAGCCCGGTCATGCCTACGTGTATCTCATTTATGGCATGTATACCTGCCTCAATATCGTCTGCGAACCCGAGGGAATACCCGGCTGCGTCCTTATCCGCGCCATCGAGCCGCTCTCCGGCGTAGAACTCATGCAGCATCGACGGAAAGGGGCGAAGGGCAGGCTTCTCACGGGAGGGCCCGGCCGCCTGACGATGGCGATGGGGATCGATCGCTCCTTCTATGGGGAAGACCTCACCGGAAACCGTCTCTGGATCGAAAAGGACAAGGGGCACTTTCCTGTGAAGCGCACCAAACGCATCGGCATCGACTATGCGACGTATGGAAGAAATTTCCCGTGGCGCATGGTGCTGGAAAATAATATATATGTCTCTAAATAAAGCAAAGAGAGCAGTCCTATGGCTGCTCTTTTGCGATGAAAAAGGGTGCTGGCTGGTCGAAGCGTCCATTCATAGAGAATCGAATCAAAAGCGATTACTGGCGAACGAATATTGATTTTGTTTGATTTTTTTGAAAGGACCTCAAAAAACGCTCTCAAATGGCTATGAGAGCGTTTTTGTGCTATAATAAGGCAAGTCATTGTTTAATTTACAGCGCGCGAAGCGCTGTCTTTTTTCGCAAGGAGACACTATGGATATCGAATGGAAAGAAGGAAAGATCATCAATACCCCCTTGGAAGGGCAGATGAAGAATTCCTACATCGACTACGCCATGTCGGTCATCGTGACTCGTGCGCTGCCGGATGTGCGAGACGGCTTGAAGCCCGTACATCGCCGCATCCTCTACGCGATGAGCGAAGCCGGGATGCTGCCGGGCAAGGCGTACAAGAAGTCGGCCCGCATCGTCGGCGATGTCTTAGGTAAGTACCATCCGCACGGCGATACCGCCGTCTATGAGTCGGCTGTCCGTATGGCGCAGGACTTCTCGACGCGCTACCCGCTGGTCGATGGCCACGGGAACTTCGGTTCTGTCGATGGCGACTCCGCGGCTGCCATGCGTTATACGGAAATGCGTATGGCGAAGATCACCGTGGAAATGCTGCGCGACATCGACAAGAATACCGTCGATTTCATGCCGAACTATGACGGATCGCTGCAGGAACCGCTCGTCCTGCCGTCCCGCATCCCGAACCTGCTTGTGAATGGTTCCTACGGCATCGCCGTCGGTATGGCGACGAATATCCCGCCGCACAACCTGTCGGAAGTGGTCGATGGCCTCTCGGCCATGATCGATGATCCCGACATCACGATCGAAGGGCTGATGAAGTATATCAAAGGCCCGGATTTCCCGACCGCTGGTATCATTCAGGGCGTGAAGGGCATCGAGGATACCTACCGCACCGGCCGCGGCAGCATCACCGTGCGTGCAAAGACGGAGATCGAAGACATGGATCGCGGCAAGCACCGCATCGTCGTGACAGAGATCCCGTATCAGGTGAACAAGGCGCGCCTCATCGAGTCCATCGCTGACCTGCAGCGCCAGAAGGTCTTGGACGGCATCACGGCTCTTCGTGATGAATCCGACCGCACCGGCATGCGTATCGCCATCGAGCTGCGCGCAGACGTCAGCCCGGATATCATGCTGAATAATCTCTTCAAGCATACCCAGATGCAGGTGAATTTCGGTGCCATCATGCTGGCGCTGGTCGACGGACATCCGCGCATCCTGAACCTGAAGCAGATCCTCTACTATTACCTGAAGCATCAGGAAGAAGTCATTACCAGAAGAAGCCAGTACGAACTCGACAAAGCCAGAGCCAGAGCACATATCTTGGAAGGCCTCCTCATCGCGCTCGACCACATCGACGAAGTCATCAAGACCATCCGCGAATCCCGCACCGATGACGTGGCGAAACAGGCTCTCATGTCGAAATTCGGACTTTCGGAAAAGCAGGCCATCGCCATCCTCGACATGCGCCTGCGCAAGCTGACAGGCCTCGAAAGAGACAAGCTCGAACAGGACTACAAGGACGTGCAGGAAACCATTGCTTACCTCGAAGACCTCCTCTCCTCCAGAGAGAAGATCATGGGCGTCGTCAAAGACGAACTTCAGGATGAAAAGAAAAACTTCGGCGATGAACGCCGCACCCAGATCTCGGCTACGAAGGAGGACTTCACCCTGACCGACCTCATCCCGGATGAACCGATGACCATCACCCTGACGAAGCAGAACTACATCAAGCGCATGGACTCTGCGGATATTCGTGTCCAGAAGAAGGGCGGCCGCGGTGTCTCCGGCATGAAGATGAAGGACGAAGACTATGTCTGGAAGATCCTGAATACCTCCACACACAACCGCATCCTCTTCTTCACGAATAAGGGCAAGGTCTATATGAAGACTGCCGTGGAATTCCCGAAATCCACGAGAACCGCACGCGGCAGCGCGCTCATCAATTTCATTCCGAATCTGGCCCGTGATGAAAGAGTTACCGAACTCCTCGACCTCGACAACGTTCAGGAAGGGACGAAGTATCTCCTCATGGTCACGAAGAAAGGCTATGTGAAGAAGACCGAGCTTGCGGAATACAAGAACATCAATAAGAACGGTCTCATCTCCATCCGCCTCAATGAAGGCGACCGCCTCGCGGCTGTGCTTGCGATCACCGGTGAAGAGGAGATCATCCTCGGCACCAAGGACGGCATGGCCATCCGCTTCTCTGTGGATGACAGCGAAGTCCGCTCCATGGGCCGCGCTGCCGCCGGTGTCCATGGCATCAAGCTCGCGGGCGATGATGAAGTCGTCGGCGCATGCATCGCAGCGGATAAGGATATCTTCACCATTTCCGCTGACGGCAATGCCAAGAGAAACAAGGCCTCTGCCTATCATATCCAGAGCCGAAACGGCAAGGGCATCCGGAATTTCCGCCGCGGCTACGAAGTCGTAGCTCTTGTCGCAGCGGATGATAAGGATGAGCTCGTCGGTGTCTCCGAACAGGGCATCACCATCAAAACCAAAGCGAGCCAGATCGTCAGCAAGAAGACGAAAGCAGGGCAGGGCGTCATCCTCCAGCGTCTCGAAGAAGGCGACCGCATCGCTTCCATCGACGTGCTCTCGAATGATCCGGAAGCAGAAGAAAGCGAAGAATAAGCAGGTGACAGGGGATTCTCGTGATCTTAATCCATAGTCCCTAGCTACCAGTCACCAGTCACACATACCGAGCAGATCGGAAGAGCACACGTCGCTCGGTATGTGTGACTGGT
>OQVL01001980.1_pt1 | contig 12452 bp, 9 predicted proteins | sample 1691501 | NCBI WGS metagenome assembly OQVL01 (sample SAMN03418253, study PRJEB22391) | human gut metagenome | biome: human-gut; feature: organic feature; material: feces | host: Homo sapiens | place: Tanzania | collected 2013-01
GGCTGAAGAGCTGGCTGGGACTCATCGTGGTGCCATGCATCTACGACATTTACATCACCAAGAAGATACGTTGGCAGTGGTGGAAGGACGAGGAAGGTCCGGTGCGCTTCATCATGAGTTGGGTGGATGCCATCGTCTTCGCCCTCGTGGCAGTGTATTTCATCAATCTCTTCTTCTTCCAGAACTACGTGATTCTATCTAGCTCCTTGGAGAAGAGCCTCCTCACGGGCGACTACCTCTTCGTGAGCAAGGTGAGCTACGGACCTCGCATCCCTGAGACACCGCTCACCATGCCTTTGACCCAGCACACCATGCCGCTCGTCAATGTGAAGAGCTACCTGGAGTGGCCTCACTGGGATTACCGCCGTGTGAAGGGATTGGGTAACGTGAAGCTCAACGACATCGTGGTGTTCAACTATCCTGCTGGCGATACCCTCGTCAATGAGGAGCGCTACCAGGCTCAGGACTACTATCAGATGGTCTATGGATATGGACAGCAGATACTCCAGCAGAACGGCATACATCCACAGCTCGACTCGCTCGATGACATGCAGCTGCGCAAGTATTACCAGCTCGCATACACGGCAGGACGCAGCTATATAGCAAACAATCCTAACGAATACGGCGAGATAATGAGCCGTCCGGCTGACCGCAGGGAGAATTACGTCAAGCGATGCGTAGGACTTCCGGGACAGACTCTCCAGATAAAGGACCGCATCATCTATCTCGACGGAAAGCCGAACAAGGAGCCGGACAACGTGCAATACACATATTATGTAAAGCCGAACACACCTATCCTCGACTGGCCTGACGAACTTCTCAAGGAGCTCATGATATCACAGGAAGACCTCATCTCCCTCAATCAGCAGGGATATATGCCCCTCACCAAGCACGCAGTGCAGGTGCTCAAGTCACGCAAGGACCTCGTCAAGGACATAAAGCTCAACACGGAGCAGGTGGTAGGCGACCTCTATCCGCTCAATGCACGCACAGGATGGACCAGAGACAACTACGGCCCGATATGGATTCCTAAGAAGGGAGAGTCCATCCGCCTCACTCTCAAGAACCTTCCTGTCTATGAGCGCCCTATCAGAGTGTATGAAGGCAACGACCTTACTGTCAATGACAAGGGACAGATTCTCATCAACGGCAAGGTGGCTACATCATATACATTCAAGATGGACTACTACTGGATGCAGGGAGACAACCGTCACAACTCTGCCGACTCACGCTATTGGGGCTTCGTTCCCGAAGACCACATCGTGGGAAAGCCTATCTTCATCTGGTGGTCAAGCGACCCGGACCGTAGCGGTTTCGGCGGAATACGCTGGCACAGACTCTTCAAGATGGTGGAGAACTTCAAATAAAAAGACCCCCATCGTCACGTTATACGAGACCCCCTCATGTCCTATGCAGGGGGAAGACAGATACACTCGGCACATACTTGCCTGATTACATCCAGTAACCGGGCAAGTGTAGCCATTATGTTATACTATGAAGAAAAAACGCAGAATACGCATACGCAAAGGAAGGTTGGCAATATTGCTGGCCTTCCTTGTTGCGATTATAATAGGAATATACTATGCCGTGACGGCACTCGTCGCCCTCTTCACATGCAATGCCGACAAACAGACAGTGCAGGTGGAGAAAAAGATGGAGCCCGAACTGACGCAGGAGATGATAGAATGCGACGAGCGCATGGCGCACCGGCTCGACAGTCTGATGCACCTGCCACAGCGGTTGGACACCAATCTGGTAGCAGTCTCAGTCTTTGACGCCACCACCCAGCGCCATGTCTATGGATTCCACGACGACCAGAGCCTCATACCGGCATCATGCATGAAGATTTCCACAGCCATAGCAGCGCTCAAGACCCTCGGAATGGACTACCGCTACCATGAGCATATCCTCGCAATGGGAGAGATGAAGCGCGACACGCTCGTGGGAAACCTACTCCTCCTTGCCGACGATGACCCGCTCATGGAAAGTTTCGACCCGCTCGTCAAGAAGATGCTGAGGCAGGGAATACGCCATGTACGCGGCAATGTCTATATCACACTTGCCCGAGAAGACACCCTCAGACCGCATCCCACAGCCAAAGCATGGGACATACCATACCACAAGACACCGCTGCTCCTGCGCGGAAAACGCTACGTGCAGCGCACTTTCCTCGCCACATTGCGCATGAACGGAGTGACAGTGCGACGTGACCGCACGGTCAATGCAAAGCAGGCCAAAGGCAGTTTCGGAGGAGGAAAATATCATTACGTAGCCACAACATCCCATTCACTCCGTGATGTCATCACCCCGATGCTCATCCACAGCAGCAACATCAAGGCAGATGCCGTGTTCTATCACCTCGACTGGACACAGGGACTCATGCCCAAGCGGCGCATGAACTGGGACCGCAAGCACTTTGCAGAGATATTCTGGCGTGAGCAGACACAGGTGCTCGACAGCGTAAAGACAAAGCTCGCGTTCCATGACGGCTCCGGACTGTCGCCCGAAAACCGCCTCTCAGCCTCCGTCCTCGTCGATATGCTGCGCTATGCCTACGATGACAAGCAGCTGAAGGATTACTTCGTCGATGAAGCTTTCGCGTCAACAGCAGGCGGAGAACGCCGCGGATCCCTGCTCTCCCGAATGAGTCACCCCGATTACAGAGGCCGCCTCTTCTGCAAGACAGGCACCATGACCACCCGAGGAGCATCCTCCCTTTCCGGTTATCTCATCGGTTCCGACGGCCATTGGTACATCTTCTCCATCATCAATGCAGACTCACCCGTAGCCGAGTCACGCATCTTCCAGGACCGCCTCTGCAAGATGATGATGAAGTAGCGCCGTTTTCCCGGAAATAAAATATCAATAGATAAAAATAAAAGAAAAACAATAACCATACTACAACCATATTTTTCATTGTTTTTATCTATTGATATTTTCCTTTTATTTAGCCGTCCAGTAGCCCCGTAGCAAGGCGAAGCAGCCACCGTGCCAGCCACGTTACCGGGCAATATTAACCCAATAACACCCCCAAACACCAATGGAAAAGCAATCCAGATACCAAGACCTCCTGGCGCAGATAGCAGCCTTCGCAGACGGCACAGACCATGCCATCAGCGTGCTCTCGAACTGCGCCGCAGTAATGAAACTCCACTTCCCCGAAGAATATTTCTGGGTAGGATTCTACATCGTGGAAGGCGAAGAGCTCATCCTCGGACCACCAGCGGTGATGATGATATCGTCGGCAGAAACATTGATGTTGTATTTCTGATAATATCCCACCAATTTCTGTCTGTACGAAAGATATCCTTGTGAAGGAGAATACTCAAGAATAGTACGGTCTATATTCTTCAAAGCGTCGAGACCCACTTGCGGTGTAGGCAAGTCGGGCTGTCCGATGTTTAGATGATATACTTTTATGCCACGGTTCTTGAGCCGGGCATGACCATAGGCGGAGTGCTGAGGGATGCGTTCTCAAGACTTTTCGATATGGAGAAGAGGATAAATGAGATATGTGACAAGCTGGCGGAGGTCACTGACGAGGATGAGATGAACACTCTTCTTGAGGAGATGGGACTTCTTCAGGATCTTCTGGACAGCCATGACTTCTATATAATAGATTCGAAGGTTGAGGAGGTTGCCAGAGCATTTGACCTGTTGCAGCTTGGACTGGACAAGGATGTAACTGAGCTGTCGGGCGGACAGAGAACCAAGGTTCTGCTGGCGAAGCTTCTGCTTGAAAAGCCGGAGATACTTCTGCTCGACGAGCCTACGAATTATCTTGATGCACACCATATAGAGTGGCTTAAGAGATACCTTCAGGAATACGAGAATGCGTTTATTCTTATATCCCATGACATTCCGTTCCTGAATTCAGTTGTAAATATCATATACCATATGGAGAATTGTCAGCTGGGCAGATATGTCGGCGATTATGACAAGTTCCAGGAGGTGTATGCAGTGAAGAAATCCCAGCTTGAGGCTGCGTACAGAAAGCAGCAGCAGGAGATATCTGAGCTGAAGGATTTTGTGGCGAGAAATAAAGCCCGGGTTGCCACAAGAAATATGGCTATGTCCAGACAGAAGAAACTTGACAAGATGGATGTCATTCAGCTTGAGCGTGAGAAACCGAAGCCTGAGTTCAACTTCAAGGAGGCGAGAACCTCTGGTAAGGTCATATTCGAGACAGACGATCTGGTGATAGGCTACAGCAAGGACAAGCCGCTTTCAAAACCGATGAACCTCCGTATGGAGCGCGGCGATAAGATTGCTATCACAGGAACCAACGGTATAGGAAAGACTACATTCTTGAAAAGTGTGCTTGGACTTATTCCTGCGATATCCGGTAAGGCACAGCTTGGCGACTATCTGCACATTGGATACTTTGAGCAGGAGGTCAAGCCGAGTGAGAATACGTGTCTGCAGGAGATCTGGGAGGAATTCCCGGGATATACCCAGTATGAGGTGCGTGCAGCCCTGGCCAAATGCGGACTTACCACCAAGCATATCGAGAGCAAGGTGAAGGTCCTCTCGGGCGGCGAGCAGGCGAAGGTGAGACTTTGCAAGCTAATCAACACTGATACAAATGTGCTTCTGCTTGACGAGCCGACAAACCATCTTGACGTTGATGCCAAGGATGAATTGAAGCGTGCTCTTTCCGAGTATAAGGGGTCTATACTTCTGGTATGTCATGAGCCTGAATTTTATGATGGTCTTGTGACAGATGTGTGGAATCTGGAGCAGTACACGCTCCTTCAGTGATTTATGATAGTTGGATCGATTTGCTAACTGTTAAAAAGAAGAAGAACGGCTCTGCTTTGATCATAGTCAAAACAGAGCCGTTCTATCAATAAAATATGTTACGGGTTTAAGAATTAACCATAGATAATTTTCTTTTTAACCGTTCTATCTCCTGGTGGGCTTCTTCAAGTTCGGTCTTCTTTTTGTCAAGCAAGGCATCTCTATCGGCCAAAGCGTTATCCTTGTCTGCTATTGTCTCTTTGTCCTCATCTATCTGTTTCTGCATTTCTTCAATCATGTAGTGTACCGTATTCTCATCAAGTATTTTTAATGCTTCTGAAAACATATCGATCACCTCCGCTGGCTTGTCAAGATAACCTGCCATGTCCACAAATATACTTCTCAGTTGTGGATAATCAGTCACTAGTTCATCGAGACAATCTGTACTATCCACAGATAACAAGGCAAGCCATCCGTTTAACTCATTTATATCCTTCTTATCCATAGAATAGTAACTTTTCTTAAATACGTCAAGCGGTATGAGGTAGTAATCCTGAAGCATCTCCATTTTAATTCCGGTGTTAAATACGGTTGTTCCATGGTGAACATACATATTATATAAGCCTTCCCTATGAAGTTCTGCAGGACTCTTTTCAAATATAATTATAGTGTACACTTTCTTAAGATCATTATATGTGAACTTTTTGCCTCTTTTTCCCTTGACCCTGCTATATTGTCGCAGGAGTAGGTCTGCGGAATAACATGACATCCTTTGTGCTGGAAAAAGATAAGATATCTTCTGTATCTCAACATTTGCTATTGAGCCGTTCTCAAGCTCAACGACTATGTCCATTATCAGGAGAGATGTTCCCTGTAAAAGACTTTCCTCTGATGGGAGTGTATATTTTATCCTTACACGCCTGCCAATTACACTGCTTATAAATCCTGCCAATCGCTCCGGGTATATATCGGGATTAAACAATTTTTTGAAAAAGGGATCATATGTAAGTGGCAGTGTCTTGGTTCCGCACAGGAATCCGGTCAATTGCTCTTTCAGATCATCTGTAAGACATCTGTATCTACCGTATGCTTCCGGGTTGCTTTGAAGTTCACGTATCACAAGGCCTTTATTTTTAGTCTTAAATAATGTGCTTATATCTGCTTTTTCTGTTATAGGCATAGTACCTCCTGGTAATTAAGTTGAATATTGTGGATTTCTCGCCAGATAGGTAGCTGCTATAAGCCAGCTATGTTTAGATATGCACATCTGATAAACGATACATTAACACTATAAATTGTGGTGGTCAACAGGGTGGAAGAGCCGCAGAATTATACAGAAACGCAAGAGAAATACTCTTTACAAAGTATATAATTACTCTTAGTGTTTGAGAATGAACATCTTTAGCAATGCGTTTTGTAATAATATTGCTATACTGCATGTATAGTTGAGTATGTTTATACACAAATATTAATTATTTTTAATGCGCGAGTTTCTATTATTCAGTATTATCCATTTTCCTGGATTGGGTTATTTGACTAAAATTGGCTTATATATTATTCTGTAAGTAGTGATTTAATATGGTAAAGTACTAAAGACAAATTTGCGGTTGGCGCAGAAATAGAGAGAAGCTGGTTATTTAAAATGAGAGCGTTAGTTACAGGAAATGAGAATAAGACGAAAGGGATGCAGTGGTTCTGGAGGTGGCTGTTATATATATTGGGACTGGCGACGCTGGCGCTTGGTATCATCTGTACGGTCATCATCAGCCTTGTGTTCGAGCACAAGCTGGTCGGAATGGGCATAGGAACGATCTGCGCCATGATACTGGTGGGAAGAGCCATCGCGCTGTTCAATCAAAAAAATATATTAGGATGGAGATGTTAGATGAATATACTTGAGAGTTTAAAGGATAAATTACTTGTTGCGGATGGAGCGTTTGGAACCTGTTATGTGGGGATGTACGGAGAGCAGGGAACTGTCGCTCCTGAACTTGCAAACATGCGTCACCCGGAGCGTGTGCTGGAGATCCATAAGGAGTATGTGAAGGCTGGAGCCGGACTTATAAGGACCAACACATTTGCGGCAAATACAGCGAGTCTTGATGCTGACATGGATTATGTCATTTCAAATGTGCGTGCAGCGGTGAAGCTTGCGAAGCAGGCTGCGGAAGAAGATGTGGAAGCAGCAGATTGTGTTAGGACGAGTGATGCAGTTGTGACAGAAGCCGATGGATCTGGAACGTATCGAAAAAAGGTATACATTGCCGGAGATATAGGCCCAATACCTGCGGATGCCGGTCTTACGTTGAATGAGAGGGTGTCACAGTACAAGCTGCTGGGTGAGGCGATGCAGGACATGGGAGTGGATATCATCTGGTTTGAGACATTTCCTGAGATCAATGTGCTCGAGCCTGTGGTGAAGCACCTGAAGGCAAGAAAGGACACGCCGGTCATGGTGTCGTTCTGCGTGAACCAGTTCGGATACAGCAACTGCGGATTCTCGGCAAGGGCATTGCTCTCTCAGGTGGCGGCTAATACTGACGTGGATTGTGTTGGATTCAACTGCGGAGTTGGTCCATACCATATGCTTCAGCTTCTGAAAAAGCTGGATATAGACTGCGGAAAGCCTGTATCCATCATGCCGAATGCGGGATATCCGAAGTTTACACAGAGCAGACTGGTGTTCAATGACAACAAAGAGGGATTTATCGACAAGATACAGGACATAGCGGCACTCGGTGCAGACATCATAGGAGGATGCTGCGGAACAAATCCTGAGTACATACATCAGATCACGGAGCGGGTGGAAAACGGAGATATTGCGAAGGCTGCTAAGGTTCATGTGGAAAAGCAGCAGTCTGATAACGCACCGAAGGACAATTTCCTCAAGGGCCGCCTGGCGCGCGGCGGGGCAGATGCAAAGAATTTTGGCGGACACAAGCTTATAGCAGTGGAGCTTGCTCCTCCGGTGGATGTCAACGATCAGAAGCTGCTTGATGCAGCCCATATACTTAAACAGTCACATGTGGATGTGGTGACTTTCCCTGATTCACCGTCTGGAAGAACCAGGGCGGATTCCATACTCATGGCGGAGAAAGTGCATAGGGAGACAGGGCTCAGAGTTATGCCTCACTTGTGCTGTCGTGATAAGAATGCCATAGCCATACGTGGAAGCGTGCTTGGCGCACAGCTTAACGGAATAAAGGATTTCCTTGTCATAACAGGTGATCCCGTTCCGGTCATGTTCAGGCAGACGACCAGGAGCGTGTTCAACTTCGATTCAGTCGGAATGATGAAGCTGCTGCAGTCTATGAATGAAGAGGTGTTCGGCGGGGATAAGATCACCTATGGCGGAGCGATCAACCAGAACAGACTTAACACAAAGTTTGAGATAGACAGAATAAAGAGGAAGATGGAAGCCGGAGCTGAATTCTTCCTGACCCAGCCGGTGTTCTCCAGGGCGCAGGCACAGATCCTCAGAGATATGAAGGCTGAGACTGGGGCAACAATACTTGTGGGCATCATGCCGCTTGTCAGCAGGAGAAATGCCCTGTTCATGAAGAATGAGATGGCAGGCATAGAGATCCCGGACGAGATCATAGAGAGATACGGTGAAAATGCCACAAGACAGGAGGGCGAGGACTGCGGTATACAGATCGCCAGAGAGATACTTGGGTACACGGCGGACTTTGCGGACGGATATTATTTCTCGTTCCCATTCAACAGGGTACATATGCTGGCACATATCGTTGACTAAAATGTGAGTCAAGGGTATTATGGAATAAGCGGTGTTGCCAGGGAAAACAGGGATTCCGGAGCAGCGCTATATAGGAGAGGCACTGTTATATATACAGTGGATAAAATACAGGATGCGCGGGTGCGCAGAAAGGAACAGACATGGATTACAATAGTTTAAGTCTTAAGATGCATGAGGAGCATAAGGGTAAGGTAGAGGTAGTGTCCAAGGTGGCAGTGAAGAACAGAGACGATCTGAGCACAGCTTACACACCGGGCGTTGCAGAGCCTTGCAGAAAAATCCGTGACAATAAGGCTGACGTATACAAATATACATGCAAGGGCAACATGGTTGCCGTGGTATCAGATGGAACAGCGGTTCTCGGCCTTGGAGATATAGGCCCTGAGGCAGCTATACCTGTTATGGAAGGAAAGTCCATACTCTTCAAGGAGTTTGGTGGAGTTGACGCATTCCCTATCTGCCTTGACACAAAGGATGTGGATGAGATCGTAGAGACAGTAAAGCGTATCGCTCCTGTATTTGGTGGAATCAATCTGGAGGATATATCAGCTCCAAGATGTTTTGAGATAGAGAGAAGACTCAAGGAGGAGCTTGACATTCCTGTATTCCATGACGATCAGCACGGTACAGCTATCGTTGTGTCAGCAGGACTCATCAATGCGTTAAAGCTTGTCGGCAAGCCGTTTGACGAGGCAAATGTGGTTATCAACGGAGCAGGTTCTGCAGGTATATCAATATGTAAGCTTCTGCTTCAGCTCGGTATAGGCAATGTGGTTCTCGTGGACAGGCAGGGTGCTCTGTGTCCTGGACAGGACTGGATGAATCCGGCGCAGACAGAGATGGCAGAGATTACAAACAAGGACAGACAGACAGGTCCTCTTGCCGATATAATGAAGGGTAAGGATGTATTTGTCGGAGTTTCAGCTCCAAATATCGTGACAGCAGAGATGGTTGCATCCATGGCAGCAGATCCTATAGTATTTGCCATGGCAAACCCTACACCTGAGATCATGCCTGAGGAAGCGGCAAAGGGCGGAGTAAGAGTAATGGCGACGGGCCGTTCAGACTATCCGAACCAGATCAACAACGTTCTCGTATTCCCTGGAATATTCAGAGGAGCTCTGGATGCCAAGGCAACAGGCATAACAGAGGAGATGAAGATGGCAGCAGCCAAGGCTATCGCATCCATCGTTACAGACGAGGAACTCAAGGAGGATTACATCATTCCTGGAGCATTTGACGAGAGAGTTGCAAAGGTTGTAGCAAAGGCTGTAGCTGACGAGGCAATAAAGCTTGGAATTACAAAATAAGAACAAAAATAAAGTTTTTCGAAACATTTAGTAAATAAATGTACTAAAAATCGCATCTTATGTGGAAAGTCCGCATGGGATGCGGTTTTTTATTTTGCGATTTTATTGTAAAGTAATATTATTGTCCGCGGGGACGGATAGGGAGGAGAAAAAATTGAACAGTGTTATTATTGGGCAGAGAATAAAGGATGCCCGCAAGTCTATGAACCTCACACAGAAGGAGCTGGGGTATCTTATCTATGCAGATGGCAAGTATATAAGCCGTCTTGAAAATGGCGGAAGTCTGCCGAGCTTGAAGCGGCTGGTGCTGCTGTCGAGGGTACTTAACCGCACATGTGATTATTTCATATGGGATATCGATGTGATGGAGGAGGATGTGACTCCGAGGGAGGAAATAGTTATCCGGGATGAACAGGAGAGGAAGCTTCTGCAGCTTTGGAGGGAGATATGCTGAAGATTGCTGTGTACAGTGAGGAGAAAGTAATGAGCCCGTTGTTGCAGGAGTACATGGGTATATGGCAGAGAGACACGGGATGCGTGTGTACTGTGAGATATTATGATAATGTGCATGCGATCATGGTCGACATGGATCTTGAAGGGATCTACGATGTAGTGGTGGTGTATCGTTCCTGGGATGTGGCCGATGTCTTGAAAAATGACCACAGGGCAGGCAGTCTCGTGATGATAGCAGCAGGAATAAACCGGAGATTGTATGATATCCAGCCGTGTTATATTCTGTATGAACCTGTCAATGCGGCAAATTTCAAAAAGGTGATGGCGATGGCGGTTGAGGGGAGCCGCGATGAGCGAAGATTCACATTTGTATCCGGAAGGGTGAGATACAGTGTAGATACCCGGAGCATAATGTATTTTGAAAGTGAACTGCGTCGCATAAATCTGGTCACAACGGAACAAAAATATGTTTTTTATGGAAGTATTGGCGAGGTGGAAAAACGCATGAAGGTGGGCTGCGGGGGATTTATCAGACCGCATGAATCCTATCTTGTAAATCCGGATCATGTGAGCAGATGCACGGCTCATGAAATGATCCTGACAAATGGTAAAAGTATACACATCAGCGCAACAAGACGCGCTGACGTGAAAAGATACTACAGTGAACTTATCAACTGCTAGTTGTTAGAAGATCAAATATATCTGAGTAATTCTATGTTCAGTCTGCCCTTCCGGGTTGCGCTGCCTGTCTCGACAAATTCATATTTGCCATATCCACGTATTGAAAATATGTCGCCCGGTTTTAACTGGTAGCTGCTGTTTTCGTACAACCTGTTGTTTAGTGAAAATTTCTTTTCCCTGAACAACAGGGATGTGCTGCTTCTTGAAAGGCCTGTTATTGTGGCGGTCACTGCGTCCGCTCTTGCAGATGCCGCGATTATGTGCAGAGGTTCCTTTTTTATCTGTATCTCATCAGTATCCTGGGTGCTGCAAAAAGTACATTTTACATTTGTGTGCCTTATCTTTGTCAGATTTTCTGCGATATAATCGGCAACAGTGTCCACACAGAATATATAGGCATTGTTGTGCTTGCCAGAATGAGTGGATTCGGTGACCAGTATATCGCCCACCATCTCTCTCTCAATGCCAAGATTCATAAGTGCCCCAAGGAAATCCCTGTGGTTCAGATCGTCTGAGAATTTGTCCGAAACAGCGGAAACCTTCATGGTGCAGATGGGAAAAGCCGGTGCGTAGCCGCAGTCGGCTTCATTTCCAAATGAGATCATAACGCGGTCGCAGGATTCCCTGCCTCCAAAGATGGTATATCCTGCAAATGACAACTGTTCAAGATTGCTGTAAAATACTTCCATGTCTGCAGCACTCAGAAAATTTGTATATGTATATCTGTTCTGGCGGAAGGCGGCATTTGCCAGATCCTTTAACCGCCCCTTTAGAATATCGTTTTCATTCATAGCATGTCCTCCGAGATCTTTGACTTCTTACTATTATATTACAACACTCCGATCTTCGCCAACAGTCAAACGAATTTGACAGCTTTGCACGATAATCTGAAAATTATTGTTGCGAAAAGTGATCATAATGAACAATAAACCACTCAAATGTGAAAAAAACAATCATTTTGCATTCAAAAATCTTCAAAAAACTATTGAAATGCGCAACTGTTGATAAATTACCACAAAAAAAAGCCTTCGTTTTATAAATTTTTGCGTATTTACAATTTCAAAGTGTTTTGATAGTATATGGGCATAACAAGGAGATGAACTACAAAAGCTTGCATCAGAATGGAAAGAAAAATATGAAGAAACTAATACTAAGCTTCAAGATACTCAAACTAAAATAGCAGAATACAAAGAAAAATCAGAAAACAGTGATGAAACAGAAAAGTTAGTTGAGGAAGAATTAAAAGAAGCAAACTTAATATTAGGAAAAACAGATGTAATAGGAAATGGTATACAAGTTACACTTAAAGATACAGAAGATAAAGTATATGATGCGGAAAATTTACTAACATTAGTTAATGAACTTAGAGCAGCAGGAGCAGAAGCTATAAGTATAAATGGAGAAAGAGTTATTAATTTAACAGATATTGTAGATATATCAAGTAGATTTGTTTTAGTAAATAGCAATAAAATTTCATCTCCATACACAATACTTGTATACCATTTCCTATT
>OQVL01001981.1_pt1 | contig 12451 bp, 13 predicted proteins | sample 1691501 | NCBI WGS metagenome assembly OQVL01 (sample SAMN03418253, study PRJEB22391) | human gut metagenome | biome: human-gut; feature: organic feature; material: feces | host: Homo sapiens | place: Tanzania | collected 2013-01
TTTCCTCAATAAGCCCTTTTTGGATAAGATTAGATACCGGGCCTGAACAATCGACGCCACGTATTTGCTCAATAAAAGAACGTGTAACAGTCTTATTATAAGCCACAATCGCAAGAACTTCAAATGCCGCCTGACTTAAAGGTGTATTCTTTTTAATTTCAAGAAGTCCTCTGACTTCATCTGAATATTCCTCTCTTGTGCAAAGTTGATATTTGCCGTCAATGCGAATAAGTCTTAAACCACGATTATTTTCATCATACATAGCTTCAAGATGGCCGAGCATTTTAATAACGTTTTCAACATCAACATCAAGCACTTCAGCCAATTTACCCGGCTCAACAGGATCACCTGCCGCAAAAAGCATAGCCTCAAGAGAAGCCATAATATTATTACTGCTCAATATCATTCACCTCGTCCATCATTTGTACAGTTGGATTATTCATTTCGCCATCAATCAGAATTTTTTTAGTTTTAGCAAGCTCAAGCACAGCAAGAAACGTTGCCACCATATCGCTTTTGGTTTCAGCATCGGTAAATAAATTTAAAAACTTGACTTTTTTGCCACCAAAAAGCTTTTTCATAACGGTAGACACTTTTGAAGCGACAGCCACAAATTTCTTTGCAACAATTACCTTAAATGAATCAAGCGGAGGCGGTAATTTACGTCTTCCCCTGCCTGCAGCATTAATATATGCGCTCAAAAGCTCCTCACCCTCGTGAAAACGCTCATAATCATAATTGATATGACCTTCTTCAGGTTGACGAACGAATCTGTTAAAACCGTACCCTTTATCTTCTCCTGAGCATTCCTGATACCGTCAACGAAATTATCCTTCTGAGAAATGAGTGCACCTATAAGCGAGCTGGAATTAACCTTTCCGCTGCTCATGGACTCAAAGCTTGCAAAACAGTCGTTGAGTATCTCGTCTCTTATCTCAGCTGCGTTGTTGATTATACCGATGTTGCATACGGCATAAAGACCAAGCTTTGAGCGGAGAAGAATGGGCTGAGGGTCTGTATCGCTTATGCAGCCGATACAGAGATTGCCCTTCATTGTTTCGATATCCTTTTCAAACTTAGTTCTGAAAGGAGAATTTTCTATGCTGTGAATACTTCTCTGGAAGCCAAGCTCGGGAGAGTATGCAGTCATACCTCCACGCTTGGTGCCCAGATGCGAATGATAGTCAGTGCCGAAAAATACATCATTTATGCAGTCATTCAGTGACGCTGCGCCGAAAAAGCCGCCCATTGATTATTCTCCGAAAATACGCTTCATCATTTCCTGATAAGCTTCTTCTACGCCGCCCATATCTCTGCGGAAACGGTCCTTGTCAAGCTTCTCGTGGGTTGTGCTGTCCCAGAAGCGGCAAGTGTCGGGAGAAATCTCATCAGCGAGAATGATCTGACCATGGTATCTGCCGAACTCGATCTTGAAGTCGATAAGGTCGATGTTGTGCTCCTTGAAGAACTTGAGCATAAAGCTGTTTACAGCAAAAGCATACTTGGAGATAGTGTCGATCTCTTCCTGAGTAGCAAGACCAAGGCCCAGTGCATAGTAGCTGTTGATGAAAGGATCGCCCAGATCATCGTTCTTGTAGCTGAATTCGAGAGTAGGCTGCTTGAGAGGAGTACCCTCAGCAATGCCGAGCTTCTTGGAGAAACTGCCTGCTGCAACGTTTCTTACGATAACTTCCAGAGGAACGATCTCAACCTTCTTAACGATGGTCTCACGGTCGTTGATCTCCTTAACAAGGTGAGTGGGAATGCCTTCCTTTTCAAGCAGGCCGAACATATAGTTGGTCATCTTGTTGTTAACAACGCCCTTGCCTCTGATAGTGCCCTTCTTTTCGCCGTTGAAAGCGGTAGCGTCATCCTTGTAGTCAACGATAACGTAATCGGGGTTGTTGGTAGCGAATACTTTCTTTGCCTTGCCCTCATAGAGCTGCTCGGTTTTTACAATGTTTTCCATGGTATTTATCCTCCTAATTTTCAAACGGTCTTTCGTGCCGTAAAGATTTTTGATTTATATGTGCAAGCCCTGATATGTAATATCAAAGCTCGTCAACCATTTTCTGAAGCTTTTCGTTCTTTGCGATAACGCCGTCGATCATATCCTTCTTGGACTTTTCCAGCTTTGCGGAAAGCTCCTCGTCGGAAAGTGCCAGCATCTGAACAGCAAGAACAGCCGCATTTTTTGCACCGTTTACCGCTACAGTTGCAACAGGAATACCCGAAGGCATCTGAACGGTAGCCAGAAGTGCATCAAGTCCCTCGAAAGATGACCTGATGGGAATACCGATAACAGGCAGTGTTGTATGACCTGCAATAACACCTGCAAGATGAGCAGCCATGCCCGCAGCGCAGATTATAACGCCGAAGCCCTCTGCCTTTGCCTTTGAAGCAAACTCGGAAGCAAGACCCGGAGTGCGGTGGGCAGACATTACCCTTGCCTCAACGGGAACGCCGTATTTCTTCAGCTCAGCGATGCAATCCTTAACAACAGGAAAATCACTGTCCGAGCCCATGATAACAGCAACCTTTTTCAAAACCAATCCATCCTTTCGCAATTTGGCGATACAAACAAAAAACTGCGGCGGTGCCGTTAAGGCTATACCCTGCCACAGTTAAAAAAGAGTGCAGAAATCCCGCTGCACTCGGATCTTCCGACCAGAGCGCTGTGATTATTACCAAACCCATAAGTGCTATGTAACATCACGAAATTCCTCCACTGCATACTTACGCATAATGCGACATATATATTGTAACTGATTTGAAACCAAATTTCAAGTGTTTGGGGAAATTTTTTTTGGAAATAAAAAAATTAACAATTACCTCTTGCATTTTTTAGATTATATGATAAAATATATGTATAAGGTGAAATGGCTCTATACATATCCTTTTCACAAAAAATTAGGAGGTACTTACTATGGCTTACAAAATTTCCGACGCTTGCATCAGCTGCGGCGCTTGCGCAGCAGAATGTCCCGTTTCAGCAATCTCTGAGGGTGACGGTCAGTACGTTATCGACGCTGATACCTGCGTTGACTGCGGTTCCTGCGCAGATGTATGTCCCGTTTCAGCTCCTGCTGCTGAATAATCAACATACTTAATAAAAAAATAACGGATCTCCTTGTGAGGTCCGTTATTTTTTTGTGCTTATTCACTTATTCGGATAATATATAGTTTTTTGCCGAGCTTGCCGCATTTGCTCCGTCGGAGCAGGCGGTGACTATCTGCCTGAGGGGCTTTGTGCGGATATCTCCTGCCGCAAAAACGCCCTCTGCCGAGGTAACACAGTCCTCCCCCGCTTCAATGCAGCCCTTTTCGTCAAGCTTCACGATATCTTTTACAAGTTCAGTCGAGGGCGCCATGCCCACAGCCGCAAAAACTCCGCTGCATTCTATCCTGCGGCGCTCACCGTTCTGCTCTATGATAATGCCAGTAACACTGCTTTCACCGCATACCTCACGGCATACAGCACTGCGGATAATTTCAATATTGTCCGTCTGTTCGCATTTGCTGAGCTTATCCGCACTGCCTCTGAAGCTGTCCCTGCGATGGATAAGATACACCTTTCGGCATATGGCAGAAAGATACAGTGCGTCCTTGAGAGCCGTATCCCCTCCGCCGATAACAGCAGTATCCTTTCCTCTGAAAAATCCGCCGTCACACACAGCACAGTAGGAAACTCCCCTGCCTGCGAATTTATCTTCGCCCTGTACCCCAAGCTTTTTATGCTCAGCTCCGCAGGCGATTATCAGGGTCTTTGCCTGATATTCCTTTCCGCCTGCAAATACAGTCTTGTGCTTGCCGTCAGCTATGCGTGTGACCTCTGCGGTTATAAACTCGGCACCCGCTTCTTCCGCCTGAGCTTTGAGATTTTTTGCTATCTCTGAACCATCTGAGGGGGCATATGCGGGAAAATTTGCGATAACATCAGTGAGGAGCATCTGCCCGCCTGTCAGCGGATATCTCTCGATAACAAGCGTTTTCAGCATTGACCTTGCGCTGTAAGCGGCAGCCGTAAGTCCCGCAGGCCCCGCACCGATAATTATCACATCATACATAGCTATTCTCCGTTATATCTTTTTCTTTCCCATCATAAAGATACCTGCGCCGAATGCCAGGATCTCGGCAGGTGCAAGCCTTACTGCTATGTCAAGAAGCTTGACTGGCAGTGTGGGAAGTATCATAAGCTTATTTTCCCTCATTTTTTTCAAAGCATACACAGCGCACTTCCTGGGAGTTATTCCCTTGGAAATAATGTTTTCAATGCCTGCACTCTTATTGAAATCGGTCTGTACAGGTCCGGGGCAGAGAACTGAAACATGAACATGGCTCTTTTTCCTGCGAAGCTCTTCATACACAGCCTGGGTCTGGCGGATAACATAGCTCTTGGAGGAATAATATGCGCTCATGTGAGGCCCGGGAAGCAGTCCTGCGGAAGAGCCTACATTCAGGATATATCCCCTGTCCTTCTTCACAAAATCCTTTGTATAGAGCTTGAAAAGGGTGTGCATAGCCTTGATGTTTACGTCTATCATCTCCAGCTCCTTGCTGAGAGATGTTTCGGTAAAGTCGCCGAAAACGCCGAAGCCCGCATTGTTTATAAGGATATCGGGGTCATATTTTTTAGTTTTTGCATAAAGGTCAATGCAGTTTTTGGTGCTGGTAAGGTCTGCGGGGATAACTGTGCATCTGTCCTTGCCAATCTCATCTCTCAGCTTGTTGAGGGCATCTTCATTCCTGCCTGAGAGGATAACAAAAGTTCCTCTTTTGCTGAGTATGCGTGCAAATTCCGCACCTATGCCTGAGCTTGCGCCCGTAATGACTGCACAGTGCTTACGTCCTATTGCGAAGAAATCTTTTCTCATGGAGCATCTTCCTTTCATTTTTCTTGTATTCCTTTACTGCCGCAAAAGCTTCGCCGTATGCCGCAGTTACAGTCTGTTTGTCGCTGTCATCTGCCTGAGATCCGCCGTAGGAGCATTTTTCAAGTATGAACACAGCCTTGCTTATGTCGCAGCCTGTGAGCTTTTCAAGCGTCTCCGCAAATTCATAAGGTGTAAGTGACTCATGCTCGGGGATAAGCTTTGCGCATATCCTGCAGCTGAGACGCTTATATACCATAACGGCGCTGTCCCCTGCCGACGCCTTTTCCAGCCTGCCCATAAACAGCTTTTCGGATATGGCGGGAGCGCAGATAATCACTATCAGAGCAATTATAAACACAATGGCAGCTATCACGCAAAGCACGAAAACAAGGTTATAATCCACCTTGAAGTTTACGCCGCCCTGCGCAGTATCGCTCTCCATTTCGTTATAGCCTGATGGCACGGTAGGCTCAAACACAGCCCAGCCCATGTTCTGGATATACACCTCGGGATATGCGTGGGAACAGCTGTCGCTTATGGCAAAAACGCTGTCACGGGAGGTAACATCGGGCGAATAGCCCTCCGCATACCTGGCGGTAAGTCCCACGGAACGTGCCATCAGCACAAATGCCGCCGCATAGTCCGAACAGCTTCCACGCTTGCTGTCAAAGAGGAAATACTCAACGCTTGGATCGGGCGCCACATAGTTCAGGTCATAGGCATAGTTATTCTGAATGAAATAGTTCTGCAAAGCAGATGCCTTTTCCCAGTCATATGTCAGCCCTGCGGTTATCTGCTGAGCAAGCTCACGCACTCTGTCGGGTATAAGCTGGTCATTTTCACGGTAGATAGACTTATAGTCCATTGCGTCATTATATACCTGTAAAAACGCTTCCGCAGTGTCAGCCAGATCGTCACGGTTCTGCATAAGCACGGTGTAAAGTTCGTTCAGCATCTCGCCGCACTTTTCATCATCAATATCCGCACCGCCCAGAGCAAACCATCTGTATCGGGTATAATATTCATCGTAAAATGTAACGGTATATGGCATACCAGCCGCATGGGGCTGCTCACGGTTTCTGAAAACACCGCTTCTCGTTACATATATCTGCTCGGACTGCCCCACTGGAGTTACCGAAACAGCTCTTACGGGAGCGATATAATACACTGCGCCGAAATTTTCAGACTGTATGGTGACTGAAATATAGTCGTCCGTTATCTGCTCGTAGCCGGAAAGCCCCGACATACCGTACTTTGCCGCAAATCCGCTTTCGTAGCCGTCAGCCGCCTTTATGGCTTTTTGCAGCTGAGCAAGGGAAAGCTTTCCCGCCTGAGCCGTCCACTCATAATCAGTGTAATACGGCTCGGAATAGCTGTCGTCCGCATACCAGCGGTCATTCTCGAAATCATAGTAATCAAAGGTCTGGCGCTTGAAATATGGGTCCTGAGGGCCGTAAACCGTGTACATACGTCGGTTGGAGAAGCCTCTGAACGAATCTGCGCCGCCCGAAAACTCGCTGAAATAGGTGTAATCGGAAAAAAGCCTGTTATTGTTGGAGGTATCCATGAACAGCTCTTCAAATCTGTCATAATACCGTGCGTTTTCTTCCTTAGGTATGGCTGCGGAAATTATCAGCAGAACAAAGGTAAATACCGCCGCTGACATCAGCGATGCGCCTTTTCCCACCACCATTCTGCCGTTTTCACGCTTCTGCCGCACGCTGCTCATCAGTATCGCCACATTAAGCAGCGCAATGAGAGCAACATACACGTTGTCGATATCGGAAAGTACCTTTACATAGACCGCACAAGGTATCAGGCTGATAAGCGTGAGGAAGGACATTCGGTAAAGAATCATGGAGAAATAGTAAACCGTCACCGCAAAGAAGGGCACGAAGCTTACCATCAGCGCCAGAAGATAGCTTGTCTTTGTCTGCACCTTGTCGGCACCTGTCAGGAACCACTGCTGGAAGGTCTGACCGTAGTCATTGCCCGCTATCAGCACCATAAACCAGTACAGTGCAAACATCAACACCACTACAAATATCGCTCCGCCGATAAAATGATGCTTGTCGATGAACCGACAGAACAGGAACATCACCGCAGTGACAAGTATTATGCCCACCGTCCACACGGAAAACAGATTTATGCTGTAAACCGAATAAAGCGCAGAGCTAAGCACCACCGAAAGTATCAGAGGAAGAACGGCGGTCAGGCTGTTCTGAAAGAAATCTGATTTTTTCTTATCCATTCACAGCCGCCTCCTTTCCTTTGACTGTAACATCGGGAGCCACAGCAGCGGCAGACATAACGATGGTCAGTCCGCCCTTGCCGTCGGAAGTTCCGCTGAGGTCAGTGGTGTCCGAAAGCGCCTTGTCCAAGTACGGCGTGCAGAGTATAGCCACCGAGCAGGACTTCTGCGCCAGCTCGTCATAGGGAAAGCGTGACTTTCCGTATGAGCTTTCAAAATTATAGGAAGCAAGCTCAGTTCTGAGCATGGAAAGGTCATTGTCATCATTGGCAGGATATGATATCCAGCCGTCGTTTGTCATCATCACAAAGCTTACCGCACAACCGCTTTCCATAAGGGTGCGGACTGTTCCGAGAGATGTTTCCACCGCCGACTGTGCTATCACTGGAACAACGTCCTCTGCCGTACAGCCTGCAAACATCTCCTCACCAAGAAACGCAGGCGGGAATATTTTGTCCGAAACAAATGTGCTGTCAAGCACCACCGATATAGCGGAGCAGGCAGTCTCATCATCAAGGCGGACAAGCAATTTGCCCCTTTTTGCAGACTGCTTCCAGTTCACTCTTTTAAGAGGGTCGCCTGGAACATACTCCCTGTTTTCAAATCCGGGGAAGCCTCCGAAAGTGTTCATGGAAGCTTCCGTAGTCTCCTCGCTGTTATCGGCAAGCATCGAAGCTATAAGTGCGCTCTTTATCACGTTGTCATCTGCCTGAACATCGGCAATATCGGGAATAACAGGCACTGATACGAACAGCTTTGACATATCCGCATTTTTTAGCGGAAAGCTGAAAAGCCCGAAAAAATCTGTGACCCATATCTTCTTTACTCCGATATCCGCAGTGCCGCATATCCTTGCTGTAAAATCAAAGGAAACGCTTTCGGCAGAATAGGGCAATACGGATACGGAACATCCCTTTTTGCCGCAAACCGCACGGGGCGAATCGGACGCATCTATCATCACAGGCGGAGAGGGCAGGAAAAAGTCGTTTATGACCCTTATCCCGAACTGACAGCTCTCCCCTTTGCACAGTGCATGGAAATTATTCTCACACTCTATGCTGAGCCTTGTCATGCACAGCTTTGTAAGCAGCACCGATATAATGGGGGCGCAGATGAACGCAATGGTTATGAACCAGCCCACTCGTCCGCTCATATACAGTGCAAACACCACTGCCAGCGCCACCGCAGCGGCGTAATTTATAATACCGTTAAGTAAAACCTTTATTTTCATATTATTCCACAGGTACGTTTACAGTCTCGAGTATCTTGGCAACTGCTTCCTCGGAACTTCCGCAGGCAGCCTTTCCCTTGGGAGTAAGGATTATTCTGTGAGCAAGGATATAAGGTGCAAGGAACTTTATATCATCGGGGATAACATACGCCCTGCCCGATATCATGGCAAATGCCTTTGCGGTCTTATACAAAGCTATGCTTCCTCTGGGACTGACACCCAGACTGATATAATCGGCATTTCTGGTGGCATTTACTATATCAATGATGTACTGCTTGATATTCTCGCTGCATCTGATAAGCTTCACCTTATCGCACAATGCGCAGATATCATCGCAGGAAATAACGGGAGTAAGCTCGGAAGATGATATGCTGTTCTCGTTCCTGTCAAGTATCTCCAGCTCTTCCTTTGGGCTGGGATAGCCCATGCTTATGCGCATGAGAAATCTGTCCATCTGAGCCTCGGGAAGATGATAGGTTCCGTAGGTCTCGACAGGATTCTGTGTAGCAAGCACCATAAAGGGCTTTGGAAGCGGATATGTGTTTCCGTCAATGCTGACCTGACCCTCCTCCATTATTTCAAGGAGCGCCGACTGAGACTTGGGCGATGCACGGTTTATCTCATCTGCCAGCAGGAAGTTGCAGAATGCAGCACCCTTTCTGAACTCACTTTCATGAGTTACGGTGTTTATCATGGTAAAGCCTGTGATATCCGAGGGCATTACATCGGGTGTCAGCTGTATTCTTCCGAAAGCGCCGCCGCAGGAGCGGGCAATGGCTGAAACCAGACGGGTCTTTCCCACTCCGGGAACGTCCTCTATAAGAATATGTCCGCCTGTGAGCATTGCGGCAATAACAAGCTCAATGGACTTTCTTTTGCCGACTATTACCTTTTCAACGCTCTCGATAAGCGCATTTATCTTGTCATTTCTTTCTGCGGGTCTGTCAGTCATTTTCATACTTCCTTTCACAGCTTACTATAAGTACAGCAGCCCGTCTGAGCTGCTGTTTATTTTGATTATTGACGGAATATTCGGATAATAACCGACTCCCCGTGAATAACAGTTATTTTTTCTTCTTGTTGTTTACGATAAGCAAAGTGACAGTTACCGCAAGAGCTGCGCAGAGAACTGCTATAACGATAACGGACACAGTGCTGAAGCCCTGGGAAGGCTGTGCAGCTGCGGGAGCTGCCTCGGCAACAGCTGCATCGCTTTCAGTTTCAGACGCTGTATCACTTTCAGCAGCTGTATCAGCATTGGTCTCTTCGGAAGCTGTCTCTGTTTCATCTGCCGCTTCCTCGGTCTGAGCCTCAGTCTCGTAAACAGGGTCAGCGTCAGCGGACTTGGGAGCAATATACTTGCTGTCCTCGCTGAGATCGTATGCAACAGTCACAAAATTGCTTGAAAGAGCGTCAAAGCCCTCTCCCCCATCATAGGTGTGAATAGTTACTTTAAGGTTCTGGAAAGCGCTTTCATTGGCAGTGAAAGCGGTCTTGCCGTAGTAATAGATATCCGCAAGGCTGTGGCAGTCGGAAAATGCTCCGTCGCCGATATGTGTGACCTGAGGGCCAAGATGAAGTTCAGTAAAGCTGCATTTTGAGAAGCAGTAGTCGGGTATCTCGGTAACAGCCTCGGGAACAGCAAATCCGGAAAGTGCCTTGCAGTCGGAGAAAGCGCCTGTGCCGATAGTCTCGACCTCGGCAGGGATAACAAAGCTCTCCACCTTTTCGCAGCCCTCAAAAGCATAATCGCCTATATTTCTGAGAGTTGAGGGAATGGATATCTTGAGCAGAACTCTGTTGCCTGAAAATGCCCTTGCTCCGATAGTCACGGTATTCTTAGGCAGGCTTATGTACTGAAGCTGATTTCTGGACTGGAGAGCATTTTCGGGAATAACACCGTCCTCTGTCTCACAGCCTGCAAGCTCGATTATCTCGGTATTGGGATATCCGCAGAGAGCGCTGTAATCGGCAGAGTTAAGGGTTCCGCCCGAAACGGATATCTTCTTTATAAGGTTAAGGTCAGTGCCGTCCTTTGCTTTTTCAATGGCAGCGGCAAGAGCGCCTGTGTCAAATTCCGTAACGGTAACGGCGGTGTTATCCTCCTCGGCAGCAACGTCCATAGCCAGCGGAAGTATAACAAAGCTAAGTATCATAACGATCGCCATAATGAACATTATAACACGTATAACATTTTTCTTGGTATCCTGCTTCATCTTTCTCATAAAAAAATTGTCCTTTCTGTGTTATGCGTCTATTTCCGAAAAATGGCCTGCAATGTCAATTCCCGTGGAGCTGAAATGAAAAATGTCCGTAGTAAGCGGGTGGGAAGCCCAGCGGTACTCGCTGACTATCGCCGTTCCCAGCCGTTCAAGCACGTCGTTTGTGACCTCCGACAGCACCAGAAGCGTATTTTTTGAGGGAGCTGCCGCCAGAAAACGTGAGCCTATTTTGGACGAAATAAATTCTCTGAAATCGGAGCACATCATCAGAGCCACCGTAAAATCATTGCCCTCCGCCTTAAAATCAAGGCAGTTTATGTCAATGCCGCAGCTTATCTTTTTTTCGGTATATTCCGCCTTGGCAAGCATTCGGCACATATTCCTGTCAGCAACGGAGAAAAGTACTTCCTTGGGAACGTCCCACTTTTTCATATAGCTTTCGTCCAGTATCCTTGCACTTACATTGTCGCCCGTGTAGCATATGACACGCCTGAGATTGCCCATAAAATTGTCATACACCATTCCCTTGCCTATCTCTTCACGGCGCATAACGGTATATCTTAAAAATTCCTGACCGTTTGTAAAGGAAATAAGCCGTTCAAGTATGTAAAACTCCCGCTTTATGCGCTCCATAAGCGTGTCGCAGGCGGCAAGATTCTTGTTTTTTATGTAATCGTACTTTTCCAAGGAAATGTCGAACCCCAGAGAATTTTTTCCGTCATTTATGATATAATAATCGCTTGAACCACGTTTTTCAATGATATATTTATTCTTTTTTATAAGATTTCTGAAAAGCCGATTGAATTTTTCATCGCTTTTAGAATCAATAAGCAGCTCGCTCAGATCGTCCATATGTATAATCGGTTGCTCCCTTCCGTATTTCCGCATCGGGCAGATAAACATATTATATCATATTTTTTCTTAGATGTACATACCTTTTTTAATATTATCACAAAATTATCATCAAAAAAGCGGCCCGAAGAATTATCCTCGGACCGCTTGTGATATGTATTATTATAATTTTGCAAGAGCAGCCATTTTATCCTTTACAGCAGGATATATCTCGGTGTAAAGTCTGTAGAACTTTTCATACTGAGGAACATGGTCTGCCACAGGTTCCTGTACCTTGTTTCCGCCTTGACTGGCACGCAGCCTTCAAACTGGACGATGATATTTTTCTTCGTCCTGATTCCATGCTGCATACGCAGTGCTACATGACCGTTGGTTCCCTCAATGTATTTCGGGGTGATATGGACTCCGCACAGATAGTAGCGGGCATCATTTTTTGCAACGCACACCAGAGCGGCTCGGATCAGTTTTGAAGGTATGATCATGGTTTATCTTCCCATCCGATAGCCTGAAAGAGTCCCATTTTCGGGTGATACCAACGGGTCCCGCGTGGTTCGGCTTCTGCCATCATTTGGCGGAATGCTTTCATAAAAGGTTCAAACTCCACGATCGCCCGGCGAGACAGCAAACCATCAGGCGTCATGAATTCGTGTGTATCGGTTGGGATACGGTATGCGTTAACAAGGTTTCGGCACTTGGCATCGGTCATGCCGCTTTTTGCGACCACCTGGCGATAACCGACATACCCGGGCCGCGTATTTCCTCGCTTAATGTTTTCGACAGCTTCCGCGACGGTTTCAACCTGTTCCTCAACCTGGTAGAGGCGTCGCTCCTGCTCAACATTCAGCAGGGCCATTTCAGCGATCAGCTCTGCCTGCTCTTTGCCCTTCTCTCTGATAATATGTAAAATATGCTCCGGGCTTTCGACCAGCCTGAACTCCCCGTCAAAGGCCGGATGGCTGTTACGAAATTCCATCATCTTACGCAGTTTTTGTACCACGGGACGCTGCATCTCTTCCTCTAT
>OQVL01001982.1_pt1 | contig 12449 bp, 17 predicted proteins | sample 1691501 | NCBI WGS metagenome assembly OQVL01 (sample SAMN03418253, study PRJEB22391) | human gut metagenome | biome: human-gut; feature: organic feature; material: feces | host: Homo sapiens | place: Tanzania | collected 2013-01
TATTATAGTGATAAATAGTATTTGATACTCAAAATGCCATACTTTTGAAAAATTAATGTATAGCGTTTTAAATAATATGAGCAATGAAACTTCAAGGACTAATACTCATAAGGAAAGAGTATTGTCGTATTTGACCTGTCCCATTCAGTTATAATGTATATTTTATCAGAACCGATGTTGTAAAGCGCAATTATTCGCTCATCATTTTCAAGTGCCTTGTCATTTTCAGCTTTATCACTCTTGCATAAGTCGCCCCAGTCACCATTCGCGTATCTGATTAACGAGCTTAGCACACCTGTGGCAAACTCAATATCCTGTACCATCCTGTCATGTATCGCCTTTGTTATAACCAGTCCCTTTATAGTTACCTTTTTCATATGAAACAACTCCTTAAAAATAAAAAATCACTTGAAAATCAAAAGGATATTTTAAATAAATATTTAGATAATAATATTCATAATTATGCCAGTCTTACAGAGCCAACAAAAGGAACAAATAAAGGAATAAGATTTTGAAATGAAAAAGGGTTGCCAAATCATCAGTCAACCCTTTTTACCAATTAAGACTGTATAATAAGATGCATCTATGTAAGCCATTTACAACAGAGTTGATCCATCTTTGAAGGCTTTGCCAACCACATCTCCGAGTACACGGTAAGAACGTAATAGGGAATCAAACGAAATGGGTTGCAACTTTCCTAAATCCACTTTGCCTTGTGTATTCAATATGGATTCATCCGCTTGCACATTTACGACCTCTCCCACAACGTGCATTTCTCCCAACGCCTCCTGCATTTCTACAACTTTACATTCGAGAGTCAGAGGATATTCGTCGATAACGGGTGCATCGACAAATCCGCTATGGGTAACGTGTACACCTGCTTTTTCAATCTTGTTTTCCTTACGTCCGGATACAAGACCGAAATAATCGGAAAGCACCAATGTTTCCACATTGGCAATGCTTAATGTGAATGCCTTTTTGTGTTTCAAGTTTTCAGTCGTCTTATGCTTCAGTGCAAGGTTCAATGCAACATGATGATACCCGCATTGCCCACCCCATGCCGCATTCATGGCATTGGGTGTACCTTTTTCATCATAAGTAGCCACAATCAATACGGGTAACGGAGCGACTACCGGAGTGTTACTTAAATTCTTTTTCATATATTATCTCCTTTCCATAAACATTCGTGCGGTTTCCGCATCATGGTGGTCAAAGAAAAGACTTCTTCCAGTGTCGAGCGTGGCAATGGAAGCCATGTCTTCAGCCGTCAGTTCAAAATCGAAGATGTCGAAATTCTGCTGCATCCTTTCGATATGTGTTGATTTGGGGATTATGATTACACCTCTTTGAATTAACCATCGCAAAGCGACTTGTGCCACACTCTTGCCGTATTTCATGCCGATTTCTGCGAGCAATGAGTTTGTGAAGAAGCTATTGCGTCCTTCGGCAAACGGTCCCCATGACATGATGCGTGTGCCGAACTCTTCCATGATTTTCTGCGCTTCGGTCTGTTGGTCGAACACATGGGTTTCCACTTGATTGACGGCAGGAACTATCTCCATATTGCAGGCGATGTCAATGAAATGGTCGGGATAGAAGTTACTTACACCGATAGCCCGCAGTTTACCTTCCTTATACGCCTCTTCCAATGCCCGGTATGCACCGTAACGGTCGCAAAAAGGCTGGTGGAGCAGCATCAGGTCGATATAGTCTGTCTGTAATTTGCGCAGACTTTCGTCAATGGAGGCTTTAGCCTTCTCGTAACCGTAGTTGGAAATCCATACTTTCGAGACTAAAAAAATCTCTTTGCGGTTGGGGATATGTGTAAATTATGCACTTATGCCTCAAAAACGAAAGACCCATGTTGATTTTTGATAAAATAAGGACAAGGAGTATAAAATATTCAAAAAAATTCGTATATTTACACGGCATTAGTGTCCTCAGAAGCCGACAAGGGTGACGAGGCGGGATGCTGACATATTTATCAAGGCGTTTGCTAAACGCTTTGTCTTTGGTGCTTCGAAATCTGGAAAATTTACGAATAACTATCAAAGGCAATGCAATAGCAGATGGCCACGGCAGGTGTATCTATGCTTGGCGCGCATTATTTGTATCAACAGATGCTCGTCATTTCATATATACTCCTAAGCGTAGGCTTCTGGTATTGCTCCTTTCATAGTTAGGGCAGTTTCCAGAGCCTCGAAGTACGGACGGAGCGATTTGACAATGAATCCTGCGCTTTTTTTGGTTACCCGTCCGAAACCGGGATTCTATCGGACAGAGATAATAAACCGACCTGCCGTTATGAAAAAATTGTTTTTATTAGCTATGCTGACTGCTTGTGTGATTGACTGTGCAATAGCACAGTCGTCCCCTACTGGCACAATCAACGGCCACGGCTATGTCGACCTCGGTCTGCCGAGCGGTACATTATGGGCCACATGCAACATTGGTGCATCATCTCTGGCAAGTTACGGAGAATACTTCGCTTGGGGCGAAGTCCAGTCTAAATCGAATTACTATTTTCAAAGTGGACGGACCTATAAAAAGACCATCCCTGAAATAGTAGGAAATCCTAAATACGATGCCGCTCGCCTCAAATGGGGCTCAGGCTGGCGGTTACCATCCAAAGCAGAGTTTAAAGAACTGATAGACAAATGTACCTGGGTCTGGACTAATCTGTATGGGCATGAAGGTTATAAAATTGTAGGCCCTAATGACAATTCAATTTTCCTGCCTGCAGCAGGTCAAAAACGTGAAAATACATACTTCGAGAACATTGGTAGATACTGGAGCTATACACAAACTAAAGACAACCATGATGCATGGGGGCTTGTCTTTTCACGCTATTACATGTTATATGCAGACCCAGGCATAAGAAACATATCCCGGTATTGGGGCCTGTCAATCCGGCCTGTCGTAGCCAAACGGTCAGAGGCTCAGCGAAGCTCTCATTCAGCCCAAACAGCCAATAGTCCGAGCAGACCATCGGACGGTTTAGGCACAATCACCGGCCATGACTATGTTGACCTTGGCCTACCGAGCGGAAAACTTTGGGCCACTTGCAACGTTGGCGCCTCTTCACCCTCTGACTTCGGTGATTACTTTGCTTGGGGAGAGACCTCCCCTAAGTCAACGTACACGAAAGAAAACAGCAAAACTTACGATGAATTTTTTCAAAAAATACCGGGGAATTATCTTTACGACGCTGCTCAAGCCAATTGGGACGGCACTTGGCACATTCCTTCAAAATCTGATTTTGAGGAATTGAAAAACAAATGCACATGGACATGGACAAATCAAGCCGGGAAGAAGGGGTACAAGGTAACAGGACCTAATGGCAATTCGATTTTTCTTCCGGCAGCCGGATACCGCAGCGCGAATTCGCTCAGCAATGCAGGTTCAGAAGGTCTTTATTGGAGTTCGACTCCGGGAGGGTATGTTAACGATTGCGGCTCATACCTATTTATTGACTCGCGGGGATATGGTGTTTATATAAGAGAACGTGCAGAGGGATTGCCGATTCGCCCTGTGGCCTATAAAAGTGCCGCATACCAGAGACCATATGATAACGTGAGTTCGATGAAAATTAACTAATTGATTATTAGGAAAATAGCGAAAGTTTTTGTAAACTTGTTAGAGCAAATAAACTATTACAAACACTTTCGTTATGACGATCGCCAGAGACAAAATTACGGAAATTTTCTGTATGGCGGATGACTTCTGCCACATTTATGACAGATTTATCAAGATTAACGGACTCGCTCCCAAGCGGGACAAGTCTAAAAGGAAGTACCACCGTGACAGCACGCTGTCCGATGCCGAGGTGATAACCATCATGATACTGTTTCATCTGATGGGCTATAAATGTTTGAAACACTTTTACTTGAATGAAGTTTACAAGAATATGACCGACCTGTTTCCTCACACCGTCTCCTATAACCGCTTCGTTGAACTGGAGCGAAAGGTTGCTGTACCTTTCATCCTGTTCGTCAAGAAGTGCTGCCTGGGCGGCTGCACGGGGATCAGCTTTGTCGATAGTACGGCTTTGCGCGTCTGCAAGAACCAACGCATCCATCTCCACAAGGTTTTCAAGGGACTTGCCCAGCGGGGCCAGTGCTCGATGGGATGGTTCTATGGCTTCAAACTGCACCTCATTTGCAACGAAAAGGGAGACCTCCTGAACTTCATGGTCACGCCTGGCAATGTGGATGACAGGGAGCCGCTCCGGAACAAGTCCTTCATTGAGCGGATCTTCGGTAGACTTGTCGGAGACAAGGAGTACATTTGCAAAGAACTCTTTTCCAGGCTTTTTATTGATGGTATTCAATTGATTACAAAGCTGAAGAGTAACATGAAGGGACAAATCATGACCATTGGAGACCGCATTCTCCTCCGGAAGAGAGCGCTCATTGAGACCATCAACGACGAACTGAAAAACATGGCTCAGATTGAGCACTCCAGACACCGGTCCGTCGTTGGCTTTACGGTCAACCTGATGGCAGGCCTGGCAGCCTACTCGTTCTTCCCGAAGAAGCCGATGATTGATGTGGAACGCGTCTCGCCGTATGAGAATGGAGTTATTCAATTGTCACTCTTTTAGTTGTAATTCGTCGAACTCACGTTATCTTAAGAAAAACAGAAGAAATTTCAGATTCGTTCCAGATTTTATTTGTAATTTCGTCGAGTCGTGAGAAACGGAAACGATGATGAACCGTAAGGGTTTGCATTGACAACGGCGAGGGTAAGCTCGTGTCTTTCAGAGCATTGACAATTATTGAAAAGACATGCAGCCCTCAGGACATTGATATGGAACTATGAAGATACTGGTAATAGAAGACGAGCGCTCTTTGCAGGAATTGATTGCGAGAGCATTGCTGAAGGAGCATTATGTCGTGGAAGTGGCTTCGACATACGGTGAGGCGTGGGAAAAGCTGTCGTTGTTCTCATATGACTGCATCCTGCTGGACATCATGCTTCCGGACGGAAACGGGCTCGACCTGCTGAAGGCCTTCAGGGAAGAAGGAAAAGCATTGACAGTGATCATACTTTCAGCCCGCAACTCATTGGAAGACAAGATTATCGGACTGGAAGAGGGCGCGGACGACTACCTCCCGAAGCCATTCCACACGGCAGAACTTCTGGCCAGAATCAAGAGCGTGACCAGAAGAAGCAACGGAAGCGGACGCAACGGAATAGTCTATGGCAATGTCAAGCTCAACCCGGACAGCCGCACAGTGGAAGTCTGCGGAAAAGCATTGACATTGGTGAAGAAAGAATACGACATACTTCACTATTTCCTGCTCAGACCGGGGCACATGGTAGATAAATCAGTATTGGCAGAAGCCGTGTGGGGCGACGACATATATCTGGCGGACAATTTCGACTTCATCTATTCGCAGGTCAAGAATCTGCGCAAAAAACTGGAAGAAGCCGGCGCCGATATAGAAATCAAGTCAGTTTACGGATTCGGATACAAACTCGTCACTAAGGAATAAGGGACAGACTCGTCTATAAACGACACAATCTCAATTTGAACACGTGAGGCAAAAACCCGTCACCAAAGAATGAAACTGATCCACAATATCGCTGTACGCCTGTCTATGGCATTGCTCCCGGTCATCGCGCTCTGGGCGATGGTCTTTTACTTCGTCATCGTGGATGAGATCAATGACGAGGCCGACGACCTGCTTGAAAGTTACGCTGAACAGCTGATGGTCAAGAAGTTGTCCGGGAAGAAGCTGCCGGTTGCCAACATCATGACAGACGGGCATTACAGCATTTCCGAAGTTGCGGAGAGTTATGCAAATTCACATACCGGGATGGAGTACTACGATGCAGACTTCTACATTCAGGAGACAGACGAACAAGAACCTGCACGATTTCTCAAGACGATATTCAGAGACCGTGAAGGAAGATGTTTTGAACTCATTGTCGCTACACCCACAATCGAAAAAGATGACCTGATAAAGACCATCCTCTGGTGGATACTCGCATTGTATCTCATTCTGTTGCTGACAGTTATCGTGACCACTCTCGTCGTGTTCCAGAAAAGCATGCGGCCGCTATACATGATTCTCGACTGGCTCAATGCCTACACACCCGGAAAGTCACACGGCAGATTGTCAATAAACTCGGACATCCGGGAATTCCGTCAGCTGGAGAAAGCCGCCACAGATGCGACTGACCGCTCCGACAGAGCCTTCGAAAAGCAGAAACAGTTCATAGGCAATGCTTCACACGAGCTTCAGACACCGCTTGCCGTGCTTGGAGGAAGGATCGACTGGATGCTGGACAATGACACATTGGGAGAAGAAAGCGTCGGCGAACTCGTGCAGATGAAACGCGAACTCGGACATATCGTGCGACTCAACAAGACACTTCTCCTGCTCACGAAAATCGACAACGGACAGTTCCCTGACGTGACTGACATAGACCTTTCAGCCATGGTGCTGTCCCAGAAAGAACTGTATGGGGAAATCTTCAGCAGCAAGCAGATAACCTGTTCAGCACAAATACCGGACTCCCCTGTCACGATAAAGATGAACGAGACGCTCGCCACGATTTTAGTGACCAACATCATCAAAAACGCATTTGTGCACAGCCCTGAGGACGGCAAGGTCACATTGACATTGACAGAAAACGAACTCGTGGTCGAGAACAGCGGGGACTCGCCTCTGGACAGCAGCCGGATTTTTGAGAGATTCTACCAGGGCTCGAAAAAAGAGGGCTCTACCGGACTGGGGCTGGCACTTGCCAAAACCATTGCAGACAGATGCGGAATGCTACTCACCTATTCTTATGTGGACGGAATGCACCGTTTCAGCGTAAAATTCTGAAAAAAGTTCAGAATTTCCGTGCCGATTACAGATTCACTCCAGAATTGTACTATAATTTCGCAATACAAAGAAGGACAATGTTATGTTTAAGAAGATCATTTTAGTAATCATTTCGCTCGCGGCAGCAGGAACATTGGGCTATTTCCTGTCAAACCTCGTGCACGACAAGGCGACAAGCCCGGAATCACTTCCGGAAAACGTATTGAGCTTCATCACCGAGCACTTTCAAGATGAAAAAATAGCATTTGCCAAAGAAGACAGAGACTTGCTGAAAATTTCCTACGAAATCGTGCTCACGGACGGGACCAAACTGGAATTCCGTCGCAACGGAGAATGGAAGGAAATCAACCGTCACCGCAACAGCATCCCCGACGGCATAATTCCGCAGGCAGCAGCCGACAAGGTCAATGAACTGTATCCCGACTCGTTCATCACCAAGGCCGAGTATGACGACGGAGAACTTGAGCTGAAACTGGACAATGGCTTCGAACTGAAATTCGACAAGAACTTCAATCTTGCAGGACTCGACCGATAGCCCGGATAATCAGAGATAAAAAAATTACAAATCAATAAATTATAGTACAATGAAAAATTTATTTATTACAGCAATGTGCATCTGCCTGATGACACTTGCAGGCTGCAATAAAGCTTCGGCTGACAGCCAGATAAACGAAAAAGCGAAAGCAGAATTGGCAGAACGCTATCCGGATGCAGTCAATGTAAAATGGACATCCAAGAACGGCTACGACGTGGCGAAATTCAACAGAGTCGCTACACGTTCAGCCAACGCAGGATATGACTTCTCCGTATGGTTCAACCGCTCAGGACAGTGGTGCATGACCGAAAGCGAGATTTCGTACAATGAACTTCCGGAAGCCGTAAAGACAGCTTTCCAGGCAAGTGAATATGCTGACTGGAAAGTGGATGACATCGACAAGCTCGAGAGAAACGGCATGGAGACCTTCTATGTCATCGAGGTCGAGACACGTTCCGGCAATATCGAAAAGGAAGCGGACCTGTATTATTCTGAAGAAGGAGCCCTCATCAAGACAGTGGTGGACATCGATTCAGACTACGACTACGAGGACTATCTCCCGACAGACATCCAGTCCGAACTCGAGAAATTCATCGGACAGAAATACCCTGGAGCAGCAATCATAGATACAGAATATGATGACGGCGAAATCGAAGTCGAGATTGTACACGAAAGACGCGGCAAGGATGTGTATTTCAGCAAGGACCACAACTGGCTCCGCACAGAGTGGGATGTACGTAAAAACGAACTTCCGGCAGCCGTTCTGACCCAGATCAGCACATCTTATCCATCTTGGAAAATCGATGACGCCGAATACGTGGAGACCCCATCAGGAGACTGGTTCAAGATAGAACTTGAAAAAGGGGACTCGGAAGTCAAAATCAAAATTACAGCTGCCGGAGTTATTTTATAAGCGAAGGCTATTCAAATGCCCAATGCCCGATGTCAGTGCGGTGGAAGAGGTTATCGCAATCCACCTTGGACACAGCCTCAAGAGCCTTGTCATGAGCTGACTTGAGATCAGGGGCAGAAGCAAGAACCATCAGTACACGGCCGCCATTTGTCACCAACGAATGGCCGGCCTTGTCGTATGACTCGTGGCCTTCTCCCAGTTTCTTGAGCGTGGTACCCATATGATAAACCTTGACGGAAGGGTCACTCAGCACCGCATCCAGTCCCTTGATTTCCACGCCTTTCTTACATGAGCCTAATTAACACCAGCTTTATGGAGCCAAAGAAGCAACGCACCTTCCGTTGGATTTCCGATTGCCTTAATCTTTGAAGGATCTGCAAAATCAAGGTTTGCAGTTGTATTGACAGCAATGCATTCTTTGATAAGACTTGACGTATTCTCTTCCAAGAGAGCTTGATCCGAAAGACCAGCAAAAGCAGTTTCATAAACCTGCATCTGATTCTTGGTAAGAGTTCCTGTCTTATCCGTGCAGATAACAGACGTTGCACCTCCCGTATCCGTCCCTGCCGACAAGAGGCTTGACGGAATGCTCGATGCATGCGATCTCGTACTTGCATTTACCAAGACCTCTTCCCATCAGGAAGCAGTCCACATCCTCGCGGGGAAAATCCTCGTCGTTGAAATTAATGTACATATACGACCGTTGCCGAGGAATCCGTATTCACCGGAAGCCGTCACCAGAACAGGACTCCCGGGAAGCTCCAATCTCATATCCTTGAAAGGAGAGTTTGCGTCCGAGACCGCATCCGAGAAGTTCATCCGTGGGCGAACCTTGTAGAGTTCCTTGTTCACGTTGGAAAGCTCGCCGCAAATCGTGGAAACCGTCATTGACTCGCCCGTGAACCCTGTCTCCGTGTCCATCCACCAGAACGAGAGGAGATACTTCTGACCGGGGACCGGAGCAAAGACGATCCTGTCAATGTAGGCCTCCGTGATGTCCGCATCTCCCCAGTCCGAGTAGAATGCAGGAGTGATTATGACGATGTTGTTCCATCCGGAAGAAACCCCTGTGCTCGTGGTCTGCGACATCTTCACTACAAGCCTGTGATGTCCCGAAGGCTGATTCAGACCCACGAATATGATCCTATCCAGAGTCACCAGAAGTCGTCGTAGTCCACCTCAGGGACATCCGATGTATAGACCGGAGCCGACTCTAGTGCCGGCATTCCTGCAAGGGCACGGTTGGTATTGATACGAACGAACGCATTGTGAGCCGTCAGCTCCGCCGCCTTGCCGAACGTCGAGATGCCTTTCATCCTCTCTGCAAGCACCGCCCATCCCTTCATATGGCTGTCGCTCAACTTGCGGAATGACCTCGATATGGAGGAAAGCCTGTTCCTGCTGACCGCCTGCGGTCCCGTCATGACGTGCGAATGCTGGCAGCGAGACGAAAGGACCTGACGGCCTTTCGACACTCTGGCAGTCACGTCCCCTGCGGAACCTTTGAACTCGTTAAACGCTATTGACGGCAGTGCTTTCATATATCTTTGATGAACTATCCGAAGCAAAGATATTGAATAGATAAGTCATTGGAATAGGCTGAGATTTAGCTGCTTTGATTGGCTTTCTGTTGCCGTTTTCCGGTCTGGGATAAATATTGAAGAATCAATGAAATGTTAATAACTGACAAAAAACATAGAAGAATGTCAGTTGTTAGGAAAAAATTATGTAATTTTTGCAAGAAAGAGTTTGTTATGGCTGTATATGTAAAAGCAATCCCGACGTTAAGAGGTTCAGCAGCTGAACGCTTCGTCAAGATGTCCGAAGAAAACCTTCGCAGACGTGCCTCTGTTGATTTTTCTAAGGAGGCAGCCAATTCTTATGCAATTTTGAAAAAGAAAGAGGGGAATAAGTAAATCGTGGGGTATCACGAACTCTTTTGTGAACTGCGACGTTTCTTTTACGAACTCCTTTACGACATTGGAGGTATCGTTCGCGACATCTTTCAGGACATGGGTGCTGTAGTTGAAGGTTCCAGAGGAATGGATTTACTTCATCGAGGCGAGGACAAAGCGGATGTGGGAGTAGGGGATGGTGCCTTGGTAGGCGTCGTAGATGTCTTTCAGGTGCGTGGAGTCCGGGTGGGCGTGACGGAAGAATAGCACTTTCGCTATGGTGTCTTCGGGGACGATTCTTCTGACGTCGATGTCGCCGGATTCGACGTATTTGCAGAGATGCGTCTCGATTGTCGATGGGGACATTCCGCGCTCGGCGGCGATTTCCTCGACTGTCTTGCCGGAGCGGAACATATCGAACGAAATTTGATGCGACGGCAGCTTCGGAGTTTCCGCGTCTGCTGCCTTTGATTTCTGCTTTGTCTGCGGTATAGAGAAGGCTGCTTCAGGCGTGCTTTGCCGAAACTTGTCAAGTGCGGCTGTTTCCTGCTCATTGGCCTTGCGGGAGCGGACTGCAGAGGCGCCGTCACTGTTTTCCTGCACTATTTTTAGAATCGCGGCGCCATAGCCTTCGGCCTTTGCCGGACCGATGCCCGGGACTTCGAGAAGTTCTTCTTGAGTGTGAGGCAGATATGCCGCGATGTTGTCGAGAACCTTGTTGCTGAAGATGTAGAATGCCGGAACATTGAGTTCATGCGCCTTTTCGAGCCGCCAGGATTTCAGGGCTGCGACAAGTTTCGTACTGATGCCCTCTGTCCTGCCAATGCCAACAGATGGCCTGGAAGCGACTTTGTTGCCGATTTTCGGTTCCGGCCTGTCCTTGCTGCGGTCGTAGTCAAAGGGGACGAAGGAGACCTCGGAGGCAAGCGCTCGGGCATCGGCGAGACGGCTTTGGAGAAAATCGTCTATGGTCGTGTCGGTCATGAATGCCGAGGCGCGGAGAGGGGAGCTGAGAACGATTCCTTCGAGTGAACGGCAGCGGCTCAGCGCGACGTATGCCTGACCTGGCGAGAAGGCTGCCCTTGCGTCAATAATCGCGCGGTCGAATGTCAGACCCTGGCTCTTGTGGATGGTGATGGCCCAGGCCGGGCGCACCGGATATTGCTTGAACTTGCCTATCGTGGTGGAATGTACGGTCTTGTCCGTTTCGTCTAACTGATAGCGTATGTTCTCCCACTCCATCGGCTCGACGTCAATCGTGACTCCCGTGTCCGCAATCCGGACCTTAATCTTGTCCTTCCACAGGTAGCAGACTTCACCAAGGGTGCCGTTGATGAAGCGTTTGTCCGGGTCATTCTTGATGAACATCACCTGAGCTCCCTTCTTCAGTACAAGCCGTTCTGCAGTCGGGAAAGATTCCGCGGGAAACGTCCCGGTGACTTTTGCGTCAAAAGCATATTCGTCGCCGTCGAGCTTTGTCATCTCTCCCTCGTTCACGTTCTGTACCATGCGGTTATGCGTGACAAGGCGGATGTAGTTGTCTTCAGGGCGGGCCATGAATCCGGGCTGATAGCGCGTGTTAAGCTCATCGATGTCTTCCGGTGTGAGACGGCCGATGCGTGCGCGGTTGAGAATATCCACAAAATGAGAATCATTCTGGCGATATACATTCTTCAACTCTATGCAGGAATACTCCAAATTCTGAAGAGCCTTGCAGTCAAAGAAATACAGAGACTTATAGTGCTGTCTCAGAATCATTTCCTCCTCACCGTGCGCAATCGGAGGAAGCTGCTGCAGGTCGCCTATCATCAGAAGCTGCACCCCGCCGAACGGAAGGTCGCTGCGCCGTATCCTGCGGAGTTCCGCGTCGATGTGGTCGAGCAGGTCGGCCCGCACCATTGAAATCTCATCTATGATTATGAGGTCGAGGTTGCGTATAAGGTCAAGCTTTGCCTTTCTGATGAGATAGCCCGTCTGCGGCGCCACCACTCCCGGCACATAGGCCCCGAGCCCGAACTGGAAGAAAGAATGAATCGTCATCGCCCCTGCATTGACCGCTGCAACGCCCGTCGGGGCCAGCACAATGTGCTTTTTCTTCGTGTGTCTTGTGATGTCCCTCAGAAATGTCGTCTTTCCAGTCCCGGCCTTTCCCGTCAGGAACAGACTCCTGCGAGTCTTCTCCACGATAAACCGCGCCAGCTCAACCTCAAAATTTCTCCTACCAATTTGCATATATTGTTTAATTGCTGTATCACTAAGCTCATTTA
>OQVL01001983.1_pt1 | contig 12448 bp, 11 predicted proteins | sample 1691501 | NCBI WGS metagenome assembly OQVL01 (sample SAMN03418253, study PRJEB22391) | human gut metagenome | biome: human-gut; feature: organic feature; material: feces | host: Homo sapiens | place: Tanzania | collected 2013-01
GGAAGGGGCTTTGGGCCGGCATCGTGGGACTGCTCACGCCTTACTGGTGCTGGGTGGCGTGGGAGGCATGTGTGGGCGATGTGATGCGCGTGGCCGACCATGTGCTGGCACTCTGGCTCTGGGTTCTCGACTGGGATGGACTCTCGCTGCTGCCCGCCGTGTGGCTGTTGCCCATGTGGTGTCTGCTCGTCTTCTTCGGACTGACGGGCATCATCCATTATATGCGCAAGCGCTATGACGACAAGATACGTACCCGCATGATGCTCTATGTGTATGTCTGCGTGACGGTCTTCCTGCATGTGGCCTTTCTGCTGCTGCCCGGCCAGCGTATGGAACTGTTGGCCATGATGGCCGTCTCCACCAGTCCGCTCATGGCTCATTACTGGGCCATGACGAGAGGTCGTGTGGGCTGGATAGTGCTGATAGTATCCCTGGTGGGATGGCTGGCTGTGCTTGCGTTGGCCAGTCTGGCAGTCTGAACGAGACACTTACGCATAATTAACACGCGCAAAGCCCTGCCATCGCAGCAAATTGTCGTAACTTTGCCAAGCAACTCAAGCAAACGAAGAATAATAGTACATATTATGAAGAATTTCAAGACGGTGGATACCGTAATGGGGTGGGTGGCTTTTGCCATTGCTGCATTCACTTACTGCAGCACTATTGAGCCCACCGCCAGTTTCTGGGACTGCCCGGAGTTTATCACTACAGGCTATAAGTTGGAGGTCGGTCATCCCCCTGGGGCACCTTTCTTCATGCTTACGGCCAATCTCTTCACACAGTTTGTGAGCGACCCTGCCCTGGTGGCCAAGATGGTGAACACGATGAGCGCGCTGTTCAGTGCTGCCTGCATCATGTTCCTCTTCTGGAGCACCAGCCATCTGGTGCGCAAGCTGGTGGGGCAAGGTGGACAGGTGACCACGTTGTCGCAGGCCATCATCGTGGAGGCCAGCGCCATGACCGGTGCACTCGTCTATACGTTCTCTGACACCTTCTGGTTCAGTGCCGTCGAGGGCGAGGTGTATGCCTACAGCAGCCTCTTCACGGCCATTGTATTCTGGTTGATGCTCAAGTGGGAGGACCATGCCGACGAGTCGCACAGCGACCGCTGGCTCATACTCATTGCCTATCTCACAGGCTTGAGCATCGGTGTCCACCTGCTTAACCTCCTTTGTCTGCCTGCTCTGGTGCTTGTCTTCTATTACAAGAAGTGCAAGAATGCCACCATGAAGGGCGCTTCTCTGGCTCTGGTGGGCAGTTTCGGTCTGGTGGCCGCTGTGCTCTATGGTATCGTGCCGGGCATTGTGAAGGTGGGCGGATGGTTTGAGCTCCTCTTTGTCAACCATCTCAACTGCCCCTTCAACACGGGTCTCATCATCTACATCTTTGTATTGGTGGCAGTGGTGCTGTGGGCTTTGTATGAGACCACAAGGCAGAAGAACCGCATGCTCATGAGCGTTTCCTTCCTGCTTAGCGTGGGCATGCTGGGCATCCCATTCTATGGATATGGCTGGACATCAGTTCTTGCTGAAGCATGTCGTAGAACTTGCTCGCATGAATGGTATGGAGTCGATGGCTATAACCTTCGACAAGCATCCGCGCCAGGTGCTAAATGCCGATTATCAGCCACAACTACTCACAACACTTGACGACAAGCTTAAACTCTTGGCAGAAACTGGTATCGACCATTGCGTGGTGTTGCCATTCACGAAAACCCTTGCAGCTTTGTCGGCTTACGACTTCATGGATAAGATAATGCGCACTAAGCTTGGTGTGGCAAAGCTCCTTATAGGCTACGATAATCGCTTTGGTCATAATCGTAGCGAGACTTTCGACGACTATATGCGCTATGGCAAGGAGATGGGCATAGAGGTAGTTCAGAACACTGCTTTAGATGTCGAAGGCATTATGGTTAGCTCTTCTGTGGTTCGTCGCCTTATATCTGATGGCGATGTGGAAACAGCTACAAAATGCTTAGGGCGCTATTATGGTCTGCATGGCATCGTTACGAGTGGATATCATGAAGGCAGAAAGATAGGCTTTCCTACTGCCAACATCGACTTAGGAACAAGCTGCTTGCTTGCTCCTGCAGGTGGAGTATATGCCGTAAAGGTATGGCTTGATGGCGAAAGCGAGAGTAGGGTAGGTATGTTGAATATTGGCACTCGTCCTACTTTCGGAGGCAATGATGTGAGCATTGAAGTAAACATCTTTGGCTTTGCTGGCGATATATATGGTCAGAATATCAGAGTAGAATTCTGTAAGCGCATACGTAGCGAACATAAGTTTGATAATATTGATCAGTTGGTAGCCCAACTAAAGAAGGATAAAGAAGAAATCTCAAAACTATTTTGATTATGAATATAATGAAGAATAATAATGTCAAGGCAGCAGTAGATATAGTGCTCTACTTGATAGTTTTTGTGTTGTTGCAAGTGATATTCCTAAATGGAGCTGTTCTCTTGGGCAACCATTATGGTATAGAATCGGCTATTACAATGGCAGCAGGAACAGCCTTGAGCGGATTGCTTACCATCATAATCTTCCTTTGGAGACGATGGTCGCCATATTCAAGAGAATATATTGCTACACGCCCTTGGACAGCCTTGGTATGGGTAGTTTTGCTTTCTTTGGGCACTATAATTCCTTCTCAATGGATGATAGAAATATTAGATGTAGACATGCCAAAAGAAACACTTGAGCTTATGACCAAGCTCTTAGGCACACCTTGGGGATACCTCGCAGTAGGCGTATTAGCACCTGTAGCCGAAGAAATGGTGTTTAGAGGAGCAATATTACGCCGGCTGCTCGAAGTGATGGGAGAAGGCAGAAAATGGTTTGCTATTATCATCTCAGCCTTACTCTTTGGGGCTTTGCATGCCAATGGACCACAGTTTATCCATGCAGCGCTTATAGGAGTGCTTATTGGTTGGATGTATAGCCGTACAAACAGCATAGTACCAGGAATGCTATTCCATTGGATAAACAACACTATAGCCTTTGTGGCATACAACATGATACATCAGGCTGCCGACGGCAAGCTGATAGATATATTCCAAGGCAATCAGCGTAGCGTGTATATGGCTCTTGGCTTCTCGCTATGTATATTCCTGCCAAGCCTCTTCCAGCTTGCTCAGCGATTAAGACAGTAAGCTACGAATAATTTAAGGAGTGTATAAGAAATAAGTACACGTATATGTATAAAAATGAAGGAATCATCTACTCAGTATATCGAGATAGATGATTCCTTCTTCGTTAATATGTTATGAAATTTGAGAGAAAACGAAACTTCACAGCCTCGTGAATGTTGTTTTACTAAACATGATTTAATTATAGAGAAAGCATAGAAATATAGTCTACTTTAAGATGTTTGACACCTGGCTTGACTGTGGGTCTGCGATGCTGCGCTTCATGGAGTCAACCACAGCGCTATCGCCCATTGCCATAGATGTGCCCTGCTTTATGCTGTCGTAGCCATCGTAATAGCTGATAGCGTTGCCATTATTGTTGTTGGCAAATGGCACTTGCAAAGCGTTGCCGAGTGTTAGTATTATTGCCACTGCAGCTGCCGCCTTAACAAGAGGACGAAGCCTTTGTGTCATGCTGATGACCTTGGCCTTTACAGGAGTGCTCTCTTCTGTCATAGCCAATATCTTGGCATCGAAGTCCTCACCTAATACATCCTGTTTAGTTTCGGAAAGTTCGTAGGTGAACAAGTCCTTATATCTAAGCAACTCTACAGGCACGTCCTTTTGGCTGAAGAATGCTTTTAGGATGTCTTCTTCCTCGATGGAAGTCTCGCATCGCCAATAGCGTTCGAGTAGTTGGTTGATGTATTTATAGTCCATAGTCGTCTAATTCTTTGAAACGTTGTTTGATGGTTTGTCTGCCTCTGAAGATATTGATCTTTACCTGATCTTCGCTTATTTGCATTATCTCCGCCACTTCCTTATATGATTTTCCTTCAAAGTCGCGAAGCTGTATGCATATGCGTTGCTTCTCAGGCAGTTCGTCTACGATTCTTCTCACCAGCTGTATTCTGTCTTTCTGGTTCATTTCCTCGTAAGGATTGTTTAGAGCAGAAGGTCTATCTTGCTGATTGTCGTCGAGCGAATCGTGTTGGTTTCCCATTTTCTTTATCTTGTCTAAGGCTAAGTTTCTGCATATTGTCATACAGAACGCCTCCATCGATTCTATCTCGTCCCAACGTTCGCGTCGGTTCCAGACTTTTATCAGCGTATCCTGAACCACATCCTCAGCTTCTGCATTATTGCATGTAATGCGGAGAGCAAGCCGATAGAGACTGTTCTTCATCGGCAGAATGTCGTTACGGAAACTGACCTTTTTCATCTTGTTCTCTGTTTAATTGACGATTGGTTATGAGGATAGTTACAGTAAGAACTGTATTTTAACGTTTATTTAGTATTTCTCTACTTTTTATCTATTGCTATACCTTATATAATATATATAGCGTTGCTGAAATTATACATTATAACTGAGGTATATCCACGTGGTATATGTTGTTAGCCTCGCAGTATGGTGCCGTGCTTGCCGTCGATGGCAGAAGCGAGGGTTATCACCACTTGCTTTACTCCATGTTCGATGGCGTTGAACGAGTTTTCGAGCTTAGGAATCATACCTCCGGCAACTGTTCCGTCGGCAACAAGAGCCTTAAACTCTTCGGGAGTGATGGAAGGGATTACGCTATCGTCGTCGTCAGGATTTGATAGTACACCCTTTTTCTCGAAACAGAACATCAGGGTTACATCATAATATGGTGCCAAAGCCTTTGCTGTTTCCGAAGCTATGGTGTCGGCGTTTGTATTTAGTATGTTGCCATTGCCATCGTGAGTCAATGGTGCCATTACAGGCACTATGCCAGCCTCTACGAGGGTGTTAAGCATATTGCCGTTGGCACTATCTACGTCGCCAACATATCCAAAGTCTATACCATCTTTCAATGGGCGCTTATGCGAACGTATCATATCTATGTCGGCACCCTGTCCTTGCAGCCACAGCAGCAACGCGCTCTCCGTGGGGTTGCCTATGCCGCGTCCCGAAGCATCGATGTCGGCGGTGGTGTTAAGGGCAATGGCCTCGTTGAGCAGACCGTCCTGTCCCTTCATCACCATGATGTCGGCCACCTGCATGCAGTTCTGCGTGAGCGTGCCCGTCTTGTCGGTGCATATCACGGTTACGGCTCCCATAGTCTCACAAGCATGGAGCTTGCGCACGAGGTTGTTGCTCTTGAGCATGCGCCTCATGTTCAGGGCAAGGGCAAGCGTCACAGCCATGGGCAGGCCCTCGGGCACAGCCATGACGATGAGCGTCACGGCCATCATGAAATATTTGAGCACCACGCCGGCCATTCCCACATAGTTGGTGGTGTGCCAGAGCGGCGAGGTGAGCATGTCGTGGGCAAGGAATATGACAAAGGCGGCGACGCTGATGGCGGTGCCTACCTTACTTATAAGTTTTGCCAACTTCGTGAGCTGCATGTTCAGCGGCGTCTTCACCGCCGTTATCTCCGTGGCCTTACGCGCCACCTTGCCTATCTCCGTTGCGTCGCCCACAGCCGTGACCACAGCCACGCCGCGACCCGACATGACCATCGTTGAACGCAGAATGAGGTCTGAGGGATAGGTTGCCTCGGCATCGGCGGGATGGTCTTCGTCGACCACATGCTTTGTCATGACAGGCTCGCCTGTGAGCGAACTCTCGTCACATTGCAGGTCGGTGGCCTCGACCAGTAGCGCGTCGGCAGGAATCTCATCGCCCGTCTCAACAATAATGACATCGCCCACCACCACGTCATGTCTCGGAATCTCCGTCACGTCGCCGTCGCGTCTCACCTTCACGGGCTCCTCCTCGCCGAGGGCTGTGAGGGCGTTAAACTTACGCGCGGCGTCCATCTCAAACACGAAGCCCACGGTTGTGGCTATGAAGATGGCGAGGAATATGCCCAAGGTCTCGATAAACTCGCCGTTTATGAACGCCAGTCCCAACGACACGAGTGCCGCCACGATAAGAATCTTTATTATCGGGTCGTTATATTTTTCAATGTAGAGTTTCCACAGAGGTGTTCGCTCCGACGGCGTGAGCACATTTTCTCCATGCTGTGCGCGGCTCTCCTCCACCTCAGCAGGCGTGAGCCCCGTCACAGGTTGCCCGGTCATGGGTTGCCCCTTCATCGTCTTTTTGTTTTCTGCTGTCATCTTTATAAAAAAATCTGTTGTCTTGACAATAAACGTCGTCTTTTAAAATTTATAGCCTTCTTGCTTTTATCTTTTCCAGCCTTCTTGCTTGGCCTTTCCAGCCTTCTTGCTTGGTCTTTCCAAACCTTCTTGCTTGATCTTTCCAGCTTTCATGCTTGGTCTTTTCCAGCCTTCTTGCTTGATCTTTCCAGCCTTCTTGCTTGGTCTTTTCCAGCCTTCTTGCTTGGTCTTTCCAGCCTTCTTGCTTGATCTTTCCAGCCTTCTTGCTTTTATTATCTTGTTCATTTATCGCGGTGCAAGGCTCCTTCCACAAGCTGCAACAAACCATAAAAACCGCAACACTGCCGCAATTAAATGCAAAGTTACGGTTTGCTAAAATTATATGCAAATAATAGATGTTACAAAACAATAAAAAAGAAGTTACAACAACGTTTTCGTTTAAAAGCGCCCATGCAACAACGTCATTTTCAGCCCTACACGCCTATATTTTTAAATTTATAACAAAAAAATTTGCACATCTCGCTCATTATTCTTACCTTTGCACCACAAAACTTATCACATCTCCATGTGACAAGTCGGGCTTTTAGCTCAGTTGGTTAGAGCAACAGACTCATAATCTGGAGGTCCTAGGTTCAAGCCCTAGATGGCCCACACTTCTATTACAGCGACTTACGCCAAGGCGTAGGCCGCTGTTTTTGGTTTCTGCGTAAACAATGCGTAAACAAACCATATCTTAATCGTGTCAATTAGTAAGATTCGTGCTTCCAAGAGCCTACATCAACCACTTCCAAACCGGCACCACGGGTATTCCCTCTTCCGTGCCCTCCTCATCATACGTAATCAGCAGGCACTTCCAATCCTCGTGCGCCTTGGCATACTTCGCCAATGGTGGCACCTCCCTGTTGTATGTGGTCTCATCCTTGATGCTATAGGACACCTGTATGGCCAACTTCTCTTCAGGCACTATGAAGTCTATTTCCTTCTCAGCGTTTAGGAAAAACACATTCTCCTTGCCAAATCGTCTGCACAACTCCACCGCTACCATGTTCTCCAGTAATGATGTCTCTGAGTTCATCAGAAACAGGTTCAGCAAGCCGTTATCGATAAAGTAATACTTCTTCTGAGTCTCTTTCTCCGTCAGCTTTCCAACCTCATTCTCCATGGGCAATATAAGCCAACTGTCAGCGGCATACCCCGCATAGTCAATCGTAGTAGGCACACTGATAGGTGACCCCGTTGACACAATCACATTCTTCAGCCTGTTATACGACAGAGGTTGCTTCACGCTCTCTGCCATTTTCTTGATCAGGATGTTCAGCACCCTGTCGTTCTTAATGTTGTTTCGCGCACAGATGTCACCCAAGTAGATTTTCTGGTAAAGACTTGGATACTCATATAAATTGCATTTTATAAGAATTGTGCGATTTTATAAAGTTTGGTTTATAAAGTTAGGTATTTTTTATAAAACAAAATTAATAAACCGTGTCTTTTTGCGGTAATTTCACTCTTTTTTATCACAAATCATTGTTTTCCCTGTTTGCCTACTGTATTTGCGTTGCCCTAAATACTTCTGTCAGATACGATACAATCCTTCTTCCCGTTGGCGAAGACGGAGCATGCCCACCCAATCCATGCGGTTCAAATGATAGTAACTATTTGGTAATCAGCCAAACTTTTGATATTAAAAATTCACAAAACATCATTCTGCCTTACTCATAATCTGGAGGTCCTAAGTTTCTTCCCTACGGTCAGAGGGTCTCCCTTCGGTCAACAAATCTCAAGCCCTAGCTGGTCCACGCTTCTATTACAGCGACTTACGCTTCGGCGTAGGCCGCTGTTTTTGATTTCTGCGTAAACAATGCGTAAACAAACTGTTTGAGTTAGGTGTGTTTACGCAATGATGCTCTGTGATATTCAGCAACCATATAATCAAAACAACAAGTCCCATCGACATATAGTATATATGCAGATGGGACTTTAATAGTTAAAGATCAAATTCAAAAGTCTTGTTTGGCTCAAATAAAACTAAGCCTTCATAAGATGGATGTGCGGTATCGTATTTGCCATAATAATCCGACTCATAAATTTTCATGCAGTATTTGCCTGATGCCACATTGCTGAGTTTGAAACTTACATCGTATCTACAATAACAATCGGCTTCCATTGTCGGGTCTGGAGTATACGGTATCAACACTATGGCGATTTCTCCGTCATTAGCTTTTACAGACGGACGGAATTCTTTCACAATGCAATTTGCTTCAAGGTCTGTGAACTTGAAGGTCGCCACCCCATTCTTATCAACGGAAATAGACACTTGGGGCTTCTTTTCCATTTCACTTCTGTAATACTCAGGCCGACTCTCTTTTGCAGAGAAAGACCTTGTACACCCAGTATTAACGATGTCGCTCAGTCTAACAGGCTCTGTTACATTTTGTTCAGACGAACAAGAGGCCAACATGAGTGCTGATAAGACACATCCGAATAATGTTGTTTTCATAAATCTTCCATTTTATATTAATGTTCGTATATTCTCTATCAAAGAGTAGGTGTGAGTTAAGTGTTCCAATGAAGATTGCACTCGCATATTCTTCCCCTCCACGGCATCAACAAAACCCTTTATCGAATCGTAATAGCCTTGGGACACAATTTGGTTATTCTCCTGCAAAGGTACAAAGTTATTTCTTTCAAGCAGACTGACGGTAGTCTTTCCGCACGGAAACACTTTTTCCATTGGGATGCCCATTATGATTTGGGGCTTGGGCTGAAAGGTCAAACTGTCGAATTGGTCTATCTCGTAGATGCCTCTAACTGTGTTGATCGTCCAATGTTCTTTTGCGTCATTCCAAGAATAGCCAGTTGACAGTTCCAGCATGCCTGTGGCACAACGATGTTCAAGAATGAGCATCAAGGTATGGCATCCCACGCTTTCCGCATATTTCACTTGAGCTTCGCCAAACAGATAGGTCATGCAATCTAATGGGTGGATAAAGAGATTGAGTAAAGCGTCGCCTTCTGGATAGGCACCTGTAAGATATTTAAGGTTATAGCATGCAGAAGCTTTACTCTTTTTCAACTCCTTTTTCAAGACACGCATGATAGGCGAGTTCCGCTTCTGTAACCCCACCTCCACAATAGCGTCATGCGCCTTTTGTAAATCCAACAGTTGCGCCAACTCGTCCAAACTTTGGCAGGGAGGCTTTTCGATAAACAGTGCCTTGCCGCTCTTCAGTACTTCTGTGGCTATTGCAAAATGCGCTTGTGGAGCTGTTGAGACAAAAACGCCTTTCACTTCTTCGTCTGCCAGTATTTCCTGCAAGGAAGTAGTGGCATGCACACCAACATAAGCTCGCTCGATTAAAGGCAGTTTGTCAGCAGACTTACAGCAAACATACTTCAAGGGCACATGCAGGAAGGCAAGCACTGGATAAAGATTGTTCATGCTATGATTGCCTATACCGACGAAAGCATACTTAGCATGATAGTCGTGTCTTAAAAGACTTGTATTTCGGAAACGCTTGTAGCGGTCGATTAATTGCTTTGTGTATCTCATCTTCTGATAATCCGTTTCATGTATTGTTTGTAGGTGTCATTCTCATTGCTTGTCCATTGATATTTGCCGTAGAACCATTCTATCATCTTCTTGGGGACGACTTTCTCGAAGTTGCGCAACAAGATGATTTCATACTTACGATGGAAGTTAATCCAGCAGGCGTTGCAATTCTTGGAATATTGGCATTGCACATGCGCTGTTTGGCGAGAATTGAATATCTCATCCAAAGAGTGCTTGTGTATGTTGCCGAGTTTCACACCCAAGTTTTGGCACAACGGCACATCCCCATTAGAATGAATAACCAGTTCGCTGAATATGCTTTGACACCGCAGTTTCAGATGGCCGTTTCTCCACTCCTCATACAATGCGACAAAATCAAAATTTTCTTCCGTCTCATGAATATTGTCTGGAATGCTCTGCAAGTAGTTTGTCTTATCTGTGCGAAGCAAATCGGCCGTGGTGTTGAAGAAGTCCATCGTGCCATAAATGCCGATGCGTACATCTACCTTATATTTCCTCGCCACACCAATCACATAGTCCATATCCTTGAAGGTGTTCCATGGAGAGAGGCAGAACATCAAAGAAATGGGAACCTCATCTTTCAAGGCCTCAACCACTTCTATCACCTTGTCATGGCCATTGCATCCTCTCATTACCTTGTATGTATCTCTGTCGCCATCCAACGACACATACAAATGCCGGGGACGGTATCTACGCACAGCGTCAATGACCTTTTGTGGATTGAGGCAATTAGACAACAGGGTGTAGTTGGGGTGGTGGCGCATGAACCACTCCATGATAGCTGTGGATTCAGGATGAAGAATAAACTCTCCACCTTCCAAGCCCACAACCGTATTTTGGGTAATACAGCGGCTTGCCATAATCTTCTGAATGTCACGCAACGACAAATGTTCTTCTGGCTTTTGCCAAATTGAGCAATGCTTGCAGCGCGATTGGCATTTTGTCGTGGAATAAATCATCAACGTGCTCAGTTTCTTATGTTGAGGACGAAGGAGATTGTTGAGGTATAGCACCCCATTGCGCAAGTAATCTGTTGTCTTGTACATTTCGTTTTCAGAAACTTTTGTGCTTCTATCAATAAGAGGCGACAAAAGTTCAAAAGACTGCATGACGAGAGTATTACCATGTAAACCTAACGCCGAAAGGTATTGTGAAAGAGAACGGATGCTCAGTCCAAATTGTATGGATAGAGCTGCCGTTTGGCACATACCAGTTGAATGAAGGTTCAATATAGACACCCCACTTAGGAGCGAACTTATATTGCACTCCAATGCTTGTGCCAATGCTCCATTGCAGTGAAGGTGTGAAATGCCAATTATTCATATATGGCGTAGTATTTCCAACAATATACCTTTCGCTGGTTTTACCGTATATAGGTATATGCAAAGCACCGCCAAGCGAAGAATAAACTGACCTGTTCTTGACATCAAGCCATTTATACGACACTTGCAAAGGTATTCCCAAATAATGCACCTTTTGGTTTCGATTGATGTAATATGCACCTTCGCCTAACGTGAAGTCGGACTTTAACAGAGAATACTGCAAGCCTGTTTCCAAGTTCCAATTATTCCCCAATGATTTTGTTACCGAGAGACCAAAGGTAACTGGCTTGTCGTGGTGTTCATGTTCCTCGATTTTCCCCTTATTATTTTGGGCAATATCCATCAGAGCTTTATCTTTCTTCGACATATCATCATGCGCATTCTGTTGCAGATATTGATAATAACCCTCCCAAGTTGAGAATGTTCCAGGGCCTGAAGGTTGAGGTCCATCATCACTACTAGTATTACCCACAAACAGCTTGTAAGCATTTTGAGCCAAAGCTGAGCCAAGAGAACCCGCTGCAAGCAACTGCCATTGATGCTTTTTGCTCGTTTGCTCATTGTCTGCAAGGTAATGCTCTGTCTCTATGCAAGGTTGTTTGCATGTATCTGGCAGAATGCTATCATTCTTTTCTACGGCCACCAACTTATGTTCTATGGAATCCTTTGGAGTATATATGCTATCATTTGATGGAATTTCCTCAAGAATAATGGATGATACACCGTATTGATTACAGCGTATTTCTGCAACTGAATTTGCAGAAGCCACATTCGCTGCATTATTAGGGGCTTTGTTTTCTACTTGCCTAATTATATTTTTCTTTTCACTGGCTATATTGATTTTTTGTATTTCCTCCTTACCTCTGTCTTTGAGCAAATATATGCCAAGAGGAGTGCATACCAATACAAATATAACAATCCCCATCCCCCTTCTGTTAATCATCTTACGCAACAAAGCCTTTGCCCTTGACAATTGAGAAGAAGAACTATGCGGCTCAACGCCCAATTTTTCAGCTATTTCTTGATGCGAATAACCTTCTATAACAGACATTCTAAACACTCGCCCATATCCTTTAGGCAATTGGTCTATCAACTCATGTATTTCCTTTTCTGCCAGTAGCGAATCGGAGGATAAGATACAACCTATCTCCAATTCTTCTTCCATCGTACTTGAAAAGGGAACAAATGGCATCTTTCGTTTCTGTGCCAGATGTTTCAAAGCAACATTCTTAGTAATTGTAGCCACCCATTCTCCAAACTTTGAAGTATCTCGGAGTTGGAAGAGAGAATAATAAGCACGAATAAACGCCATTTGGACGAGGTCATTCACTATGTCCTCG
>OQVL01001985.1_pt1 | contig 12445 bp, 9 predicted proteins | sample 1691501 | NCBI WGS metagenome assembly OQVL01 (sample SAMN03418253, study PRJEB22391) | human gut metagenome | biome: human-gut; feature: organic feature; material: feces | host: Homo sapiens | place: Tanzania | collected 2013-01
CGCATTCTCTCCCAACCTGACCTGCACCCGTGCACAGGCCGTGACGCTTATTTACCGCAATCTCGTAAAATAAAACCCGAACAAACATAAAAAAACGGACAGTTTGTACACATGAGCGCAGACTGTCCGTTTTCCTCTTTTCTTGTAAAAATTCCTTAATAAATATCCTGGGGGGTAGCTTGTTAAAAGGTGAAGAAATCGTTATTCTTTTATCCAGCATACAGTTTACAAAATAAAATGATGGAGGAAGATATGCAAAACGTGAACAAAAAAGCAAAGCGCTCATTATCATGGTTGCTTGTTATGACCATGATCTTGAGTCTGTGTGCAATGCCAGCCGGAGCAGCACTTGCCGATACTCCCGATTTGGAGATCGGCTCACTCGCCGAGCTTCAGGCATTTGCTGCCGCCGTTGATAACGGCGAAACCTACGAGGGCAAAACAGTGGTTCTTACAGCTGATATTGATGCCTCGGGTACCACATGGAACCCGATAGGCGAAAAAGCCGACAACAAGTCGTTTAAGGGAACCTTTGACGGCAAGGGACACACGGTTACACTTTCGATAAAATCCGCATCAGGGTACAATGGCTTGTTCTGCTACAATTTCGGAACAATCAAAAATGTTAAGATAGCAGGAAGCGTTGAGACGACAGCAAAAAATGCAATGTACAACGGAGCGGTATGCGCTACGAACAAGAGCGGAGCCGTGGTTGACTCCTGCATTAACGAAGCGGTCTGCACTTATGCCGGTGGCTACTCGGCGGGTGTTGTCGGTCAGAATGCCGGCACCGTATCAAACTGCATCAATAGAGGCAGCGTTTCTGTTGGTGGTACTATGGGCGGCGCCATTACCTGTGGCGGGACCGTAACTAACTGTCTCAATATCGGAAGCCTGTCGGGAAAGGCATATAACATTAGCTATTCCGGCACTGTTACCAACAGCTACTATCTTGACACAAGCTCCAGCCCGTCTCTCACGAGATTCTTTGGCGTATCCAAGACCGAAGCGGAGTTGAAAGCACCGGAATTTGCGGCAACTCTCGGCGACTTATTTGCTGCTGACGCAAACGGAGGCTTCCCCGTGCTCAGTTGGGAAGCGGGTAGTGATGCACCGCATAGCCACAAATACGGTGATTGGATATCCGACGGTGATGCAACGCACAGCCGCAGCTGCGAATGCGGAGATAAGCAGACGGAGGAACATAATTGGGACGCAGGAACCGTAACGGTTGCGCCTACCACCTCCGTAGTTGGCGTAAAAACATTCACCTGCACCCTTTGCGGCGAGACAAAAACAGAGGAAATACCGACGATCACCCCGACCTGCAGCGTTGCCGTCGCGCTTGAGGGAACGGGCAATATAAACACAAAGTTTACTGTCCCCATTGATCAGACGCTTAATATCACATGGAAGTTTATGTATAAGGAAGATGTTCCTTACGGTTGGGCTATGGTCATAAACGGCGTTGAGCCGACGATCAAGTTTGCTCAGAGCGTTTATGAGAGCGACACCTATACCTATGATGAAGCGGCCATTGCTCCTATTAAGATCGAGTATCTTGCAAGCATGATGGCGCTTTATAACACGGGCGTACCCGAAGCCTACTCGTTTACCCCGACGCAGGAGCAGTGCGATGCGGGTGAAACCGTAAAGGCGACGATAAAAACCAATGAGATCCCCCGTGAAGATCTCGAATTTGAGCTTGTTTTCGTGAACAAGGACACAAACGAAGTGATAGGCTCCTATTACGGAGAGGACGGCACCGGTTACCACGCAAAATCACTCTACGGTGAGCAGACGATCGCATCGAAGGATGTAAAGCTTTATAACTGGTTCGGGCAGCATTACCCCGGCTACAGGCTGTACAGGGGCACTCTGGGCAATTACGACCAGCAGAATATCACAATAGTAGTAGATCAGGATGGAGTCACGCAGAAAAAGGTTGAAATGCTTGCGGAAGTCAACCATGGCTCCAAGACCTATCATTCTCAGAATGTCAAGTTCGTGTGCGGAGATACGGTTGTTCTCGAAACTGCGGTACCTCTCAAAAACGGATATGTCAGCGACTATACGGCAATAGAGCTTGACCTGAGCGCTGCGTCGGCTCAGCTTGCAGCACTCGGTTACGAATTTGATGACAGTGTCGTCTACACAATTAAGTGCAACAACTATACTCACGATCCTGATGTGACGGTTATCGAAGTCAGCGGAACATCGCGGACTATTCCTTATGAGTACACAGTTGAGGATGGTAAGGTTACCATTACGAAGTACCTTGGCAGCGAAGCCGAGGTCATCGTCCCCAGTGAAATAGAGGACAAGACGGTCGTTGCTATCGGTGCAAACGCATTTGCAAAGAACGAAGCTCTTGTAAAGGTGACCCTCCCCGCATCCGTCACCTCTATTGGACAGTCAGCTTTTGCAATGTGTACCAAGCTGGAAAGCATTAATGCGGAAAATGTAGAGACTTTCGGCGCATATGCGTTTTTCCAGTGTTCGTCTCTTAAAGCAATTGTTTTTAACGACAGCATAGAGAATTTGCCTGTTTATCTGTTCAGCGAATGCACTAGCCTTGCAAATGTAAAGCTTCCCGCAAATCTTAAGGCCCTCAGCAATCATTTGTTCGATGCGTGTGAAAGCCTCAAGTCGGTAGACATTCCGGACGGCGTAACTCTCATAGACCGCAGCGCATTCGAGAATGCCGGTATTGAGACTATCGTTATCCCCGACACCGTGACAGAGATAGGCGATTATGCGTTTGAGAATGCGCCGCTTACCACAGTTACCTTCGGCAAAAATATTGAAAAGCTCGGCAGCCTTGTATTTTGGGGCTGTGATAAGCTGACTGAAATAGTCATCCCCAACAAAGTAACCGCAATACCTTACGGCACCTTCTTTAAGTGTACGAATCTTACCAAGGTAGTGATTGGCAGAAATGTTACCACTATCGACGAGACTGCGTTTAATGGTGCGAACAGTGCTGTTATATATGGATATTCCGACAGTGCAGCATTCAGTTTTGCTAAAGCAAACAACATTAAATTTGCGTGTATTGAGCACATTTACATTGACACCGTGACTGCGCCGACCTGCACTGAAAAGGGTTACACTACTCATACCTGCGCCTGCGGCGAAAGCTATACGGACACATATGTCGATGCTCTCGGTCACAGCTTTAAAAACGGCGAATGCACTGTCTGCGGAGCGGAGGACCCGAACTATAAGCCGCCTACGCCCGTGCACCGTCATACCGTTGTTGTCGACGCTGCGGTTGCAGCCACCTGCACCGAATCCGGTCTTACCGAGGGCAGCCACTGCTCAACCTGCAACGCGGTCATAAAGGCGCAGGAGGTCGTACCTGCTCTCGGTCATAAGCCCGAGCTCAAGAACGCCAAGGCGGCTACCTGCACCGAAGCTGGCTACACCGGTGATAAGGTCTGCTCTGTCTGCGGCGTGACAGTCGAGAAGGGAAGAGAACTCAAAGCCCTCGGCCATAAGTTTGCAGACGGCGTTTGCTCCGAATGCGGTGCAAAGGATCCGAGCTACAATCCGTTCAAGGACATTTCCAAGGATTCGTACTACTACGATGCGGTCCTGTGGGCAGTTGCAAACGACGTGACCAAGGGTACGAGCGCCACTACCTTCAGCCCCGATGAAGGCTGTACCCGTGCACAGATTGTGGCTTTCCTGTACCGTGCGGCGGGCTCACCCAAGGTCGAGAATGTGAAGAACCCGTTCACTGACGTAAGTAAGAACAGTGAGTTCTACGACGCTATCATGTGGGCAGCCTCCGAGGGGATCACCGTCGGCACGAGCGTAACGACCTTCAGCCCCGACGAGGTCTGCACCCGTGCGCAGATCGTGACGTTCCTGTACCGAGCCTCCGGCGATAAGGTCACAGCCAAGGCCACCTTTAACGATGTTGCGGCAGACGCATGGTACGCCGAGGCTGTCACATGGGCAGCCGCAAACGGCGTAACCGAGGGTACCGGCGCAAACGCATTCTCTCCCAACCTGACCTGCACCCGTGCACAGGCCGTGACGCTTATTTACAGAGCACAGTGAATTTCTGCAAGCGCAAGCTATCCGCAAAGAATGTGAAAAAATTGTGAAGAAATATCCCCCCGGGTAGCTTGCGCCAAACCTATTACGCTCTTATAATGAGCAAGGCTAAACAAAAAAATAACGAAAGGAAGGCATCAACTATGCATATGGCAGATGCTTTGCTTGCACCGGCAGTTGCCGCTACCATGTATGTAGCATCGACCGCTACTGTAGGCGTATCAATCGCAAAACTCAGAAAAGAAGAGAAAAAGGGCCTTGAATCTACCTCCAAGAAGCTGCCCGCAATGGCAGTTATGGCGGCACTTGTATTTGCAGGCCAAATGATTAATTATACGATCCCCGGAACGGGCTCGTCCGGACATATGTGCGGAGGCATGATGCTGACAGGTGTCTTAGGACCATGGGCCGGTTTCTTGTCCATGGTCGTCATCCTCGCAATTCAGTGCCTGTTCTTCGCCGACGGTGGACTTATGGCACTCGGTGCAAACTGCTGGAACATGGCATTCTACGGTTGCTTTGTCGGTTACTTCCTGATTTATCGTCCGATCATGCAAAGCAATATGTTCTCCTCCAAGGGTATCAATGCGGCGAACCGTCTCAAGATCGTCCTTGCATCTATCCTCGGTTGTGTTATCACTCTCCAGCTCGGCGCATTTTCCGTCGTTCTTGAGACTACCGCTTCCGGTATAACCGAGCTGCCCTTCGGCGCTTTCTGCGCACTCATGCAGCCCATCCATCTTGCAATCGGCCTTATTGAAGGCATTATCACCTCGGCGGTTCTTCTGTTCGTTTACGAGACAAGACCTGAGCTTCTCAAGGATGTTAAGACTGACGGAGAAGTAAAGAACAAGTGCTCCCTCAAGACGACCATCGTTATACTCGCACTTGTTGTCGCCGTAGTAGGCGGCGGACTGTCTCTTATCGCCAGCGGCAATCCTGACGGACTTGAATGGGCTCTCTTTGGTAACGAGGATGCTGGCTACAATGCAAATATGAGCCTTGATGAGGATAATTTTGGCGTATCGAGCTCTGCGGCAGACAAGGCCGAGCAGATTCAGGAAAAGACCGCCTTCCTCCCTGACTACGCATTCGCTTCAGACGGCGACAACCCGGCGGGCACCACTGTATCCGGCATCGTTGGCTCTGCAATGGTTGCAGGTGTAGCTAGTCTTGTGTGCCTCGCAGGAGGTTTCTTCAGAAAGAAAAAAGCAGCGAGCGAAAAGAAATAAACGGCATTTACATCATCTTGCGGCAAGCTCTTTTTAGCTTGCCGCAAAAGCCGTTTTGTGATGAAGGAGGCGAAAGTCCATGAACAAAGCCGAGAAAGCCTGTGAAGAACTGAGAGCAATGGATGAACTTGCGGCTATGGATTCGCCGGTACACGGTATGGACCCATTGCCAAAGCTGCTGCTAACGGTGTTTTACATATTCGTAACAGTGTCTTTCAATAAATATGATATAACCGGCTTGTTCTTCATGCTCCTCTTTCCCGTTGTCGCCTACCAAATTGCAGGGATCGCCGTACACACATGCTTTCACAAGCTACGCATTGTTATGCCGCTTGTGTGCGCCGTTGGCTTGTTCAACCCGTTTTTCGATAAGGAAATAATAATGTATATAGGCAGTATCGGAATAAGCGGAGGAGTTATCTCAATGCTGACGCTTATGATGAAGGGTGTATTCTGCCTAATGGCATCGTTTCTCCTCGTTGCGACTACATCTATAGAGGAGATATGCCGTGCGCTGCGACGGCTGCATTTTCCCAAGATGCTCACCTCACTGCTGCTTTTGACATTCAGGTATATAAGCGTGCTGCTCGAGGAAGTTGCTATAATGACTGAAGCTTATCACCTCAGAGCTCCCGGGCAAAAAGGAATTCATATATCCGCATGGGGTTCGTTCCTCGGTCAACTGCTCCTGCGAAGCATGGACAGAGCAGAGGCACTTTACGAGAGCATGGAGCTTCGCGGATTTTACGGCGAGTTTTACTATACCAAGGGAAGGAAAGCGAACAGTCTTTCTTGGCTTGCAGCGCTTGTATGTGCGGCTCTTATAATGTTAACGAGACTGTATAACATTTCGGACCTGCTTGGTTCATTGTTTATGTGAGGATAGTGTAATGATTAAGTTTGAAAATGTCAGCTTCTCATATGGCGAGCACACCGTGCTCGATGGCGTGAGCTTTGAGATAAAAGCCGGAGAGCAGGTAGGGCTGATAGGCGCAAACGGTGCAGGCAAGTCTACAATAATGAAGGCTGCTCTTGGACTTATAAGCTGCGATGGTGAAATAACGATCGATGGAATGGCGATGGAGCGAGAGAACCTTTCGTCAATACGGAAAAAGCTTGGATATGTTCTTCAGGATTCCGATAATCAAATGTTCATGCCCACGGTACTTGAGGACATGATATTCGGACCTATAAACTATGGAATGAGCCGTAAAGATGCCGAATCAGTCGCAGAAGAAACATTAAAACAGCTTGACTTGGAGTATTTGAAGAATCGGCATAATCATAAAATATCCGGTGGTGAAAAGCGCATGGCCGCTATAGCTACAATACTTGCAATGAAACCGGAAGCAATGCTTATGGATGAGCCCTCTACGGCGCTCGACCCGCAAAACCGCAGAACACTCATAAATACGCTCAATGAGTTGACCGTAACGAAGATAATAGCATCACACGATCTTGACCTGATTTTGGATACCTGCGACAGAGTGCTTCTCTTGAGTGACGGTAAAATAGCTGCTGATGGATCTGCAAGTGATATCCTCTATGATAGGACTCTTTTGGAAGGCAATCACCTTGAATTGCCGCTGTGTTTGGCGGGGGCTCCTAAACAGCTCAAAACGGTATAATGAACTGAATATATAGCGAAGCTAAGTAAACTGCATATGCTGAGCTCGTTTGCGAATGAACAAAAGCGCATGGATGTCCATTTTAGGAAGCCGTCCATACGCTTTTGCTATTTGCTGTATATGATAGGGCAATGTGTCCGCACAAAATTGTGCAACAGCCCATTGCGCAATTTGCCTGCCGTTTTTCTATTTCAAAAATCTGTTTTCATATTCCTGATGGTGCAGACAATAGCCCTGTGCGATCAGCGCATCCGTTTTCAGCGCAACGAGGTTCGTGTCCGAGTGCATCGCACTGGCGATCTGCTGTATGTCATAGCCGTAACGGATATATGCGAGGATTTCCTCATCACCCAAGGACACCTGAGAAGCAAACACATTCGCTTCATACTCCATACGGCTCTCCTGCATATTGAAGATATTGAACTCTTTGAAGCCGCCTGCTTTCACGGCTTCCTTTCGGTGCAAAACATCGTGTCCAATCTCGTGGAGCATAACGATGCTTTCCATCACCGGATGCAGATTGTTTTTAATGAAGATAAATCGGTTACGCATCAGAACCTTATAGGCTCCACGCTGCCGTTTGAAATCCACGGGGACGACTTCGATGCCAAGCTCACGGGCGATCCTGTGCGGATCTCTCGTGCCGAGCGTATCGACCAGCCTATTTGCTGTCTGTACGATCTCCAAAGTCTGAATATCCAAGAGCGAACACCCCCTTCTGCCTATTTCGGCAATTTTATTCTAACATAAGCTGTGTCCCATTAAACGGACACTATAAAATCAGCCCTTGCGGTATTTCTTGGGCGTGAACTTCTTATTCTTCTCTTTGGCGATCCAATACGCATCCTGCAAAGCCTTCATCATCACATCCAAATCTTCATCGGCAATATTACCACCGGCAAAAAGACCGCTGACCTCATCAACCAGTGCCCGTGCCTGCTTTGCGCCCTTCGCACCGTACTTCTCTGCGGCAGAAAGAAGAAATTCCTCATCCTCATTCAGGAAGTAGTTTTCTTCGGTATGAAACAACTCCGCCAGCTTGTGATAGATGTCTCGCTTTCTCGGATAGCACTCGCCGGATTCATAGTTGGTGATCGTTCTGAGGGAAACCCCAAGAGCCTTCGCCAGTTCCTCCTGCTTAAAGCCCGCCTTTGTGCGGGCTTCTTTTAATTTCTCGCAAAACCTCATTGTACCGTCCTCCGTAGTGTTCAAAATATGTTAGAAATTAAATTGCTATTATATGTTGACAAGCGCAGATAAACTGCGTATAATATAAACACGCAATTAGACTGCGTATTTATATTACTCGGACTTGCGTGTCTTGTCAAGGGGTTTCGGAAAGATACTGCAATTTTTTAGGTGTCGAATATACACAATTGTGATTAGTATGCCCGTTCATACGGAAAAGGAGCAGCAATGGGGAGAAACAATACAAAAGCAGTAAAAAATATTGCAAAGATGTACGAGCAGTTGGGTTTGGCGCAGGACGACATATTCCATAAAACAAAGCTGCTTTTGAGCATTTACCGTGATGTGGTTTGGGCGACACTTGCGGACTGCAACTGTGTAAACGAAGAAATTTATTACTACGGCGACGATTTGACGGATGCCTTGGTCTATTTGGAGGAGTTTGCTCCCGATATAGAGCGCAGCGAGTTTGAACACCGTGTGAGCAACCTGTTTGAGAATAAGTGGATGATCGACCTCATCGATAAGGCGATGAGTAAGGTCTATGACTATTACAATAACGGGCGGCTTTACCACGAAATCCTCTCCAAGAGCTATTTGACCGCTTTCCGCTATACCGAAAGCGAACTGCTGGAGATACTTAATTTAGAACGCAGCACCTTCTATGACCGAAAGAAGGAAGCTGTTATGTTGCTTGGAATAGCGCTATGGGGTTATGCGATCCCCGTATTTCGTGGCATCTTTGATGCAGAGGGAGATGAGAGCGAGATACCCGAATTCTTCACCAATACAGGGAAGTCCGACCTTTGTCCGACGAAAGTCCGATGAAAATCCGACCGATTTCCTACTGAAAGTCCGACTTTGCCTCTGCTATACTGTCTATGCTGACGGATTGCAGCTTTCTTTGGTATGTGGCAGAAAAAACGGCGAGAAAGTGGCACGGATACGCCGATGACACGGAAAAGTCGCCGTGCTATAATGGCGTTGTCAAAAAGTGCAAACAATTTACTTGCCTAAAAATCTTCTGTCCACCATATTCTCTCTGCAATCCGGTCGGGCGGGCAAATGAATAGGTTAATACGAAGCAGTTACAGCCTCAAAGGTTTGTAGCTGCTTTTTTATTGCCTGTTTGCCGACAGCGGCCGTGAAAGATGTTTTCTTAAAGCGAAATCACATCTTTCACCAAGTTATAAGCAGCTTAGGCGAAGCGAATTGAATAGGACGAGCTGAAAGAAGAAGCCGTTGTAGCCATCAAGCATTGACTTGAAAGCTACAGCGGCTTTTTTGTACCCTTTTCGCTTTCTCCTGAGCAGGAAGGAGAAAGTTATGGCCCTGTTCCAGTGGCAAAGCGCCGTTTCCCGCTATCCGTGATCTCCGAATTTTGAACCCAATCACCAAATTCGAAATTTAAAGGAGATTTTACTATGAGCTGGAATAACGGCTACGAAAGAAAGAAGTTTGAGCAGGCGCAAAAAGCGCAGGCAAAGGAATACCGCAAATGCGGGATGAACGAGGAACAGATACAGGCGATGTACCTGCAAGATTTGCAGGAATACCGAAATAACCGCATTTACGCAATTCACATCCAGTCCATTGAGGAGCTTGAAAGTGACGGCGAAGAAAGCAGAAACGCACTGCACAAAAAGTTCCTGCTTACAATGACCTGCACGATGGATTTGAGCGAGTGCGGTCGGTACGGCTGGATCGATGAAATCGAGAACAACGCTCTATATTGTGCGGTTTGCAAACTCAACACAAATCAGAAGGAACTTCTGACGCTGCTGTATCGGGATGGATACACGCTTTCAGAAGTAGCAGACCGGATATATCATACCTCTGTTGCGGCTGTTTCACTCAGACTCTCCCGCATACAAAAGCGAATCCGCCAATTTGTTGCGGAGAATGGAGGGCTGGGAAATGACTGATTTCAAAAAACGCCCTCCGTATATGGAACTGTGCCTGTGCCGCAGATGTGCGGATGTCTACTTCAACGATCCTGCGTATTGGGTTGAACGCTCAAATCCCATTCAAACGGTGCGGGAGCTTTGCGATGTGTGTAGCCAATACCGTGGCTTTGACTATTCGATTTGGAAGAAGCCCTCGAATGTGCGATTGCCAAAATCGCATCGTTGAGGAGGTGTCCGAAAATGAATATGATTAAGGCAGATAAAGAAAACAATATTTTCGGTGCCCTGAAACTCATTGAGCAGCTTTATCTTGACGGCGAAATCCCCGGCTATGTATTTAGGAACATCCTTCAGGAATACAAGGATGATGTCTGCATTGCCGATTTCACCTGCTACAAAAAGGAAAAGCAGGAAGGTGAGGGTAAGTAATGTATGGATTAAATTCCGATTTTCAAAAGAGAGATGTTGCTATATACGCTCGTGTATCAACGGAGCATGAAGCACAGCTTTCAGCTCTCGGTAACCAGCTTGACTGGTATAAGCCAATTTTGGCGGCAAGACCTGACTGGACTCTGACCGCACAGTATATTGATGAGGGTATTACGGGAACATCCGCTGAGAAGCGTCCACAGTTTATGAAAATGATTGAGGATGCACGCCAGAAAAAGTTCAATATGATTATTACCCGTGAGGTTTCCCGTTTTGCGAGAAACACAGTAGATACCCTTCAGTACACTCGGCTGTTGAAGGAATACGGTGTGGAGGTGTTTTTCATCAACGATAACATCAAGACCTTTGACGGCGACGGCGAACTGCGGCTTACGATAATGGCGACGCTTGCACAGGACGAGAGCCGTAAGACATCCATCCGTGTAAAAGCCGGACAGCAGACCTCCATGCAAAACGGCGTGTTTTACGGCAACGGAAACATTCTCGGATACGACCGTGTAGGCAAGGAGATGGTCATCAACCCCGAACAGGCAAAGACGGTGCGAATGATCTATGATATGTACCTGAGTGGAATGGGGGTGACAGCCATCCAGTACGAGCTTGAAAAAGCGGGACGGCTGACGGCAATGGGAAAGGAGCGGTGGTTCGCATCGTACATTGCGAAAATGCTTCGCAATTCCTTTTACTGCGGCATCATAACCTACCACAAGGAATATACGCCTGATTTCCTGAAGCAGAAGAAAATCAAGAATTACGGTGATTTGGAGTATATTCAGGTTCAAGGTACACACGAACCAATCGTAACCGTTGAGGAGTATGAGCAAGTACAGAAACTGATGAATGCCAAGTCGGTGCTTATGAAAAACCATAACAAAGGAAAACGCAGAGTCGGAAGAATGCATCATACCACTGCTTTCGGACGGCTGATGATTTGCCAGTGCGGAAACAAGTTCAACTTGCGGTTCCATTCCCGTGACGGACGGACAGACGGCGTTGATTACCAGTGCTACACATCTGTAAACCGTGGGAGCGTCGCCAAACGCCTGAACAAAGGCATCTCCATTGAGCATTCGTGTGAATCACCCTATATTCAGGGCTGGAAGCTGGAAATGATGGCGGAGCAGGTATTTGACCGGTACATCGAAAATGCCGACAAAGTGATGGACTTGTCTTATACGATGCTCGAAAAGCACATTGCCGATCAGAAGGAACTGCCGGACAATACGGATGTTATCCAGCGCAAGCAAAGAGAAATCGAGAAGCTGATGAATAAGCGGACGAACCTGATCGAGATGAGAGCCGAGGGTGATATTGATAAGGAAATGTTTCGCTCAAAGAAGCAGGAAATCGAGGAGCGTGTTGCAAAGCTCACGGAAGAAATCAAAGGCTTACAGCCTGAGAAGGAGCCGACAAGCAACGAGGACTATTCCGCTAAGCTCTTGGAGCTGCGTAAGCGTTTGAAGGAGTACACCGGATTTGACTACTCGGTTATCCCAGAAAGCATTGTGGAGGCGTTTATTGAGCGTATTTGGGTGTCAAAGGATGAGTTCCGCTGGTATCTGAGAACCGGAAACAAGGTGGAAGGCGAATTTGACCCTGACGACCACATCAAAATCGGTTCCTTTACGCTGACGATCGACGATGCAAAGAAGTACATTTACAGCTTTTCAACCGTCATCGCGGTATTTGAGAATATTATGTCGTTTGCCATTGATATGTTTGGATGGTCCAGAAAAAAGGCTGCACTCGTAAACGCAGTGATAATACTCATTGCAAGTATGCCGTGTGTGCTTGGATACAACGTGTGGAGCAGTCTGCACCTCATAGGAGGCAGGGATGTGCTTGACAGCGAGGATTTTATAGTTAGTAATCTGCTTCTCCCGATTGGCTCACTTGTCTATCTGCTTTTTTGTGTGACAAAGTGGGGCTGGGGCCTCATGATGCCATTATCAACGAAAAGCAGGCAAAGCAAATC
>OQVL01001986.1_pt1 | contig 12439 bp, 10 predicted proteins | sample 1691501 | NCBI WGS metagenome assembly OQVL01 (sample SAMN03418253, study PRJEB22391) | human gut metagenome | biome: human-gut; feature: organic feature; material: feces | host: Homo sapiens | place: Tanzania | collected 2013-01
GCAGCCATACCTCAAAGACCGGAATCAATGACATATTCAAGGTGTTCAAATTCGCGTCTGACAAAACAAAAGTCGAGTGGGCTGTTCATCGTAATGGTGACACATACACAATTGGAACAGGACATAATTCATATAGTGCGTCTTCATGGGAGGATTATGCCAAGAATAAGCCTAATGCCACGGTTCATTCTCATCCTGGCATAGACATCGGTAATGAAATCAGTTCTATGGGATATGGCACAAACTACTATAATACTGATCAAAGAAATGTAATTGATGATGTGGAACAGAATGGGCGAATAACCAGAAAAAGTTATGTCTATTTTCCTAACTCAAGTAGACTATATTATGTTGGGTATTATAACGCCTCCTTTATTAGACCCATCAGAAGTTACAAAAGTTTTTATTTTGGAACGTTAAATAATAAATAATGAAACTCTACTCAGTATTCGTAGTTATGGCTATGATCGGTTGCCTTCAGATGTGCGGCAACCCAGCTCGTCATTCAGAGGTAAATAGAATTATCGACATAAGAGATAGCTGTTCGAAATTAGAAAGAATCTTCAAATCCGACAGACTTCAAGACTCTTTGGAAAGTTTTTTTGAATTGGTTGATACCAGTGATTTCTTTATCCTTGCATTGCCTGGTAAAAAATATCACAGAGTTCAGGATTCAATACATTCCAGAGACATTATAACAGTGTCATTTATTGTCAACGATAATGATACAATCATAAATTTCTCCGGGCGACATGGTATTGCCCCTCCTATAAGCATAGGAATGGGTAAGATATTTTTTAATGATAAGGTTGATATTGGTGCCAAATATGTAAACAAGACCTTAGTCGCAGTAAACAGTCATGGACATTTCCCGCTCGATCAATTCTTGGATAGTCAGTTTATAGATAGTTTGGACTTTAAATTATATATGGACCGGTATAGTTGTGACATGGACGTGACAGGGGGGATAATACCTTATCTGAGAAGTTACATTATAAATGGGGACAGTTTGCGAGTGGAGTTTACAAACGACAGGAATGTCGAGTGTTTGGACTCGGTAATAAACTCACTCAAGACCCAATGATAATAGTGCAGAGTTTCCCTCTCATTGTGGAAACCCAACAAAAGCGGGCATTCCCTTGTGCCATCATGGCACATATTCTCTCCTACGGTTTCTCCATGCCTTGCAAAAGGCAAGCACTCATCTTTTCCCTACCCCCTCACCCCAACTAAGCTCACTTTTGCAACTTGCATAGTTTTGACTTTCATTTTTCAAAATTACTCTCTCAATGCACATCTGCCGCATCATACGTCCGCTTGCCGACACGCAATGTTAACATTTAAGCAAAATTACGCAAGAAAATATTTTGACGTGTCATATTGCAACGCATTTTCGGCGTCTGTTTTGTGTAAAACTGTCATATTTGCAAGTTCATCTAAAAAATCTTGCAAAAACCTATTGACAAATCAGATAGCCTGTGCTAAAATAATATCACTAAAACAGCAATGCAGTTATTTTTAGGAGAGTGAGTATATGCTTTTAAAAGAAGGCGAAATCAGGATCCCTGCCGGATGTGCCATTTCCGGCTTCATCAGCCGTGACGGCAACCGCATGAACGGCGGAGATATCGTAAAATCCATTTCCTATATGCACGACCGTTCAAACGGTCTGGGCGGCGGTTTTGCAGGATACGGAATCTATCCCGAGTACAAGGATTACTACGCATTCCACGTATTCTACAACTCCAACGAGGCAAGAGAACAGACTGAGCGCTTCCTTGACCGTCATTTCGACGTCATCAACCTCAGCCGTATCCCCACTAAGAAAACTCCCGCAATCACCAACGAGCCTCTTATCTGGAGATACTTCGTTAACCCTCTGCCCACAAAAATAGCTTCCTCCCAGCTGGACGAAAAAGAGTTCGTTGCAAAGTGCGTTATCAGAATAAACAATGATATCGACGGCGCATACGTTTTCTCCAGCGGCAAGAACATGGGCGTTTTCAAGGCTGTCGGCTTCCCCGAGGACGTGGGAGAGTTCTACCGCCTCGATGAATACGAGGGCTACGCTTGGACCTGCCACGGCCGTTATCCCACAAACACCCCCGGCTGGTGGGGCGGCGCTCATCCCTTTGCGCTCCTTGACTATACTATAGTACATAACGGTGAGATCTCCTCCTACGACGCTAACCGCCGTTTCATCGAAATGTTCGGCTACAAATGTACCCTCCTTACCGATACGGAGGTCATCACATACATCTTCGACTGGCTCAACAGAAAACAGCAGCTTTCTCTTGAGGATATCGCTTCCATCATCGCAGCTCCCTTCTGGAGCGAGATTGACGAGATCAAGAAGAAGGATCCCGAAAAGGCTGCAAAGCTCAAGTATTTCAGAAACGCATTCTCCAGCCTGCTCATCACAGGCCCTTTCTCCATCATTCTCGGCTACACAGGCGGAATAATGGCGCTCAACGACCGACTGAAGCTCCGCTCCATGGTAGTTGCCGAAAAGAAGGATATGGTCTATATTGCCAGCGAGGAGTGCGCTATCAGAGCTATCTGTCCCGATGTTGAAAAGGTATGGTCTCCAAGAGGCGGCGAGCCTGTAATTGTAGAACTTAACGAGGAGGGTAAAAGGAAATGCCTGTAAATTTCTTTCCTGCTGAATTTGAAGTGATCCGTAATACGGATAAATGTATAAAGTGCCGTGCCTGTGAGCGTCAGTGCTCCAATGAGGTGCATTTCTATGACCTCGATTTTGACAAGATGCTTACCCACGACAATCAGTGCGTTGACTGCCAGAGATGCGTATGTATCTGTCCCACAGGCGCTATTAAGATAGTACCCAACGAAAACGCTTTCAGAAAGAGCGCAAACTACACCCAGCAGCTGATGATAGAAAACTACCGTCAGGCAGGAACGGGAGCCGTTCTCCTTTCCTCCATGGGCAACCCTCAGGATTATCCCGTTTACTGGGATAAGATCCTTATCAATGCTTCCCAGGTAACAAACCCCTCCATCGACCCTCTGAGAGAGCCTATGGAAACCAAGGTGTTCCTCGGCAAGAAGCCTGCGGCTATCAAGAAGAACCCCGACGGCACTGTTGATACAAGAATGACTCCTTATCTGGAGCTTAACACTCCTATAATGTTCTCCGCAATGTCCTACGGTTCCATTTCCAAGAATGCTCATGAGTCACTTGCCCGTGCGGCTACAGAGCTGGGGACCTACTACAACACAGGTGAGGGCGGACTTCACAAGGACTTTTATCAGTATGGTCCCCACACCATCGTGCAGGTAGCTTCGGGACGTTTCGGCGTATTCAAGGATTACCTTGACACAGGTGCGGCTATCGAGATCAAAATGGGTCAGGGCGCAAAGCCCGGTATCGGCGGTCATCTTCCCGGCGCTAAGATCAGAGAAGATGTTTCCAGAACACGTATGATACCCATGGGCACAGACGCTATCTCCCCTGCTCCCCACCACGACATCTACTCCATCGAGGACCTCCGCCAGCTCATATTCTCGCTGAAAGAGGCAACTGAATATACAAAGCCCGTTATCGTAAAGATCGCAGCAGTTCATAACGTTGCGGCTATCGCTTCGGGTATCGCACGTTCGGGTGCGGATATCATCGCAATAGACGGTTTCAGAGGCGGTACAGGTGCGGCTCCCACAAGAATACGTGATAATGTGGGTATCCCCATTGAGCTTGCTCTCGCAGCCGTTGACCAGAGACTTCGTGACGAGGGTATCAGAAATGAAGTTTCTATCGTAGTAGGCGGTTCGGTACGTTCTTCATCAGATGCAGTAAAGGCTATCGCACTTGGCGCAGATGCTATTTATATAGGAACTCCCGCACTTCTTGCAATGGGCTGCCACCTCTGCCGCAGCTGCCACAGCGGCAAATGCAACTGGGGTATCGCAACACAGCGTCCCGACCTTGTAAAGCGTCTTAATCCGGAAGTCGGCTACAAGCGTCTTGTAAACCTTGTAACAGCTTGGGATCACGAGATCAAGGAAATGATGGGCGGTATGGGTATCAACTCCATTGAGTCTCTCAGAGGCAACCGTCTTATGCTCAGAGGTATCGGTCTTTCTCAGAAGGAGCTTGATATCCTGGGAATACAGCACGCAGGCGAATGATCTCATACTATTATAATCGGAGGTAGTAAAAGCCCATGAAAAGAGTTTATGTAAACGAGGACTGGTGTCTCGGCTGTCATCTCTGCGAATTTTACTGCGCATTCGCCAACAGCGGCGAAAAGGATATGTCCAAGGCATTCAAGCTCGGTAAAGATGCCGCTCCCAGAATCAGAGTTGAGGAGGGCGACGGAATAAATTTCGCCGTTCAGTGCCGCCACTGTCAGGATCCTGCCTGTGTAAAGGGCTGCATTGCAGGCGCTCTCACCAAGAACGAAAACGGAGTTATTGAAATAAATACGGATAAGTGCGTAGGCTGCTACACCTGCGTTCTCTCCTGCCCCTACGGCTGTATCGTTATCGACCCCAAAAATCAGGGAAGAACAGTTACCAAGTGCGAGCTTTGCACAAGAAACAGCGCAGGCGAGCCTGCCTGTGCGGCTAACTGTCCCAACAGGGCTATCGTCTTTGAGGAAAGGGGAGAAGAATGATGAAATACGTTATTATCGGAAATTCCGCAGCGGGCATCGGTGCGGTACAGGGAATAAGAGAAGTCGATAAGGACGGTCAGATCGTTCTTATCTCCGATGAAAAGTATCATACCTACTCACGTCCCCTTATCTCTTATCTGCTCAAGGGAAGAGTTACTGAGGAAAGCATGATATACCGTCCCCTTGATTTCTACGAAAAGAACAATGTGGATACTCTCCTTGGCACAAAGGTAGTTTCCGTTGACTCCGCAGCAAAGAACATCACCCTTGAAAACGGAAACAAGGTGGATTACGACAAGCTGCTCATCGCTACAGGCTCCAAGCCCTTTGTACCTCCCATGGACGGACTTGACAACGTTAAGGACAAGTTCTCATTCATGAAGCTGGACGATGTTAAGGCTATCGAGGGCGTTGTAAAGCAGGGTTCAAAGGTGCTCATAGTGGGCGCAGGTCTTATCGGTCTGAAGGCTGCCGAGGCTCTTGAGCACTACGGCGCACAGATGACTGTTATCGACCTTGCCGACAGGATTCTTCCCTCAATTCTGGACAACGAGGCTTCCGATATCATGAAGGCTCACATCGAGTCCAAGGGAGTAAGATTTATCCTCGGCACCAGTGCAAAGCATTTTGAGGCTCATTCCGCCGAGCTTACCAACGGCGAGACCGTTGACTTCGACTTTGTTATCCTTGCGGTCGGTGTTCGTCCCAACACCGAGCTTGCTGAAATGGCAGGCGGCAGCGTTAACAGAGGAATTGAAACAGATACCCGTCAGGCTGTAAAGGGCGTTACCGATATCTACGCCGCAGGCGACTGCACCAAGTCCTTCGATATCTCATCGGGCAGCGAAAAGATACTTGCCCTTCTCCCCAACGCTTTCATGCAGGGAAATATCGCAGGAAAGAACATGGCAGGAGAGGAAAGCTACTATCTCAATGCTATCCCCATGAACGCTATCGGCTTCTTCGGTCTGCACATCATCACCGCTGGCTGCTACGACGGCGAGGCTTATGTGGAGCATGACGGCAACAATTACAAGAAGCTCGTTACCCGTGACAACGCTCTCAAGGGCTTTATCCTCATGGGCAACAAGATAGACAGAGCGGGAATTTACACTTCACTTATCAAGGAGCACATTCCCCTTGATGAAGTGGATTTTGAAGCCCTCAAGAGAAATCCCATGCTTATGGCATTCTCAAGGACGAGAAGAAATGAAAAGCTTGCAGGAGGTTTCGGAAATGACTAAGATTACTGCGGGAGATCTGCATTACAGACTTCTTAATCAGGAAATAAGGCTGTCCAAGGATAAGGACATTGTTATAGAAAACTGCCTGGGTCAGAGATTTATCGGAAGCGGCTGTATCGGCAAGAATATTGAGATACACGGCGTTCCCGGAAACGCTCTGGGCGCATACCTTACCCAGTCCAATATCACCGTTTACGGCAACGCTCAGGACGCAACGGGCGATACCATGAACGACGGAACCATCACCATTCACGGCAACTGCGGCGACGCTCCCGGCTACGGCATGAGAGACGGAATGATTCTCATTCAGGGCAATGCAGGCTATCGTGCAGGCATTCATATGAAGCAGTATATGGAAAAGGTGCCCGTGCTGGTCATCGGCGGCAAGGTAGGCGACTTCCTTGCGGAATATCAGGCAGGCGGACGCATAGTAGTGCTGGGTCTGGGCTATGAGGATATCTGCCCCGTTGGCTCATTCTGCGGCACAGGAATGCACGGCGGAGCAATTTATATCCGCACAGATGCTGTTCCCCACGTTCCCGCTCAGGTAATGGTAACTGACGCTACCGACGCTGACAAGGAAGAGATAAGAGCCGATGTTGATAAATATACCGCAGCTTTCGGCGGCAATACCGACGATATCCTTTCCGCTCATTTCTTCAAGCTTATCCCCAACACTCAGAATCCCTACAAGCAGCTGTATGTAAACAACTGATTTGCTATTGCATATTTTCCCATTTGGCTGTATAATGTATATAGTATGATAATGCGGAGATGTCGCCATTATGTGCGCTGAAAGCCGACATCTCCGCAATAAAATGAAAGGAGCTGCCCTTTATGACTGCTAACAAAGCACTGATAGCCGCCGTATCCGACGATACAAAGGCAAGCCTTTCATCAATGGTACTTGAAGCAGGGCTTACCGATGTTTCTGTTACAAACGGAAAAAATCTCCGTGACCTCTGCGCTGAGCATGATTATGACGTGGTCATCTCGGTTTTCCCATTTGAGGGGGAGTTCGGTGCCGAGACTGCCGCTTATATAAGCAAGACATTCGATGTCTGTCAGGTGATATTCGTTCCATCAAAGGTATATGACGAGGTGTGCGCAAAGCTTTCGGGCACAGGGGCAGTGATACTTCCAAAGTCATCTCCAAGGGAGCTGGCTGTGAACTCCATACGCTGCGCCGCAGCTATGAAGAACAAAATGGACGACCTGCGTTCGGAAAACAAAATGCTCCGTGACATGGTAAATGAGATGAAGCTTGTGAACCGTGCAAAATGCGTTCTTATCGAGTATCTTAAAATATCCGAGAAGGAAGCTCACCGCCAGATACAGAAGCGTGCCATGGATCAGCGTGTAACCCTCACCGAGGTGGCAGCGGATATCCTAAAGACATATGAATACAGATAACGAAAGGACTTGCAGTTATGAAATTTACAAAAATGCAGGGCATCGGCAACGATTATGTTTACGTGAACTGCTTTGAGGAGACCGTGGCTGACCCCGAAAGAGTTTCCGAGATCATCAGCGACCGCCATTTTGGCATAGGTGCCGACGGACTTGTGCTTATAATGCCCTCCGACAAGGCGGATTTCAGAATGAGAATGTTCAATGCCGACGGCAGCGAGGGAAATATGTGCGGAAACGCCACACGCTGCATAGGCAAGTTTGTCTATGATAACCACCTTACAGATAAGACAAGCATCACTCTCGAAACAAGAAGCGGAATAAAGAAGCTGACCCTTTATCCCGAAAACGGCAAGGTCAAGACCGTGCTGGTGGATATGGGCAAGGCTGTTCTGAAGCCTGCGGACATTCCGATGAATGTAAGCGGCGATACATTTATAAACAAGCCTATCACTGTTGACGGCAAAGAGGTGTTCATCACCGCCGTTTCCATGGGCAATCCCCACGCTGTCACCTATGTTGACGACGTTGACAGCTTAGAGCTTGAAAAGATAGGCCCCTCCTTTGAAAATCACCCCCTGTTCCCCGAAAGAGTGAACACCGAGTTTATAAAGATACTTGATGAAAGCACCATGCAGATGAGAGTCTGGGAAAGAGGCTCGGGAGAGACATGGGCGTGCGGCACAGGTGCTTGCGCCGCAACGGCTGCATCGGTACTCAACGGATATTTCCCTCACGACAAGGAGATAACCGTTAAGCTCAGAGGCGGCGACCTTTTCATCACCTACAAGTCTGACGGCACTGTTCTTATGAGAGGTCCTGCGGAGACCGTATTTACAGGCGAGATAGATGTCTGAACGAAAGGAAAAATCACAATGGTAAAGATCAACGAACACTTCCTTACAATGAAGAAAAATTACCTTTTCATTGATATCGCAAAGAAAATAAAGGCATATTCCGCAGCTCACCCCGATAAGCCACTTATCAGAATGGGCATCGGCGACGTTACACTGCCCCTTGCTCCCGTTGTTGTTGAGGCTATCAAAAAGGGCGCCGACGAAATGGGCGTTAAGGAGACCTTCAAGGGCTATGAGGACAGCGGCACAGGCTATGACTTTTTAAAGCAGGCCATCGCCGATTATTATAAGAGCTTCGGCGTTTCACTGGAGCTTTCGGAAATTCGTGTGAACGACGGCGCAAAGGCTGACTGCGGCAATATCGTTGATATCTTCGGCGACGGAAATACCATTCTCGTCACCGACCCCGCATATCCCGTTTATGTTGACTCCAACACAATGTGCGGCAGAAATATAATCTATGCGGATTCCAACGAGGAGAACGGCTTTGCGGCAATGCCCGATGAGAATGTCCATGCGGATATCATCTATCTCTGCTCACCGAATAATCCCACAGGCTCCGTTTATACAAAGGAGCAGCTTAAAATATGGGTGGACTACGCCCTGAAAAATGAAGCAATAATCATCTTCGATTCCGCTTATGAGGCATTTATCTCAGATCCCACGCTCCCCAGAAGCATTTTCTGTGTTGAGGGCGCAAAGAAGTGCGCTATCGAGATGTGCTCGCTCTCCAAAACAGCAGGCTTTACAGGAACCAGATGCGGATATACCGTTATCCCCGAGGAGCTTATCGTAAAGGCTTCCGACGGCTCAGATGTAAGCATAGCACAGCTGTGGGGACGCAGACAGGGAAGCAAGTTCAACGGTGTTTCCTATCCCGTTCAGTGCGGCGCAGCAGCCGTGTTCACTCCCGAGGGTCAGAAGCAGACCCACGAGGCGATCGACTACTACAGAAGAAACGCAAAGCTCATGGCAGATACGCTTACCGAGCTTGGCATAAAGTTCACGGGAGGAATAAATTCTCCTTATATCTGGCTCAAATGCCCCAACAATATGGGCAGCTGGGAGTTCTTTGATTATCTGCTTGAGAAAATTCAGGTGGTAGGCACACCCGGAGAGGGCTTTGGAAAGAACGGCGCAGGCTGGTTCAGGCTCACCGCATTCGGCACCTATGAGAATACGCAGGAAGCTATGAAGAGATTCAAAGAGCTGCTTAAATAAGACAACCCCTTATACCTTATTATACTCATTCTATTTTCCAAACAAGATCCGTACCGAAAACCCGGTGCGGATTTTGTTTTGGATAAAAATTTATGTGTGAGAAGCCAATGAAAAAGTCCGCACCGAAAACTCGGTGCGGACTTTGTTATTATTGATGTAATTTTATTTACGCAATATCAGGTAAGCTGATATCAATATCATCAATGCCGATGTCAAAGATATCATCGGAAATAAAGCTTTCGGTGTCAGCATACATCACGTCTGCCTTGTCGGCAGTGGGGGTGGCATATACGATGTCGGAAGAAACGATGTTTGTCCATGCGCCGTTTACATAGGCCTTTACGGCAAAGCCGTATTTAACGCCGTTGGTAAGTCCTGTTACGTACATTCCGTTGGCTGTTCTGTAGCCTGCCAGCGACCATTTGCCATTAAGGTAGGTGTAAACCGCATAGTTTGTTGCTCCGTTTACGGAAGTCCAGTTCAGGGCAACTCTGCCGTCCTGACCCTGCGCCTTGGTGATAACGGGCTTTGTTACCGCAGCCTCAGGTGTTGCATAAACAATATCTGCGGTGGTGATTGCCGACCACTTTCCGCTGACGTATGCCTTTACTGCAAAGCCGTATTTTGTGCCGTTTGTAAGTCCCGAAACGTTCATTGCAGTGGCGGTGGTTGTTCCTGCGTTGTACCATTTGCCGCCTGTGATGTAATAAACTGCGTACTGTGAAGCTCCGCTGACGGTGCTCCAGCTGAGTGAAACTGAGCCGTTCTGTGCCTTTGCAGATGTTATTGCGGGCTTGGGTATCTCATAAGCCTTAGGTGTTGCATATACCTTGTCGGAGGGGTCTGACCATTCGCCGTTAACATATGCCTTTACCGCAAAGCCATAGTTTGTACCGCTTGTAAGGTTCTTGACAGTCATATTGCAGGCTGTGGTAGTTCCTTTAAGCTCCCACCGGCTGTTGAGATAGGTATAGACTGCATACTTGGAAGCGCCCTGAACTGCGCTCCATGTGAGAGCAACTTCCTCAGTGCCTGCATTTGCGCTTGTGATAACAGGTCTGGGAACTGCTGCCTTGACGGGAGTTGCATATACCATGTTGGAAATGCCCGACCAGCTGCCGTTTACATACGCCTTTACGGCAAAGCCGTAGCTTGTGCCGCCTGTAAGGTTCCTGACGGTCATATTGCAGGCTGTGGTGGTTCCGTGGGAAGTCCACTTGTCGTTAAGATATGTAAATACCTCGTACTTGGTGGCTCCGCTGACAGCTGACCATGTAACGGTCGCCTGCTCGGTGCCTGCGGTAACGCTTGTGATAACGGGTCTTGTGGAGTCAAGCTTGGGAACGGTAACTATCCTGTAGGCTGTGCAGCCGCTTACGGAGCAGTATATCTGCTTTCTGCCCTTTGTGTAGGCGGTGGCTTCAAGGGTGACTGCCGATTTTCCGTTATAAACATGAGTGTGAGCAGTGCCGCCGGGAACATACACCTTTGTAACGGTGAGAGAAGAGCCTCTGTCGCCGATGTATGCCTTGCCGAGACCTGAGAAGGAGCCGCCGAATGCGCTCTTGAGCCTTGATACGGACCATACAGCTGTGCCGTTTAATGCGCTGTCGGGAGCTACCTGTATCCAGCCTCTGCTGCTGTCGGTAAAGCTCTGGAGGATAAATTCGATATCCCCATAAGATGAATATGAGCAGTATATCTTGTCGCTGCTTGAAAGGCTTGTTATTGCGCTGGGGTCAAAGGATACTGCCTGACCGTAATTTGAGCTTGTGCCTGTGCCCGAGAAAAGCACATTTTCTCCGCCTGTGGCAGTTTCATACTGAGGGTCGCCGTTGTATGCGGCAACAAGCGCATCGGCAATGCCGCCGTAGGTGAAGCTTCTGCTTCCTCTGTTGAAGATTCCGAAGTTCTCGCTGCCTGTGCCGAAGCAGTTGTTGTCCCACCAGACGCAGGGGATATCCTGTGCGGCGAACTGCCTTGCCAGGGAAGCATATATGCCTGCATACTTTTCCCTGTAAGCGGTGTTGCTCTTGTTTGTGGCGCCGAACTCGCCGATAACAACGGGAACGCCCTTGCTGATAAAGGTGTTGTACATACGTGTAAAGAAGCCGCTCAGCTCGGTAAGGTCGGAAGCCTGCCAGTCCTTGTGACCGTCGCCCGAGAACGCAAAGTCAAAGGGAAGATATGCGTGGATAGAAGCGGCGATCATGCTGTCGCCCGATGTGTTCGACCATGCCTCTGCCTTGGCAGCATCGCCCGATGCGCAGTATGTGGGGAGCATGATAAGGCGCTTGGCGTTATTGCCGCCTGTGGCTCTGATAGCTGCACGGGCAGCCTCATTGTTGGCATTGACGCACTTGTAATAGCTTGCATTGCCTGTCCAGTCCTCGCCGCAGCGTGGCTCGTTGTTTACCTCGAAAATGAGCTTGTCGCCGTAGTCCTTAAAGCGTGTGCCTATCTGCTTCCAGATAGCAGCCAGCTCCTCGGATATCTTGTTCTGAGCCGATGCGCTTGATGAAACGGCGGTCTGGAGGTCGTTGTGATGAACGTTAAGGATAACGTACATTCCGTTTGCAAGGCCGTAGTTTACCACGGTCTCAACTCTGTCCATATACTCGGCGCTGATGATGTACTTTGATGAGTCGGAGTAGTGGTCGTCCCATCTTACGGGTACACGCAGGGTGGTGAAGCCCTTTGCGGCGATAGCGTCTATCATGGACTTGGTTGTCTTGGGATTGCCCCAGCTTGTCTCGCTGTCGGACGATTCAAGGGAATTTCCCAGATTCCAGCCTGCGCCCATGTCGGAGACTAACTGGAAAGCGGTAAGCCCTCTCATCTGAGTGGGATATGAGTACCCCGAAGCAAATTCCGACGTGTTCATTGCTGCCTCAACGGTGATATCCGAGCCGAATGCCGTTACCGAACCCAGTGATATCACAGCGGCAGAAAGGAGAGCCAGAAATCTTCCTTTTCCTGATCTTATCATGATCTTCGTTCCTTTCGGTGAAAATTACCTTATACTAATCTTCAATCAACCTACAGACAAATCCTCGGCTGAAATAAGCCCATT
>OQVL01001987.1_pt1 | contig 12436 bp, 9 predicted proteins | sample 1691501 | NCBI WGS metagenome assembly OQVL01 (sample SAMN03418253, study PRJEB22391) | human gut metagenome | biome: human-gut; feature: organic feature; material: feces | host: Homo sapiens | place: Tanzania | collected 2013-01
AGACCTTCAAAATTTTATAATGGTAGTAGCGATGATTCGTTTAGAGAAGATGCCACTATAATGACCACTGCGTTGAATAAAATTGAGCCTATTAATTACAAGGATGAATATGGAGGTTGCCTTTCTGGTATAAACCTTTATTTAGACGGAAGAGTTATTATGCGCCGTACTAATGCAAATATACCTATAGCCACTCTTCATTCTGTACAAGAAGAGACGGATTGTCTGTCTGCATACAAAGGTCAAGAGTACACGTTCCTATATAATCCAAATGGAGAAAATCTTTATGGATTTTTACAGGAAAAAGGAGGATGCTATCTGAAGTTAAAACCAGTAAAACCTACGCTATGGAGTGCAAATACAAAACGTTTGTCCAGTGAGCAGTTCGAATTAGTGGCTGGTTATAAGCTCAATAGTGCAGGAGATGTTATTGGAGAGTCGTATATAGGAATGTCAAAGCAGCAATTGTCTGAAGAACTCAAAAAGCCTCTCATGGGTTATGAAGATCTAGTCAGTCTTGGTGCTCAGGCTTCTGAGTACAAGAGACAAGAAGAGATAAACAAGGCTGACAATGAGTATATGTATAAGGAGGTAACTCAGCTCAGAAAGAAATATGGAGACAGACCTGTTGATGCGATGATTAAAATAGAGCCTTATGTTGGAATGCCAGAAGGAATCTTGAATGATTATATTGGTACAATAAAAGGTATTAAAGTAAAATTGTTTGAAAGAGTGTATCATTCAATATGGAACAAATACCAGCTCTGTGGATTGTTACGCAGCTTGGGTAACAATATTACCGTTTGGTGTCTCAACGGAGTGGTTGAACATGTTTATCACGACGGAAGATTATAAGTTCAGAGACCTGTTGCAAAATAAAATGGCAAAGGATATGGCTTGTAACAGATCATAGCTATATAGGAAATACACATCATTCAATAATCAAGCGCCAATACTTAAAAAATATTGGCGCTTTTTTTGAAATTTTCCTTCAATATTACTATATTATAAAGGTATAACTAAAAGAAAGAATAAGATGGTAAATAAACACTATTGTCCGCAAGCCTTCACCATAACTCTGGAGAAGGCTGAGAAGAAGCAGAAAGAAGAGGAAGAGAAAGACAGAATCTTCCGCCAGGCTCACGATTGCAGTATCCGAAACAAGGAACAGATAGAGAAGTCTGAAAAGTGCGGCTGCTTCAGCTGCTGCGAAATCTTCTCGCCATCCGAAATCACGGATTACCTCCCTGATGAGCCGCCTACAGCCGAATGCCCCTTCTGTCATACCGACTCCGTAACAGGTGATGCCTCCGGCTTCCCTATCACTCAGGATTTCTTGAAGAAAATGAAGAAGAGATAGTTCTAGGCAAAATAAGGAAAATCTCCCTAATCCCAAAATTTATACCTATTTTTGGAATTACAATCCCAAAAAACATACCAAATTTTAGGATTATGGCGATTTTTCAACGTTTTCATCTATCTTCCTCCCCTATCTCATGGGGGCAGTATCAGTTTTGAAAACGGACATTGGGAAACAACCAATAATCCATCATCTTTGTTTTACGCAATATCGTATTTATATACGTCCAAAGAAACTTGTATATTCTTCATCTAGAATTTTCCATGATCCATTAATTCTATTGCCTTCTTTCATTATCAGATTTTGTTCTGTTAATCGTTTGAGGTATTTCTGTACTTGACGTGTTGAGACGTTTAGTTTTTCTGCCATTTGTACAGTTGTTGTCTTTGGATTAGAAGATATGAGCTTGTAGATTGCTCTTTTCGCCTTTACGAACTCTTTTCTTTGCTTGACTACTTTGGCTGTCTCTTTTATGTCGTTAGCGAACTGTTTTTCTGAGTTGGCGAACTCTTTTGTTTCGTTAGCGAACTGTTTTTCTGAGTTAGCGAACTCTTTTGTTTCGTTAGCGAACTGTTTTTCTGAGTTGGCGAATTCTTTGTTGGCGTTAGAAATATAGTTGAGATTCCATAATATCACATGGAATTCTCCAGAATTAGATTTGAATTCTGGCTCTTTATAACCCATATACTTTTCAAAATGTCTATATTCATTGACAATTTTCTTCATGCCACTTCCTCTGCGTTCCATCAATTCAAGTCGATTAAAAAAATCGGCAAGAAGAGGGTTGCGCCGTTTTGAAGGTACGTTCATCGGATCAAGATGTTGGATGAGTCTTCCATCTATCATACCTCCGGGAGAATATACTTCCATTCGATTATCATACATATCAATATGAATCTCACTACCGAGTTCTAAGTAATTGCGATGAATGATGGCATTACTTATCACTTCTGTAACTGCACGTTCAGGATAGTCAGGGAGTTCTTCTCTATATGTAGCCTCTTTCCACCATTTCTTATGAGAATTATTTCTAACGAAAGCTACGGCATCCTGCAATTGACCAATGACACTTCCTTCAAACTCAACGTCATCCAAAGCTTCGCCTAAGCCACTTGTCATATCAAGACCATTCCATCTTGTACAGAAGATTCTAGATTGGCGTATAGGAGAGTCATCTGCAATTAATGCACCAGCGTTAGTCAGTTTTCCTTGTATGTCTATAATGCCCCATGAGGTGAACTCAGAATCCTCAAAAGAGCGACCTAAGCGCTTGAAATGAACAGATTTCAATTTGGAAAACGACATATCTTCAAATCTATATGGTGCGGCAAGACTGTCGAAATTTTTGCCTGTACCTTTGAGTACAAGATTTCTAAGTTGAATACGATCTGCGACCACTGACTCATTGCCAATACGAACAAAAGCTACTCGCTGTTTATCTCCTATATAATAATAAGGTGTCTCGTCACCAGGAGCAACATAGAGCAAAATTAGTTTTCTACCATCAAATTCTTGGAATTCTAATTTGATGCTTGGAATTGGATCCAACTTAGTCTTGATGGCTTCGCTGATGAGTTCTGAATCTAATTCAGCATTCTCAAGTCCGACAACTTGGTCATCATCACTGATACCAAATATGAGTGTACCGCCTTCGCCATTAGCAAAGGCTGATACACTTTTTAGCCAACTTTTTGGTCGTTTGGCTTCTATCTGTTGTTTCTTGTCGTAGGCTGTTGCCTCGCCAATCAATGTATGTATGTCAAATTTCATAAATAATCAATATAAATTCCACCTTGGCACGCTGTTCTAATGGAAAGCATGGCGGATTCCAATGCTGCAAAGATACAGTTTTAATTTGAAATTTACAAATGAATTCAAAGAATTCTGATTATTAAATACATCGCTTGCTGGCTAGGCCATAATTACTTCTTAATTTTTATTGGAACTCTGTTGATGAAATGTTTGATACTATCTTAGGAGAATAATGTATAAACTTGAGAAATCCCCAACCTGTCGAACTTTGCAGGTTGGGGATTTCTATTCCAGCAACTCCAGTTATACCAAGATAAAAAACTATCCTCATAGGGGCAGTATCAGTTTTGAAAACGGACATTAAAATCGCCGTTTACCCAAAAAGATCATTCATTTTCACCTCACTATTCACCAATCCGCTATGCATATTCTGCTTCACCCCATAAGTCGTGATGAAAGTATGCAGCAATGCCTTCTTCGTCTTCGTCGCTACAGAGAAGGAAGACATCCTGTCACGCAGCCGCTGCTCATAGCTGGCATCTATCACAAACTCATCCTTGGCATATTTCATCTCACAAATATTGATAGCTCCATCAGCACGGTCTATCAGCATATCTATCTGACCTCCTCTCCATTCTGCACCAGTAGAATCCACAAAAGGACGACAGGACCAGGAATAAACATTCGCCAAAACACCAGAAATACCCAATGCCTTCTTGATCTGTGGGATATGATGCAGGCATACCTGCTCGAAAGCATAACCGCTCCAGGCTGTTCTACTTCCCGAATTACGCATATTACTCCAGAAGTTCTTATCCTGCCCACTGTTATTCGCTACAAAGCGGGTATAGAACAATGAGTATAAGTCAGTTAACTGATAAAGAGCATCCCTTTCACTCTTTCCTATGGTAGAATACTTCCTGATAAAGTCACATTTCTTCAGATTCTCCAGGATTTCAGACAACTGTCCACCGCCTTTCAGTTTCAACTCATCCATCAATTCCTTACGAGTCATCCCCTTCATTTTTTCAGAAAGCACCTCTACTATCTTGCGATAATGCTTGGAGTCATTAAAGAGAGAGCGGAAAAGGAAATCGAATTCTCCACGTAATGGTGAATCCTGCGAGAAAAACAATCTGTCGATGCACACATCCAATGGTACACCACGCTCCAGCATATCAAGATAATAAGGAATACCACCCAGTATCATATACACATCCAATACCTGCTGGCGGGTAAGAGCCAGATCTTTCAATCCGTTTAAGAACTGCTCTGTCTCGCCCAGAGAGAATGGAGCCAGATAGATCTGCCGGGTTACACGACCATACAATCCGCCCTTATCGCCTATAAACTTAGCCAACATCCACGTAGTGGAAGAACCACAGACGATAAGTTTCAGCTGAGGGACCATAGAAGCCCATGAATTCCAGAAATAGCTGAAAGCTGCGATGAAATTGCTTTTAGGCGTATCCATCCAAGGCAACTCATCAAAGAACAGCACCATCGGTTCCTGCTGAGATAAGCCCGACAGATATTCACGTAAAGCAGCAAAAGCCTCAAACCAGGTTTTCAATCTCGGCACTGTCTTTTTAGCATACTGTGCCAACGCCATCCGAAACTGCTCCAGCTGTACCGCACGGCTCACTTCATACATACCTATAAACGAAAAGGCAAACTGGTCGTTGAACATTTTTCGAACCAGAAAAGTCTTTCCTACGCGCCTACGACCATAGATAGCTATCAGTTCTGCCTTGTTGCTTTTACAGCGTTCCTGAATGAGTTTCTGCTCATATCCACGTCCTATTATTCCGTTTGCATCCATAACTTTCTGATTTTATTTACACTAAATCTTATCGGTGCAAAGATAAACAAAAAAAATGAAATCTGCAAGGATAATACCGCCCTAACTACCTTTTTAACATAGTTAGGGCGGACTTATAAGCGATAGTACCGCCCTAACTACCTATTTTTATATAGTTAGGGCGGTGCTATCGCTAAAAATCGAGCCCATTTACAGCATAGAGCGGTATATTCGCAACCCATTCTTCCTGCTGGTAATCATTCATGGAGATGCGATAGGCCTTCTTGGACTGGTTGTCAGCAACAAACTGGCGAAGGCTTTTTGCCTTGAGGTTCGTCTCGGCTTTCACCTCCAGCGGAACAATCTCATCCTCCTCATCCTGGAGCAGGAAATCAATCTCCTGAGTACTGTTGGTCTTGGCATAATAATACGGTTCATACCTGAGAATGAGCTGCTGCAAAACATACTGTTCCGTCAATGCCCCTTTAAACTCGGTAAAAATAGTGTTGCCAGCCACAATTGTCGCAGCCTTGAGATTAGACATCGCACCTAGAAGCCCGACATCCAGGACAAAGATCTTGAAGGCCGCCCGGTCTTCATAACTGGCAAGCGGCAGTCGGGGAGCCTTCACATTATATACCTTATATATCAGTCCGGCATCCAGCAGCCACTGCAAGGCCAACTCATACTCCCGGGCTCTTGCCCCCTCGCGCACCACTCCATAGATAAACTTCCTGTTTTCCTTGCTCAACTGGGCGGGCAAGGATTTCCACAAATCAGTAATACGGGGAATAATCTCCGATGGAGCATGCTTCGACATATCTCTCTGATAACTGTTCAGAATGTCCTTCTGTATGGTTCTCACCTCTTTCCAGTCACGATTCTGGCTAAAGCTCAATACGGCTTCAGGCATGCCTCCCACGTAGTAATAATACTTCAAGAGTTCCTGAAACTTGGGAGCAAACATCGTTATCATATTCCAATCCTTCGTCTGAAGCAGCTGCGCCAGATTCTTCTCCCCCATAGCCATCACGAACTCGATAAAGTTCATTGGATACAGAGAGAGAAAATCCACCTTACCCACAGGAAAAGATTCCCCCTGATGCAGTTCGATACCCAGAAGAGAACCTGCAGCTATGACATGATAGCCCGGCGCATTCTCTGCAAAATATTTGAGAGAAGTAACAGCATGAGGGGCAGCCTGAATCTCATCCAGGAATATCAGCGTTTCGCCCTTTGTGCAGGTTACATTCGTTGCAGCCCCAATAGCTGTAAGAATTCTAGGAATACTGAAATCCTGTTCAAATAGATTCTGCAGGATCTTCATCTCTTCAAAGTTCACATATGCCAGCTGCTTGTAATTCTGGCGGGCAAACTCCTTCACCAGCCAAGTCTTTCCCACCTGTCTGGCGCCCTCTATAATAAGAGGTTTACGATATTGTTTATTCTTCCATTTCAGAAGTTCATTGATAGCTAATCTTTCCATAATCCGTATCTTAAAATCACATTTTATGAGGGAATAACGATGCAAATATACACATTTTATGAGGGAATCGCAACTTTTTCCTACACATTTTATGAGGGAGCCACTTATTTTTAACTGATTTTAAAGAATGATTTCGTGGTATTACAACGATATAAATCCCTATCTCCTAAGGACAATATCAGTTTCAAAAACGAGCATTATGCATCCTATCCTTCTCTGTCTCTACTCGTTACCTATATATAATAAGGTGTAACAAAGGTTACACTACAAATGGAATTAACGGAATGGTCAAAAAAGGGAAAAAACAACTTTTTTGAAAAAAAATCGACATAAAATTAGGAAGTTTTCATTTATTTTATTATATTTGCAGTGTCAGAAAGTAAAAGAAGCTATATATAATAGATTTTAACATTCTTAACTTAATAACAAAATTTAAAGATTATGGAAAAAGAAAAAGTTGATCAGTTCATGATGGCAAATGCCAAGTTCTTTCCTCCAATGATGGTAGGTCAGATCAAGGAAAAGTTAGCCACACTCGATGAGGACAAAGAGACCATGTTGATGTCAACAGACTGGAAGAATCCTACAGTAGGATTACTTTTCGCATTCTTCCTTGGTGGTTTAGGTATTGACCGCTTCTGGCTTGGCGAAACAGGTCTGGGTATAGTCAAAATCATTACTTGTGCAGGAGCAGGTATTTGGGGTCTCATCGACCTGTTCACCGTAGGTAAGAGAACACGTGAATACAACTATAAAAAGTTTATGACGTATTTTTAAACAAGTCATTTGAGGAAGAGCCTTCTGGTTCTTCCTCGTTCATCATCAATACAATATCATTATCCTATAGAAATATATCACTATGAGCGAACAAACCAACATGCTATTAATGACATATAGCAAATACTTTCCAGATGAAAGCATCATGATGCTCAAGCAGAAATTCGATCAGATGGACGAATCGAAGAAATCATTGATGTATTCTCTCCAGTTCAAAGACCCTGTCACAACACTCATCCTGTCACTGTTGGTGGGTAGCTTAGGCATTGACCGTTTCTACATTGGCGACACAGGACTCGGAATAGCCAAGTTGCTGACATGCGGCGGATGTGGCATCTGGACCATCGTCGATTATTTTCTGATTATGAAGAGAACCAAGGAAAAGAACTTCGAGAAATTGATGTCTCTCATCTAAACCTAATGGGCAAACGAGAAACAATCATATTGTCGGCGCTTTACCTATTGGGCATCGCATGGATGTTTATCTACATCCACTACAAGGTAAATATTCTCCTATGCCCCACCAAATGGGCATTGGGAATACCTTGTCCTGGATGCGGGATGACAAGGGCCTTGAGCCTTTTGCTCAAGGGCGACATGGTGGCTGCCGTCACCATGAATCCCAACATCGTGATAGCCTTAGTCGGCATTGTCTTAGCCCCTTTCCTGCTTTTCAGCCAATGGTTTACGAATAGGGATTATATGGGGAGTATCAACTCTTTTCTAAATCGCAAGCAGTTTCTTATCCCCTTCTGCACATTCGAAATCATGATATGGGCATACAACATCATGCGCCATATCTAAATATTCATCCCCCCATACTATCCTGTTTTCATTACCTTTCTTCTTAGTGATGAATACTTTTAGGCGTTTTCACCAACCTTCCTCTACTATCTCATAGGGGCAGTTTTAAAACGAAAACGGACATGAAACGCGATAGCTAAAAATCGAACCCATTGACCGCATAGAGCGGTATATTCGTAACCCATTCTTCCTCTTTATAATCATTCATGGAGATGCGGAAGGCCTTCTTGGACTGGTTGTCAGCCACAAACTGGCGCAGACTTTTCGCCTTCACATTCGTCTCGGATTTCTTTACAAGGTGCTATCGCAATGCATCCTATCCCCCTTACCCCTGCATCCTAATGACTGATTCTTGTTTTAAATGACGAAGATGAACCAGCGGAAAATCGAACTGTAATCGTAATCAGTAATCAGAACTCCCCGTCAATGCAATAACTGGAGAAGTGGGATGGCAAGAAATGAGAATACAAAAAAAGGAAAGGTAAAGAATAAACATCAGATGAAAAAGTAACATCCGTGCTTAAAAATAAAAATAATATTTGGTGATTTCACATAAAAACTATAACTTTGCAACAATAATTTATTAGAAAGTGACTTTGTGATAATGAAAAAACTATTCCTTAGTGCTGCCCTTCTGGCGGCATCGCTCGCATCCCAGGCTCAGCAAGCCCCATTGTGGATGCGCTACCCTGCCATCTCACCTGATGGCAAAACCATCGTTTTCTCCTACAAGGGAGATATCTACAGCGTTCCTGCCACGGGCGGAGAAGCCAGACAGCTCACCACAAATGCTGCTCACGACTCCTACCCCATCTGGAGCCCTGACGGCAAGAAAATAGCCTTCGCTTCCAACCGCGAGGGAAGTTTTGACGTATATGTGATGCCTGCACACGGAGGCACACCTACACGCATCACCACCAACAGTGAGCGCGAAATTCCTGTTGCCTTCAAAGACAACGACCACGTGCTCTTCTCTGCCAACATCATGCCTACCGCTGAGAGCAACCTCTTTGCCAGCCGGGAATTCTCGCAGGTTTACGAGGTAAGCACACAGGGCGGAAGACCAAAACTCTATTCCGTCATCCCGATGGAAGACATCAGCATCAACGCCAAGGGACAGGTGCTCTACCACGACTCCAAGGGATATGAAGACCAGTGGCGCAAGCATCATACTTCACCTATCACTCGCGACATCTGGATGCTCGACAACGGGAAATACCAGAAGATAACTGCCTTCAAGGGCGAAGACCGCACACCTGTATGGGCTGCCGACGGAGAGAGCTTCTACTATCTGAGCGAGCAGGCGGGTTCCTTCAACATCTATCATCGCAACATCGCTACCGGCAAGGACGTCCAGCTCACTCATGAGAAGAAGAATCCTATCCGATTCCTCACCTCCTCTGCCGACGGACTCCTCTGCTACGGCTACGACGGCGAAATCTACACCGTGAAGGAGGGAGCACAGCCACAGAAGGTGAACATCTCCATCACCGCCGACAATGATGAGCCAAGTCTCGTACGCCAGGTGCGCAGCTGGGGAGCCACAGAGATAGCCCTCTCGCCAGACGCCAAGGAAGTGGCTTTCGTGATGCACGGCGACGTATATGTGACATCCACCGAATACAAGACCACCAAGCGCATCACCGACACGCCGCAGCAGGAGCGCAACGTGAGTTTCTCGCCAGACGGCAGAAGTCTCGTCTATGCCTCTGAGCGCAACGGCGTATGGCAGATTTATCAGGCTAAGATCAAGAACGAAAAGGAGAAGAACTTTACCTACTGCACGGATGTGGAGGAGGAGCAGCTCACCAAGACCAATATGACCTCGCAATATCCTGCCTACAGTCCTGACGGCAAGGAAGTGGCTTTCTATGAAGACCGTGCCACCCTGCGCATCATCAATCTGAAGACCAAGGATGTGCGCACCGTGCTCGACGGCAAGTACAACTACTCCTACTCCGATGGCGACATCTGGTTTGAGTGGAGTCCGGACAGCAAGTGGCTCCTCTGCAGCTACATAGGCAACGGCGGATGGAACAATACCGATATCGCACTGGTGAAAGCCGACGGCAAGGAGATGCACAACCTGACCAACAGTGGATATAGCGACAGCAACGGCAAGTGGGTGCTCGGCGGAAAGGCGATGCTTTTCGAAAGCGACCGTGCCGGTTATCGCAGTCATGGTTCATGGGGCGCAGAAAGCGATGCTTATCTCATGTTCTTCGACCTCGATGCCTACGACCGCTTCCGCATGAGCAAGGAGGAACTTGAACTCGCTGAGGCCAACAAGGACGAGAAGGAGAAGAAGGCCGACGAGAAGGAGGAGAAGAAGAAGGAAGACAAGAAAAAGAAAGAGGAGAAGACTGGCAAGATAGAGGTGGACAAGGTGAAACCGCTCGAACTGGACATCGACAACTGCCGCGACCGCATCGTGCGACTCACCGTCAACTCATCCCACATGGGTGATGCCATCCTCGATACCAAGGGCGAGAAGATCTACTATCAGGCTTCATTCGAAGGCGACTACGACCTGTGGTGCCACGATCTGAAGGAGAACAAGACCTCGCTGATGATGAAGGGCATCGGAAGTGGCGGATTCGTAGCCGACAAGGATGTGAAGAACCTCTATCTCTGCAACGGAAATAATATCAAGAAGGTGGAACTCGGTTCGAGATCTACCAAGAACATCGACTTCGAGGCGCAGTTCAACTACAAGCCTGCCGAGGAGCGTCAGTATCTCTTCGACCACGTATGGAGACAGGTGGCTGACAAGTTCTACGACCCTAAGATGCAGGGCGTGGACTGGGAATACTATCGCAAAGTGTATGAGAAGTACTTACCTTATATTAATAACAACTTCGACTTCGCTGAGATGTTGAGCGAGATGCTGGGCGAGCTGAATGCCAGCCATACCGGTTGCCGTTATTATGCCAGCGGAGCCACCCTCTCTACCGCAGCATTGGGCGTATTCCTCGACCCATCCTATGAGGGCGACGGACTGAAGATCAAGGAGATTATCAAGCGCGGTCCTTTTGCCGTGAAGAAGAACGAGGTGACTCCGGGCAGCATCATCGAGAAGATAGACGGCACCGACATCAAGGCAGGCGAAGACTACAATGCGCTGCTCGACGGAAAGGCTGGCAAGAACATCCGCCTCACCATCAAGAACGCCAAGGGCAAGCGCTTCGACCTCACCATCAAGGCCATCTCGCAGGGTGCCCAGCAGGAGCTGCTCTACAAGCGATGGGTGGATAGAAACCGTGCCATCGTGGACAGTGTTTCGCACGGCAGAATAGCCTATGTGCATGTGAAGGCGATGAACAGCGAGAGTTTCCGCACCGTGTATAGTGAACTGTTGAGCGAGAAGAACCGCACCAAGGATGCCGTCATCGTGGATGAGCGTCACAATGGTGGCGGCTGGTTGCACGACGACCTCTGCACCCTGCTCAGCGGCAAGCAGTATCAGGAATTTGTACCTCACGGCAAGGTGGTGGGCAAGGATCCATTCAACAAGTGGACCAAGCCATCCTGCGTATTGATCTGCGAGGACGACTACAGCAACGGCCATGGTTTCCCATGGGTATATAAGGAGTTGGGCATCGGCAAGCTGATTGGTGCGCCAGTGGCTGGTACGATGACTGCCGTATGGTGGGAGACCTTGATGGACCGCAGTCTGGTATTCGGTATTCCTCAGGTAGGTTGCCGTGACATGCGTGGCACCTTCGGCGAGAACACCACTCTCCAGCCAGACATCGAGGTATATAATTCTCCAGAGGATTACATCACCGGCCATGATACCCAGCTTATCAGAGCCGTGGAGGAAATGATGAAGAAGTAAGGAAGAGGACTTCTTCCGTCGGAAAAAGTACCAAAAATAGGAATTATTCTGTTAAAACAAGGGGTAAAAACAGGAATTATTCCGTTAAAACAAGGGGTAAAAACAGGAATTATTCCGAAGAATATAATTCAAAAGAGCGTGGTCGCCAATCGGGCAATCACGCTCTTTTATTTCATTATTAACATAAAACATTATAACATATGAAGACTCTCCCATCAAAGAACCATCTCCTTGAAGAATCAAGAGGGAGAACACCCCCATGATATTGAGAGAGAAATCCTTATCTAATTTAGCAAACTTTCTTCTTACGCTCGCAAAAGCGCTCGCACTGCGCACAAATATCATATCCCAACATCGCCCCAAGGATGAAATCCTCCTCAGGCGAAAGCTGGCACAATGGTTTGGTGACAATCATACGGATAGCATCCAGACATTCACGCTTGCCAAAGAAGAGATTCAATCGGTCGTTGCCAACCGGCTGAATGATGTAATCAATGTTCTGACGCTCTAATCTTGTTATGGCAAAAGACTCATATTTCCTGTTGAAGGTGTAGAGCACCAGACGGCGCACGCCCTTCTTATATTCATATATATGATTCATCAGAACCTTCAAATCTA
>OQVL01001988.1_pt1 | contig 12435 bp, 10 predicted proteins | sample 1691501 | NCBI WGS metagenome assembly OQVL01 (sample SAMN03418253, study PRJEB22391) | human gut metagenome | biome: human-gut; feature: organic feature; material: feces | host: Homo sapiens | place: Tanzania | collected 2013-01
ATAATGAAAATAAAAGGTAAAAATATTTTGCTCTCTTAAAAATATTACATACCTTTGCAATCCCTTTGTAAAAAGGCGTGAAATTTCGTTGAAATTTCTGTGCGGTGGGTTCGTATAACGGTTAGTACTCAAGATTTTCATTCTTGCAATAGGGGTTCGATTCCCCTACCCACTACTAAAAATATAAAAAAGTACAACAATGGCACAACATGCATCAGCAGACAAGCGCAATCGTCAGAACGAGAGGCGCCGCTTGCATAACAAGTATTATGCAAAGACTACACGCAACGCGATTCGCGCGTTGAGGGCAATGACTGTCAAGAGCGAGGCAGAGGCTTCAGCACCGAAGGTTTACGCGATGATTGACAAGCTTGCCAAAATTGGAGTTATCCACAAGAACAAGGCAGCAAACCTTAAGAGCGGAATTCAGGTTTACATCAACAAACTTGCATAATTCTCTCTTTTAACAAGAGGTTTCAAGCTATACTTTCACGGAAGCCTCTCAGAGCGCTTCCGTTTTTATTTTTTCGGGATGTAGCGCAGTTGGTAGCGCACTACGTTCGGGACGTAGGGGTCGGGCGTTCGAGTCGCCTCATCCCGACAATTCGGGGGTTAAAACGTTGGTTTACAGCGTTTTAACCCTTGTCGCTTTTAAAATGGTCGGAAGAAATTCGGAACGGTTTTAAAATGCGCAAAATATTATGTTTAATCGTAGTCCTCGACATCTAAAAAATGTAGAGGACAAAAAAAATGTTTTCCAAAAGTACAGAATTTAACGAGTTGAAAGGCTGGACCCCTCCAATCTTTCACACAGGCTCCGAGTGTTACATCTCATTCACGGCATTTTGCCCCACAACAGGCAAGATGCGCCGTAAGCGCATCATGCTCGACCACATCAAGAGCAAGCGATTGCAAAAAGCGAAGGCTCAATGGATGATTCAACGCATCACAGAAAAGCTCCTCGATGGTTGGAATCCATGGGTGGAAGCAGAGCATCCTGCCGAATACACACTTTGGGAGGAGGTTTGCAGCAAATACGAGGCTTACATCATCAAGATGTCAAACGAGAACGGCTTTAGAGCAGAGACATTGGCCAGCTATATGAGCTACCTAAAGATTCTGAAAGAATGGTCAAGAGACCAAATACATTATGCGTATCAATTTGACCGTAAGGCCGTCGGCCGCTTTTTGGATTATGTATTTGTAGACCGTAACAATACACTTCAGACGAGGAACAATTACTTGTCTTGGCTGAAGACCTTTTCAAAATACCTCATCAATCGTTCTTACGTTCCCAAAGATCCGACGGAGGGTTACGCCTCGCTGTCTCGTAACATACGAAAGAACCGAGATACCCTGTCCTCTTCAGACCTGAAGAGACTAAGAGGCTACTTAGAAAAGAACAACAAGCATTATTTGCTGGCCTGTTACATATTATATTATACGTTCCTACGCCCACATGAGATGTCATGCATAAAGATTGAAGACATCCGAATCAAGCAGCAGACGATAAGCGTGAGCGGTCAGAACGCGAAGAACCACAACGATGCTGTAGTTACGCTGCCGCAAAAGGTAATACATTTGATGATCGACCTAGACATTTTTTCTTACCCAGGCAGCTACTATCTCTTCAGCAGAAATTTCGCTCCCGGGCAAGAATATCGTAGCGAGAAATCATTTCGCGACTTCTGGCATCACTATGTCCGCAAGGATCTCGGCTTTCACGAACGCTACAAATTCTACTCGCTCAAAGACACCGGCATCACCAACATGCTTCGTAACAACATAGATTCAGTATCCGTTCGCGACCAGGCACGTCATTCAAGCATACAGATAACAAACATCTATGTGCCTCAAGACATGAAAACAGCCAACAAAGCTCTCACCCACTATGAGGACGAGTTCTGAGTCTCTGTGTCACAGAGATAGAAGGTACCCTCGACAACATCCGACAGCTTGCCGTTCACCACATTGCGTTTCAGCTGCTGGCAATAGAACTTTTTGTTGCTGATGCAGAAAATATGACGTACATCTCTACGCTGCACCGAACGGAATTTAATACAAAATTCAGTCGTAAGGTCGACATCGAGAGAGCTCTTCCAATAGGTGTTGTACATCCCTTTCTCGGAGTTGATAGAAAGATCATAGTTGCCGCCAAGAGCGAGCGTCACGACGCTCTGATTAGTCCAGAACGTGTCCGCAGCAGTGTTGATGCGCCTAATATTGCGTATCAGCGTACTGCTGTTGACCGTCAACGGAGAGACGAAATTATCTTCAGCATCCGACACAAGATTTGGTTGCAAACCCAGATAGAACGCTATCGTCATTGTTTCACTTGTAGACTTTTCATTCTCTCCATTAATGATTCTATCGTTCAAGCCCTGCACCTTTTCTTCTTCGCTTGTGCCTACATCACCGTCACCATTCTCGATGACCGGCAATGGATATTGAAACTTATTCTCAAGTCTTGTCCAAACGAGCTCCGCAGGAATCAGCTTCAGCTCCATGGAACTGTCACTGCCAGGATCAATGCGAGGGCCGAACTGATTAATCATAGCAAGATTAATATTGTAAGGGTCAATTGAGCGAAGAACCACAGGAAAGCCCGGTCCTGCAATACCAGTATCATAGTAAGCCAAGAGCTTGTCATAGGCATCGGTCACAGCCTTAGGGATATCATGGTCTGTAGTAAAGTTTGTTCCGCCAATAATTTGCACCCATACATTATACATGTTAAATGTCTGCCAAGAATATTTTGGCATGACTATCGGACATCTCACCACCTCAATCTTTTTCATCAGTTCCGGATCTACAGCATAATACTTGTAAATATCAGTAGAAGGGAACTTGTAGGAGACATTGTGATATGTAATATCCTCCGGAGGATCTTGATCATACTTTTTCTCAATATCCCCCACAACATCCTCTTCAGAGACATATTCAATCTCAGCAGATTTGTAATAATCTACAGATCGCAGGATCTCCACCACTTTTGTGTTTTGGTCAACGACAAAAAAGACAGCACAAAGATTTTCTACCTGAGTAAGAAATTCACTAACCGTCCAATCTTCGACCATTTCTGCGAACTTTGTTGTTTTATGTCCATGCACTATGATCAGCTTCTTAAGCTCCTCATTGCCTCCAATAGCATCCGTCTTGAGCTCATAACCAAGAGCTGTCAAAACCTTACGAACGATAGCAGCCAGATAAGGCTGCGGACACAAAGTAGTGCCTTCTTTGATAAACATTGTCGAAGCCGTCTTGCGCTCAGTCACTTGGTTAAAAATAGTAGACGAATCTTTTAGGACAGTGAGTCCACCACCGTACAATTGCGCATTAGCGCACACAGGAGCACACACATAATCCCACTCTGGGTATGAGCCACGCATAGAAGCGACAGCCATGCCAGCGGTGAGTGATGTGACCTCTCCGAGATCGAGAGACGAGAGCAACTTGTCTTTGCCCGTGACGTAATTGAATTCTGAATTTCCTGCGACAATTTGAATTTTGACCGTACAATCCGAAATTTCCAGAACGACCTCCGTGCCGCTGATCAGCACACCAGACTCACAATAGAGAACAGCTTGCCGATCTTTAGGTCTCGAATTTACATCTATACGATGCATGGCAGAAAAGAGCCATGCGTTTTGAGCATCAGAAAGAGAAAGCTCAATGTCTAACGTGTGCTGCCCTTCAGATGTAAAGAACGGATTACGGTCGTATATTTCAAGAGACACGTCAGCTGCAAGATGCGCCTCATGCCCATCAATTAACAGTTTTATCATTTTCTTCTTCTACTAACATTCGACTTCATTTTATTTACAAGTTCTTCAGCCTCGATGGTACCATGCCGTCCAGTCGCATAAGTCTCAGCGATGATAGGCTGCGAGAACCGGTCATTGATAGCATCAAGAGACTTGACTACGCGCGAAAAGACATTCAACAGAACAGCCTCTTGTTGCGAAGCAACATAGGGAGACGAGAAAGCTGGTGACTGTTGAGCCGCTGAACCATGGCGAAAAGTTTGAGGCGATGGAATAACAGCAGCGATGTCATCAGACGTGAGACGAGAGACGCTGCCTGTACGCTGCGCCTCGTCAATGAGGTTAAGCACAGGAAGGACATGCGGGTTGCCCGTGGCAAAGCGGTTGGCAACAAACTCGTTGCTGTGCACAACACCTTGCGGCTTATTCCATGGTCCGTTTGGCGTGAAGCCACCAGTATCGAAGCTTTGGACAAAGCCTTTGGCAGCAGCGAATGCTCCTTTTATAAGCGCCACCTTGCCAGCAGCCTTTATAATACCTTTTAGGCCATGCTCTGCAACCTCTTCAATAATAGCCTGCTTTTGTTTCATCATAACAAGCTTTTCTAAAGCTTCCAGTTGAATAAGCAACAGATCACGCAAAAAATTTTTCAAATCCACCTTCTGGCCTTGAACCAGCTGTCCTAGAGTTTCACCGAGCTGCTCACTTGTCGACACAACCACCTCTTCATAGATGTCGCAATATTTTTTTATCAAATCCAGTTGTTTTTCTAGTGATTCCTCTTGTATGCCAGACTCAGTGTCATTAATCTCTTCTTGCAGAGCTTCTCTTTGTTCATTACTCAAGCTCAACTCGCCTATATAATCTTTAAGGAAATCTCTCCAAGCTTCGAGCTTTTCAGCATCACTCATATTTTCAAGAAGGCCCTCTTTAATTTTAGCCTTTTTTTGCTCCTGAAGAAGCTTCTCAAACTTTTTCTTAGCCTCTGCTATAGTACGTTCTGCCGATTCTTTCTCCGCTTGTTCATTTTCTTTATCAAAACGTTCTTTGAGCTTTTTAAGATCATCTTGGAACACCTGCTCAGTAATGATCTTCTTGTCATGAAGATTATTCAGCAGAGCAAGATCCTGCTCATACTTCTGCTTGTTCTTATCAAGCTCGTGTTCAAGTTGCTCAGCCTCTGTATCACCAAACGACTGTTCAATCTCTTTAAGCTGGTCATAAAGCTTAACCTTGTAGTCAAGTATTTTCTTCTCAATCTCTGCACGCTTCTTTGGTTCAAGTCCCGCAACCTCAAGCTTCTTGTTAAGCTCCTCAAGTTGCAGATCTTCAACTATGCGATTATAGTCCTCTTGCGTTGCGATGTCTCCCTTCAGATAAGCTTCCTTAGCCTTAGTGCGTTTATTCTCATACTCGGTGCTTATCGCATCAAGCTCCTTTTTAACCTTCTTCTCAGCTTCAACCTCCTCCTTTCTTCTTGCTGCTGCAGCCTTATCAGCATTTTCTGAAGACACATAATGCCCAGGCTTGACAACGCCAGATGCGTTGTCCTTAGAATTATTTCTAACAATTTGACTAACAACAGCACTTTTGAGCTCCTTGTCACTCTCGACCATATTATCAAGAGCCCGTTCACGAGCTTGAAGTATCTTCTGTTGACTCTGATTATCTTTAAGTCTATGCTCATGCACGCCACGTTCTCTCTCTTTTTCTGCGAGAGCGTGACTGACACCTCGCATAGTGCGACCACCCTCTTTATAATTGTAATACTCTTTGTAATACTCTGGGTTAGATCCAATCTCAGCATTAACAGCTTTGATAGAATAGCGTATACGCTGCTCCTTCTGTTTAAGAGCAAGTCTTTGACGAGCGATATTTACCTTCTGTTCGCTAATCGCTTGCGCCATGGCCAGTCTGTCAAGCTGTTTGATATACTCTTTTACTGACCCGATGTTTTCGTTATACAATTTGCCCTCGTTGCTAATGCTGGCATGATAAGAGGGTATGATCTCTTGTAGAGCAACTATTGCAGCCCTTCTTTCATTCACCGAGTAGGCATTTGAGTGTATAATTCTATTAAGCTGTTCAATGCGTGTTTTCTCCTCAACATGAGAATCTGCCACCTTTTTGTCAATTTCAGCTTGCTGCTGCTTGATGGCATTGGCCTCTTTAACCTCCTGAAGGTTATCATGCACAGCCTTCTTATGCTCTTGCCATGCTTTAACAGCAGAGTATATGGCAACGCCTACAACCGACAACACCGTAGCCAGTGCCGCCCAAGGATTAGTCAGACTTGCCAATTTAGCTGCTCGCATTACAACAATATAGCCCTGCACACCTTTAGTAACCAATGCCCAGACTGCATGCACGGCGACCAAGGCCGCACGCGTAAGTTTAACAGAAGCCCTCCAGCTCGTGTCAAGAGCTATTGCGATACCGAGATACACATTGTAGAGCTTAGTCTTTATAAGAGTAATGCTCAATACGCCATTATAAAACAAAAGAGCTGCTGACACAGCTGCTATAGCAGCTGCATGCTTAACCATGAATTCACCAACACCATAAAGCAGCCGAATGGTTCTGACAAGAAGCGATCCTGCCGTGATGCTATGTTGCACGAGAGGCAGAAGCTTCTCTCCAAGTTCAATGCTGAGGTCAAGGAATTGCTTTTTAGCCTTGTCAATATTGGCCTGAACAGTATTGTTTTGCACATTATACTCTTTGATAATACTGGTGCCATCATTATAAGCATCGTTAGCTATCAGCTGTGCCTCTCTCACCTGGTCAAGATGTGAAGCAACAGCAGAGAGCACACCGACAGCTCGTGTGCCTTCAAGCTTCATTTCAGAAAACATAGGAGCCATCTTATCAAAGCCTCCAGTTGCCTGCATAGCTGACAGGAATTTCAGAAGAGCCTCGTTAGCATCTGTTTTCAGAAGGTTTGTAAAGCTCTTAACATCCTGTCCTGCAAGCGCTGCAAAACGTGCAGGTTCCTGGTACATCTTCGTAATGAGCTGTGAGAACACAGTAGAAGCAGTTGCTTCCTCCTGCATGTTTTGGTCAAGCGCAGATGCAAGGCCCATTATTTGCGTCTGCGTCATGCCAGCCTGAATGGCCACACCCGAGAGGTCAGCTGTAAAGTTAACGATATAGCCAGCATTAGCAGAAGAAGACTGAGCCAACTCATTCACGGCAGAACCTGTTGCAAGCATTGCGCCGCGCAAGCCCTTCCTATCGTCTTCGCCAAACATCTGCGCAAGCTTGCCAACCTGATCGACCCCTTTATCTCCGAGATCGTCACGAAGAGCCACATTGAGCATATTTGCTCCATCGACAAATTCCTCGATCACCTCTTTGTTTGTTATGCCAAGACGTCCTGCAGAACCAGCAAGAGCATTAAGCTCTGCACGCGCCGTACGAGTATCCATTTTTTTGAAATCCTCGTTCATTTCATGCACCTGTCCAGAAGTCTGCCCAGTATATTTACGCACATCAGCCATTGCCTCTTCCATTTCAGCATAGACGTTTACAGCATTGCGGGCACTTGTCGTTAAACCTCCGAAAGCATCGAGAGCAGTTTGGACAGAGTAGTACCACTTATTAAAGAAATCAGCTACTGCACCTATCTTCTCTCCGAGACTTTTTGTTTCTTCGGCAACACCACGAATGGCACGCTTATGATCCGCCAAGATAGAATTAAGATCTGAAATTTTCTTTACAGTTTTGTTATACTCCTCTGTTCCAATAGTCATCTTCTTAACATCTCGTGTCAGCTCACGAATCTTCTTTTGTATTCCTGGAACAGTGTTATTTAATTGCGATCCATCGATATTGACAGTAACCGTTCTATTAAATATTTTTGCCATATCATCCAAATTTTATTTTCGCAAAAATACTTTATCACGAGCATAAAACAAAGGACGAAAAACTTGCATAATTCAAAAAAAATCGCTACCTTTACAACATAAAAACAATAACACCAAATGCTACAACTATGTACCACCTGACACCATTACAAGCATTGTTTATAGTTGCACTGTTCGCCATCATATTCCTTACGAAGAGTGCAAAAAAGAGTATTGACGGAGCAGACAACACCCTTGCAAGTTTGTATCCAGAATTCAAAGACGCTGCCAAATGTGGCTATGGGTACCTATACTGCAAGGAGATGAAGAAGCGTGACATGGTTTTCAAACAAGGGCGATGGGTACCAAAAGAACAAAACATGGACATCAACAGCAAGGAGTTTAGAGAGATGATGCTAAAAAAAGATCTCATTCTCGACAGACTCAATGAATGGGAATTCACTGGTAAAACCCGTGATAAACTATTCAATGCCAAAGCTTTGCCATGGCAAAAAAAATAAAAAAATGTGGGGACTATCCATCATGTCCCCACATTTTATTTTTTTATGATAGTAACTCTGTTCATCTGTTCAAGAACATTTTCTGCCGCTTTATCGCCATAGTAATCGCCGGCGATATCAGCAAGGCCTTGGATTTGAGTTTCAATATTTTTGTCAAGCCAATCGACGGGTCTACGCCTAATAGGGCCAGAAGCCACAATACGATTCGGATTGTGGGAACCTCGCACCACCTTACCGCCTTCTCTGATATATCCATTACCAACACCATAAGCGACAAACACGCCATAGCGTACGAACTTAAACGCTACGGCATGTGCAAGACCATCATCACGTTCAGTCTTAGTCGCCGCCTTCAGCCGTGAACGAAGATTACCACTATAGACGTTAGTCTCTGCGACGAGTGTGCCCATCGAGCGAGAGCGCACAGTCTCGCCCCATGACTTAACCTTCTGGTTAAACTCTTCCGCCGACATCAATTGTGGGGTCTGAGAACCTGTCTGTGCCATACTCCTTAAGCATTAGATATTCCAGCATACTCTTTTGTAGCGTCAAAGGACGGACACGCCTTTGCAGCAAAATCTCTGTGTCCACGAATGACAGCTTTAGGGAAGCGTCTTTTCAACCGCATCAGAAGATTAACAAGAGCATCCTTTTGAGCTAAAGTTCTTGTATCTTTAGGCTTACCGTAGATGTCCACACCACCGACATAGCAGATGCCAATAGAATGAGCATTATGTCCCTTGCAATGGGCACCCACCTTTTTTAATGGTCTTCCCTCATGAACTGAACCATCAATATAAACAACATAATGATAGCCGATGCCATCAAACCCTCTCTCTCGATGCCAACGGTCAATGTCTGCCACAGACACATCTCGTCCTTCAGGTGTAGCAGAACAATGAACAATAATAAGATTAATATTTCGCATATCTACAAATGTTTGTTGATATGCAAAAATAATCAAACCTCAGAAACGTCGAATGGACACAAATCAATAGACCAGATAGGGAGAGAAATCAAACGTGTCGGGACCATAGTTCACTTCACCCAAATAAGCCATGGCAATGTGTAGACACGTTCTCTTGATGTCTTCAAGCGTAGGACGATGGAAATAAGTAACGTTGTGGTACATAATGACGGGGTGAGCCAGATCTTCAAAATCAAGGTGCTCCATCTTTATCGACAGCTGCCACTCCCCGTTTGGAAGCTGCTGTATCGGCACCCATTTCTTCGAGTTCTGGCATGAAGAACTGTTTAAATTTTCCATGTTTTATGTGTTTTTTAATTTTTTCGCTGCTCTTAAACTGTTTACGCAACACTAACTTTTGAAAATGACCAAATACATAAACATACTTATACCACCCTTTATCCATTAACGACACCAACTTTTTGCGTTTGTTGTAAGTGTCGTAATGAATCATCAGGCCCAAATAACTGTTCATAGTAGTCACAAAAGCCTCTGCCACATTCTCTCCTTCTCCGTTTAAGAGCTGTTGGTTATATGCGTGTATTCTACGGAAAGCAGCGCCCAAGGTTCTGTTACTAATATAGATTCGCCCGGGCTTGATCATTGCTCCAACATAGAGCACGCCATGCTTATAATGTTGAATATAAATTTTCTTTGGGTGCAGTTTAACATGCAGCACCTCTTTGAGGAAAGTCCTGATCTTTCCAACAAGCCATCTAGCATGTTCTCTACCAAGAGTGTCGAGAATAACGAAATCATCCATAAACATCTCGAGAGCTTCCACCTTCAGATCATTTTGAAGATAGTCGACCAATACAGACATGTAGAAATTGGCTGACAGTTGAGAAATGAGCTTGCCAATGGGCACACCAATGTTTGGAGGATTAAACATGAGCGACTTGTCATTTGGCAAGCCACGCCAAAGCTTTTGAGGAGACCGGCGAATGAAATGATGCTGCGGAGCATCATATATAGTCTTCTTAAGCAGGAAGAGCAAAAGATCACGGTCAGCTTCATGATATTCTGTGAGAATCAGATCTTCAAACATCCACCACAAAATGTCTTTGTCGATAGACATAAAGAAGCCTTGAATGTCCAGTCTTATAATGTCGAAATCAATCTCAAAGTTATGAGAAAGATTTTGCATCTTCTCTGCAAGCGAGCGTACTGCGCTCAGGCACCCGAATCCCTTGCGACAATTTTTAGAAACATTTTGCTGTCTATCAAATCGAGCCTCCAACAAAGGCTCTATACGTTCAGCCAGCCAATGATGAACAATTCTGTCGCAATAGGCAGCACCAAAGACCTCGCGTTTAACAGGATAAGGAACAATGAACACATCCGAAGCGGAAGGTTCATAAGTAAAAGAGATACAGTCACGCCAAAGCTTGACAATACTATCCGAAGAATTCATCGAGAACTCTATGCAGTCGAGAGAAGACCGTTTGTTCCTGTCACAAGACAGAGCTGCCCGAAAAAACGAAATTGGAGACTTATAGACATCCTCTTGATATGCTGCCACCGCCCGCACGGGGTTCGCGTTGGCCTTGTTGTTGTAGTTCGCGTTGCCGTTGTTGACGTTGACGTACCACGCATTTCCAGCATCCCACTCATTAGTTGTCGTTTCTAAAGAACTCTTTCCTCCATCGTCAGATGAAGGGAGCGACCCATATAAAGAAAGATATTGCTCACTCATAACACCCTTGAGAATTATGACTCTGGCTACTGTGCAGTCTTTTTCCATGCCGTTGCCTGTCTGCCGATGCTCTCGGTCAAGACAGCCATCTGCGCTGCTTGGTTAATAGAAATCTGCCCCAGCTCTTTGCTTACTCCAATTAGCATCTTGACTGTTCCGAATTCAACGATGAAATCTTCGAGATATTGCCTACGACTCACCCGTCTGCTGCGCCATTCCTCTATAAAGCTGCATAAAAGTCTCACAAGACCATTTCCAGACCCTTCTCCAATAAACTGAGGAATGTAGTCAGCTTCCGGAATAGCTGTATTAGCCTTTTGAATGAGTTCTAAGCAACGAAGTGTAGACTCAAAGAGGTGGCTCCCAAGATCATAACGATATTCTCGTGAGAAATTCTTACGAATTTTGACAATCATTGTCAATAGTTCATAAGTCTGCTTGTAAATAGGCAATGTCTGTGCAATGTGCGGATTTGTCATATAATACATTAACTAAAATTTATAAAAAATATTACATGGCAATTATATAAAATTTACTAAAAAAAATAGCTGTCTTGCAGGAGTGAAATCCTCACTCCTGCAAGACAGCTACCACAAACCATTGTAACACAAAGAGTTAAAGAGTTAAAGGGTTAATATGCTGCCACCGCCCGCACGGGGACCGCGTTGGCCTTGACGTAGCAGCTCGATAAGCCTGTTGCGATATTTTCGTTGGAAATGACGGCAAGCGAGTTGACGTCGAGACTTATCTCGGCGGAAGCGAGCATAGAGGGCAGACGTTTCAAATCGCAAGGCAAGTTGGAGGAGTGGGAGAAGACCATGATAAGAGAGAAAACCCAGTCTCTCGCCAATGCACCTATTTATATAGATGATAATCCGGGATTGAGCATATTCGAATTGCGGGCGAAGTGCAGAAGATTGAAGCAGAAATACGATATACAGATGATATTCATCGATTACCTCCAACTCATGCAGGGCGGCGACGCTGCCAAAGGAGGCAACCGTGAACAGGAAATATCATACATATCCCGTCAGTTGAAAGCCCTGTCGAAAGAATTGGGCATTCCGGTTTTGGCACTTTCGCAGTTGTCCCGTGCCGTGGAAACCCGTGGCGGCAGCAAGAAGCCGGTGTTGAGCGATTTGAGAGAGTCGGGAGCCATAGAGCAAGATGCCGATATTGTAATGTTCATCTACCGTCCGGCATATTACGGAATGCTCGACGAGGGCGACGATAAGGCGGCAGATGTCATCATTGCAAAACACCGTGCCGGTGAAGTGGGCGAGGTAAGGCTGAATTTCATTCCGCAATTCGTAAGATTTGAAAACCGCATGGCTGACGGAGGCAGCTTCCCTATGGGAGAAACACTTATCGGGTCAAGCATGAATGACAGCGTCTCAGACGATTCGTTGAGCAAATTCACGTACGATGAAGGCGAAAGTTCTTTCTAAACTCATTCAGGGCAGCGGCAGCACGGCTGTTAAGGCTTTGACCGAGGTATTGTAATGTCTAACGCGGAACAGGCTAAATGGTACGTTATTCATACCTATTCGGGTTATGAGGCGTTAGTAAAGGACAATATCGAAAAACTCATCGAAAACAAAAATCTCGGCTAACAGAATCACAACCTCAACGACCGTCGGCG
>OQVL01001990.1_pt1 | contig 12431 bp, 10 predicted proteins | sample 1691501 | NCBI WGS metagenome assembly OQVL01 (sample SAMN03418253, study PRJEB22391) | human gut metagenome | biome: human-gut; feature: organic feature; material: feces | host: Homo sapiens | place: Tanzania | collected 2013-01
ACAATAGCGGATGGACAAGCTGTATGTCGCTTATCGGCAAAGGGAGCAATCGTGCAGGCGTGACGGAGTATATGAACAGTCCGACTGCTGTTGTGGCATACATGGAGTCGAACATACCGTTCCTTCCGGGTGTGCCGAACAAGAGTTGGCGAATGATGCTGTTTTATGACCTTGATTCCGGTGTGGCTCTTGGCTCAAGGCAGTATCCGTTCTTCTCTGCCGAACTTGCACGTGGGGCGCTGTCTGCGCTCACCTCTTGTGAGAGCTATGAAGTTAAAAACTATCCGTGGATTCAAGAGGACAGGCTGTTGCTCGAACAATGCGAGAACTTCGACGTGCGCAACGAGACGCAGAAGTTCAAGGATTTCGAAGCGAAGATGCTTGAAAGTGGTCTGTCTGGCGGTTGGCATGTGTCGCCTTGGTCTTACGGAGCATGTAACGACTTCTTCATGTTCCATGACGACGACAAGTTCTTCGAGGTGAACAAGGAGCCATACAAGATCACCAAGCCGTTGCGCCTTCAAATGTCCGGCAAGCCCACTTGCCTTCATTGCGGTCAGCCGTTAGGTCCCGAGCGATGGGGTACAAGAAGGGTCGTATGTGAGAAGTGCACAAAGGAGGTGAATGAGCTTAATGAAACTCGCTATCCCGTTTAAACTATATTATGAGTTAAACGACTTGACCGATGAGTTTAATCTTCAATACAATCCAGAGACAAGCACAGTGGACAAGCTTGGAGACTTTGTCGATGCTTTTCCCAACAGAAGGGTAAACGTTGAGATAGTCGGAGACATTTGAATCAATCAGCCTCTTAGCGCTCATCTCGGAATTTTCCGCCTTGCTGAAATAAAGCTCGGTATCACTCACAGCATAAAGCTCGCCGCCGTCCGAAAAAACGAACTGAGTTTTGTCAAGGTTATAGTCATTGACCTCATACTCAAGTACCTTGTTTCCGTTGAACCACGAATAGAAGCAGCTGTCGCTGACGTCATACGATCCCTGAACCGAATTGCGGACATAATCCATCGTTTTCTGAACATTGGATCTGCGTGTTATGTCAACAAGATCGTCCATATTGATCGTACTACCGACGCCGATCACATTTTTTTTGTAGATCAGTCTCGGATCGCCTTTCTTAGCAAACTCAATTATATTATCAAGCGTCACTCCCGATGCCAGTCTGCGTGAGGTTCCGCCGCTGTATGCAAAGCAGGTATATTCGCTCTTTGCCGTGAGTCCGAGATCGAGCTTATTCAGCTCTTCTCTTATTTCATCTCTGACGGCTTTCAGCTCATACTGATGCTTTGCGGCATTGTACTTCGTTGTGTCAAGCACCTGTCGCTTGAAAATGAAGCCTTTTTCGACCATATAGTCGCTCTCAACCGGCTTTTGGATATTCATATCGCTTTCGTAATAATTATCCGTTATAAAATCCTGCCAGTTGATATTTGAAGAGTTCTTTGTGAAATAATAAAGGTTGCCGTTGTAAACATAGTCGTCAAGGTAAACCTCGCTGACATTTTCACATATGCTGACGGGAGGATCGGTGTCCTTTACGGAGTAAATATTCACATCCGTACCCTCACCCGTCGGCTGAGTATAGATTATCTCATAATCGTCACTGTCGCAGGAATATTTCACGTGACTGATTCCGCTTGCAACATTTTCGCTGTTGTCGCCGTACTTGGCTCTGTGAAGCGAATAAATATTGCCGCTCCTGCGTGTGAAGTAAACCGTGTTGCCGACCGACGGCGGGAAATATTCCTCAACCGAATCCGCAACCGTAACCGCCTTCTGTGCGTCTGCGCTGTACATATAGCAGCTTGTTATATTCGACTTCGTGACTCCGTAGCACGCAAACTGACCGTCCTTGGTTGTTTTCCAGTCCTCGTCAATTCCCTTTTCAATAAATTTGCCCTGCTTGCTCAGGGACTTTTTGCTGGCGACCTCTATCATTCTCAGGTCATATTTGCCTGTTGCGGACGAAGTATTTCTCGTAAACCAAAGGTACATTCCGTCTGTTGAAACGGAGATTTCCCTTGCCTCGCCGATGTCGTAATCCGTTCCGTCTGCGAGCTTGATGATTGTGTTTTTGTCCGCTGTTTTATATACCATTCTGACGGGTGATTCATTGACATCCGACCGTTTAATTCCGAAATATGCTCCCGTTATTCCGCCGACGACAACAATTATCAGCGCAAGGCAGGCGATGAATGTCTTTATTCTGAAATCCGATTTGACGGATATTTTTTTCTTTTTTATGTTTGATTTCTTGTCCGATCCTCTGCTTTCGGATCTTTTTTGATCAAAGTTAACATCTATTTTCTCGGGCTCCTCAATATCGTCAAGAGGCTGAATATCGCCCGAAAAACTCATTGCTTCATAAATTGGCAAAAGCTCAGACTGCTGAACTGCCTGAGCGTCATCATCATATTCTTCATTTGAAAGTCTTATTTTGTCGCTTTCTTTCATCATTTTCTCCTATTCCCGTTCCGCCCGAGAACGAGCGGAACAGGGATAATAATTCAAAAACAATTATTTCATTGAAATAGCTTTCTTAGCCTTTTCAACAATGTTCGATGCACAAAGTCCGTAGATTTTAAGCATCTCAACCGCCGGGCCGGAGCCGCCGAATTTATCTTCAACACCGACTCTTACAACCGGAACGGGCTTGCCCTCGCAGACAACCTCGGTAACTGCCGAACCGAGACCGCCGATGATGCTGTGCTCCTCTGCGGTAACGATAGCGCCTGTTTCCTCAGCCGCCTTGAGAATAATATCCTTGTCAATCGGCTTGATTGTGTGGATATTGATAACTCTTGCGGAGATGCCCTCTTCCTTAAGCATATCCTTTGCGATCATAGCCTCATTTACCATAAGACCCGTTGCAACGATCGTTACGTCGCTGCCCTCTGCAAGCTCGATGCCCTTGCCGATCTCAAACTTATATGTGTCGGGATCGTTGAAACGCGGAACTGCGAGTCTGCCGAAGCGGAGATAAACCGGTCCCTCATACTCGGCGGCGGCGAAAACAGCCGCACGTGCCTCAACATCGTCAGCCGGGTTGATGATTGTCATACCCGGAATTGTTCTCATAAGGGCGATATCCTCACAGCACTGATGGCTTGCGCCGTCCTCACCGACGGAAATACCTGCGTGAGTTGCGCCGAGCTTAACATTGAGGTGCGGATAACCGATTGTGTTTCTTACCTGCTCAAAAGCACGGCCTGCAAGAAACATTGCAAATGAACTTGCGAAAACAGTATGACCTGTTGTTGCAAGACCTGCCGCTACGCCAACCATATTGCACTCTGCAATACCTGCGTCAAAGAATCTCTCGGGGAATGCTTTCTTGAACATACCGGTCTTTGTTGCTGCCGCAAGGTCGGCGTCCATAACGATAAGGCTTTCGTCCTTTTCGCCGAGCTCAACCAGAGCTTTACCGTAAGCCTCTCTTGTTGCTGTTTTGATTACGTCTGCCATATCTTTACGCCTCCAATTCCGCAAGTTTTGCTTTAAGCTCGCTCATTGCCTGCTCGTACTGCTCAGCGTTCGGAGCCGTACCGTGCCATGAGCACTGATCCTCCATAAAGGAGACGTCCTTGCCCTTAACCGTCTTTGCGATAATCGCTGTGGGCTTACCCTTGAACTCTTCTGCCGCCTTGAAAGCTGCGTCAATCTCGTCAAAGGAATGACCGTAGATCTCGATAACATTCCAGCCGAATGCACGGAATTTCTCGGGGATCGGGTACGGGGAGTTAACCTCGGCGATTGAACCGTCGATCTGAAGATTGTTATTATCAACAACGGCGCAGAGATTGTCAAGTCCCTTTGCGGCGGCAAACATAGCTGCCTCCCAAACCTGACCTTCCTCGATTTCGCCGTCGCCGAGAACGGTGTAAACTCTGTAATCTTTCTTATCAATCTTTCCGCCGAGAGCCATTCCGACTGCCGTGGAAATACCCTGACCGAGAGAGCCTGTGCTCATATCAACGCCAGGAGTACGGTTCATACTCGGATGACCCTGAAGCATTGCGCCGGGTTTACGAAGATTTTTAAGCTCTGATACGGGGAAGAAGCCCTTATTTGCGAGAACCGCATAGAGAGCCGGAGCCGTATGTCCCTTTGAAAGAACGAATCTGTCTCTGTTCTCATCCTTGGGATTTTTCGGGTCAACATTCATATGGTCGAAATAAAGATATGTGAGAATATCCGCTACCGAGAGCGATCCGCCCGGGTGACCCGACTTTGCATTGAACACACCCTCGATCACGCCCATACGTACCGTACAAGCCTTGATCTGCAATTGTTTTTTAGTTACTGCGTCCAAAAGAACACCTCCAATTATTCGCTTAAATTTTGCTTTTTTAAAAACTCTTTGAAATACTCGGGAACATCTGCGCTGAACTCAAGATATCTTCCGTCTCTCGGGTGCTTGAAACCGATCAGTCCTGCGTGCAGGCATTGTCCGTTGAGCGAGGTAACTCCGTTCTTGGGACCGTAGATATTGTCCCCGGCAACAGGATGACCGATATAAGCCATATGAACTCTTATCTGATGAGTTCTGCCTGTTTCAAGAGTAACCTTGATATATGCAAATTTCTCATTCTGATCAATGACCTCATAATGAGAAACGGCATCCTTGGAATTTTGGTAAATAACGCACATTTTCTTTCGGTCGTTCGGATTTCTGCCGATCGGCGCATTGACCGTTCCGCTCGGCTCTTTGAACCGGCCGTGAACAACCGCTCTGTACTGACGGGTAAAGCTGTGCTCCTTGATCTGAGCGGCGAGCTTTTCGTGAGCGAAGTCATTTTTTGCGACTATGAGAAGTCCGCTTGTGTTCTTATCAATGCGGTGAACGATTCCGGGACGGATAACTCCGTTTATTCCCGAAAGACTGCTTCCGCAGTGATAAAGGAGAGCGTTGACGAGAGTTCCGTCATAGTTGCCTGCCGCCGGGTGAACAACCATTCCCCTGGGCTTATTAACAACAAGAAGATCGTCGTCCTCATAGATTATGTCAAGCGGAATATTCTCGGGCTTAGCCTCAATCGTTTTAAGCTCGGGCATTGAAAAGCTGATCTCATCGCCGATTGTAAGCCTGAACGACTTGGCAACGGGCTTGCCGTTAACCTTGACCTCTCCGTCATCGATTATGTGCTGGATGTGTGAACGGGTGAAATCGGAGCAAAGATCGGAAAGCGTTTTATCAATCCTCTCTCCTGCAAAATCCGAATCAATACGAAAAAAGAAATCACTCATTTTTTCTCACCCGACTTTTTGCGATCCCTGAAAATATCAACGATAACATAGATCATCAATGCAATTGAGCCGACAGTTACAAGTATATCGGCAAAATTGAAAACGGCAAAATCCGTAAACTGAACGTCGATAAAATCGATGACATAGCCTCGGAAGATCCTGTCAATAAGATTGCCCAAACCGCCCGATATAATCAGAACCGCACAGGTCAGATAGAACTTTGACTTGATCTTCTTCGTCGCTATGAGGATTATTCCCGCCAGAATCACTGCACCCGTAACAACCGTAAGCAGCGTCGTGCTCTGTGAAAACGAGCCGAAAGCCGCTCCCGTATTACGTACATAATTCCAGCCGATGAATCCGTTGATAAACTCCGCCGTGCCGATCGGCTGTAAATTTCGCTCAACAACGAGCTTTATCAGCTGGTCGGCAGCGGTCAGAACCGCTATTGAAATAAAACTTATCAGTACACTCATTATTTCCTGAAAAATCCCTTGAGCTTGCCTGCGAATCCGCCGTCATTACCGTCGTCGTCAAGATCATCATCGTCGAGATCGTCGAGGTAATTGTCCTCGGAATCCGCGGCAGCATACGAATCTATATTTTCAAACTTGAGCTTGAAGCCCTCTTTGTCGTCATTGTTTCTTCTCGGCTTAGTGAACATTATATCGGCAGGCTCCGACTTTGTCTCGGCGTCATAATCGTCAACGATCTTGTCAAGCTCCTCGTCACTTGCCTCGTCAATATCGGGAACAACAAATTCGGCAGGCTCTGCGTCCTCAGCCGATTCCTGCTCCTCCTCTTCCTCGTCAAAGGAACCGTCGGACTCTGCGTCGGTATCCTCGGTGTCGTCAATCATCTGCTGAAGGTGCTCAACGTCCATTGACTCTGCCTCTCTTGCCTCGTTAGCCTTTGCTTCCTCGGCAGGCTCCTCAAAAGGGGGCTCTGTCTTTTCGGGCTCCTGCGCCGGAGCTTCCTCGGTTACAGGCTCAGCTGTTTCCTCAGCAGGCTCTTCTGCCGTCTCTTCAACCGGTTCCTCTGCCGGCTTTTCTGCTGGCTTTTCTGCGGGCTTTTCTGCCTCTTTCCGAGCCTCCATCTTCTCTATTACAACCTCGGGGAGCTTGTTTATAAGTTCAAGCTGTGCGGCGTATTCGCCGAGAATCTGCTGCTTGAACTTTGTAACCTCCTGCTTCATTGTCTCGAGAGCGGCAAGCTCCTTGATCATATCGCTTCTTGCATTTACCGAAGCCTCTTTCGAGTCGGTAACTGCCTTTTCAACGATCTCCTTAGCCTGCTTCTGTGCCTCTTCAACAATCGAATCCGCCTGATACTTTGCTTTTGTAAGGATTTCCTTAGCGGCAGCGTCGAGCTTTTCGCTTTCTGTGTTTGTTCTCTCCGTAACCTCTCCAACGAGCTTATCAGCCTTTTCCTGAGCCTCCTTGGTGATCTTGTCCGCAGCTCTCTGAGCGGTCAGGAGTGCATTACGGATATTATCCTCATCGTTTCTGTATTCTTCAAGTCTCTGTGCAAGCAGATTGATCTTCTTGAACATCTCTCCGTTCTCACGGAACACCTGCTCGTAAGATTCTGCGACCTCTTTAATAAAGCTGTCAACGCTCTCTGCTTTATATGCATTTCTTCCGGAGGCTTCAAAATGGTGATTTGTGATTTTTGCCGGTGTTAACATAGTTTTTTCCTCCTGTGTTTTAAACAATATGTTGCTTTAATTAATAATTGGAATGTTCAACCTCATCGAGCAGCTCGCCCGTAAGAGGAACGTTGTACGGTGTGATAATATAGGCTCTGCCTGCAACACGCTTGATATCGCCGTTGTTGGCATATGCAACGCCGCTGAGAAAGTCGATGATTCTGACCGTTGCGTCATTCGGGCAGGTCTCAAGGTTGAGGATAACGATCCTCTTCTCATTGAGAACATCCGCAACCGCGCCTACGTCCTCGTATCTGTCGAGCTTCTTGAAAACAACGTGAGCCTTTGAAGAAGCCGCCGCAGCCGCAGGAACCGATGAACGGATGTCAACGACCTTATTGTCACGGTCGCCCTTGTGGTTGAAAGAGAAGTTGCTTCTCATATCACGTGAGTAGTCCTCTTTCTCCGGCTCTTCATCCTCAATATCGTTATCGTCAAGGAACTCCTCCTCCGACATATTGAACATATTCTTAAACTTGTCCATCATACCCATTATAAAAAATCCTCCTGAATTAATATACTCGTTTGCCGAAAAGCGACGAACCGACTCTTACCATCGTCGAGCCTTCCAGTATTGCTTCAACGTAATCTCCTGACATACCCATTGATAATATGTCCATACTAACATTATCTAATTTTTTTGCCTTTATGTCAAGAAACATTCGGTTCATATTCATAAAAAATTTACGAATTTCCGCACTGCTGTCGCAAATCGGGGGAATTGCCATCAATCCTTTGATACGAATCGACTCTATTTCCGACATTTCGCAGACTGTTTCGGTCAATTCCGAAGGGTCAAGACCGAATTTGCTTGCCTCCTCGCCGATGTTGATCTCAACCAGAACATCTGTAACGATGCCTTTTTTCGCAGAAACCTTGCCGATTTCCCTGGCAACCTTAACGCTGTCCACACTGTCGATCATATCGACCTCGCCGACAATCTGTTTAACCTTATTCGTCTGCAAATGACCGATCAGGTGCTTTTCAACTCCGTCAAGGTGAAGCTCGTCACGCTTGCCGAGGTACTCCTGCACTCTGTTCTCGCCGATAAGGTCTATTCCGAGCGAAAGTGCATGGTTGATAAAGAGGCTGTCAACCGTTTTCGTAACGCCCATAAGGCGAACCGAATTTTCATCTCTGCCGCTTTCAACTGTCGCTTTCACGATATTTTCGCGGATACTCTTGTAATTTTCTTCAATATCTCTGAAGCGTTCCTCAACTAATGCTTTTTCCGTCACTGAGATTCCTTCCTTTCACAATAACTTCATCATATCGCTTGATCGGGCGGAAGCCGTTCTTTGCCTCCGTATCCTCACTGACAACAACATAATCACCTGCGTCGTAAATTATTTCAATCTTTCTGGCGTTCATAATGTCGCCTCGCAGGATGTATACAACGTCTATATCCTCGTTCTTTTCATCCTTTTCACGGTGAATTGACGAGCTGTTTACCTTATATCCCGTAAACTCCCTGAACACAAGCTCAATATTCTCAATTCTCATATTTGCGTAGGTCTCGTTCATCATATTGCAGGAGAACGCAACGGCAACCTTGCCGCCGTCTGTCTTTGAAATCTTCTCAACCACAACCTCAACATTTTTGAATCCGTAATAGGGCATATTGATCTTCATCTTGTCTCCCTCATTCAAAACAAGGGAATATTTGCCGTCCATAACCGTCACGAGATACCATTTATAGCTTCCGACGATCTTTCCCATCTGACCCGAAACATCATCGGGCTTTCTTTCAAACAGCTTTTCCGCATCGCTGACAGTCAAGCTGTCGATTTTATCATAATCCATTGCACCCTCGTAACCGTCAAGGTTGCTGATGTAGTAACCGGAAAGAGGTGCGATAACGTCGGAAGTGTTGATATTCTTCGCCTCAAGCGACTGAATCTCCGCATTCAGCTTATTGAATTTATCGGTGAGGTTAATTGTTCCGTCCTTAAGTATCTGCTTGCTTGCGAGCTTATTTTCAAGCTCCTCAGTGTTCTTTGTAAGATCGGAAAAATCGCCGTTGTTTGCCGTTTTGAGGAGTTCGGTATATGAGGCGTCAATCGCTTTATTGAGCTTTTCCATATCAAGGGCGTTAAGCTCCGTCTGCTCGGAAATTTCCTGATATCTTGCAAGGCTCTCCTTGGTCTCGACCAGCTTTGAAACAGCGGCGGCGTCCTCGGAGGAATTGCAGACACGTGCGACTGCGTCTCCGCTGGCAACTCTCATTCCGTCCTTGATAAGCGGAACGACCGTTCCCGTTGTTTTCTGATTGATATATTCCTCGTCACGCACCAAAAATGCTTTCAGCGAGATCTTTTCCTGCTCCGTGACTTCGTCGGCGGTTTCGGTGTCATAGCTGTTTTTGTTCATCGTCAGAACGTCATGAAAAAGATAGACAAATGCGGCAACGACAAGAACCGTGCAAATAACATTGATCCACGTGCGATTTTTCATCTCATTTCTCCTTTCCGAAATTTTCAACTATTGAAAGAGCGTCTTTTACAAGATTTTCCTTATTTTCATATTTGTCAATGAAGAGCCAATTTATACACTCGTTACGCCTGAACCACGTAAGCTGTCTTTTGGCATAGCGGCGGGTGGCTCTTTTCAGATTTTCAACTGCTTCTTCCTTTGAAATCTCGCCGTCAAAATACGGCTTTAATTCCTTATATCCGATCGCCTGGGCGGATGTCGAGGCGTTCTCGGCGGAGAGGTAATCCCTTGCCTCACGTTCAAGACCACGTTCAAGCATAAGATCAACCCTGTGATTGATCCTGTCATAAAGGAACTGCCTGTTCTCTGCGTCCAGACCTATTATACAGCAGTCATACGGCGATTCACGCCTTGAAAGCTCAGTCTGTTCCGTCATCGTCGTACCCGTCGCTTTGTAAACCTCAAGCGCACGAACAATTCTTTTGACGTTATTCGGGTGCAGCTTCTCGGCATACTCGGGATCAACGGCTCTGACCTCTTCAAGGAGCCTGTCTGCTCCCTCTGTCTCTGCTCTTTTCAAAAGGGAACTGCGAAGCTCCTCATCGTAGGAATCCTCACTCAGCTTAACGTTATTGAGAAGGGTGTCGATATAAAGTCCCGTACCCCCGACAACAACAGGGAGCTTCCCCCTGCCGTAAATATCGGCAATACAGTCCGACGCCGCCTGCTGATACAGAGCAACACTGTAAGGCTCGGTGTTATCAAGAAAATCCATCATATGATGCGGAATGTTTCTTTTTTCGTCCTCGGTGGGTTTGGCGGTCACAATGTCCATAGCCTTGTAGATCTGCATTGAATCCGCAGAAACAACCTCACCGTTGAATCTTAAGCATATCTCAACAGCCAGATCGGACTTGCCCGACGCCGTCGGTCCGACGACTGCAACAACAGGTATTCTGTTCATCCGATCAGCTCCCAAAGATAGATTTAAGATTTTGGACATTAGATGTTAGATGCTGAGCGATATCTAACTAACATCTAATGTCTATATTGGTACTGCCCCGAGCGAAAAATGCGTTGCGGGCAAATTAACCTTTAAACCTAAATTGATGGAAATTTGTTCAGAACGCTTTTTGCAGTGAGGGAGCTGTACGAGGTACTGCCCCGAGCGAAAAATGCGTTGTGGGCAAATTAACACAATTTAAACACGGCCGAAATTCTTTTCAATCTCATACCTTGACATTTCAATAAGAACGGGTCTGCCGTGAGGGCAGTATCTTATGTCAGGATTGTTGAGAAGTTTTTCTACAAATTTATCGAGTTCATAATCCGATGTCCTGTCTCCGGCTTTGATGGCGGCACGGCAGGCGGTTGAATGATAGATCCAATCGAGTTTTTCGGGAATCAATTCCTTTTGACTGGTGACAAGATATCCTGCAAGCTCCATGATGACCTCGGCAAGGTCTGCGTCGGCGACTGCTGTCGGGCACTCGTTGACGATAACCATTCCGCCGCCGAAATCTTCGACGTAATAGCCTGCTTTTTCAAGGAGATCAAGATTGTCAAGAACCGCCGAATATTCCTCCTTGCTGAGGGTCACGGTCACAGGAGAAAGAAGCATCTGAGTCTCGATGCCGTCTCTGTTCGCCTTGAATTTTTCAAAGAGCATACGCTCATGGGCAGCGTGCTTGTCTATTATCAGGAGCTTTTTTCCCTGCTCAACAAGTATGTAGGTTTTGAACGCTTCACCGATCACTCTGTACGGTTCAACCTCCGGCCAAACGGGTTCAGGCTCAACAATCGGCGCTGTAACAACAGGCTCTGTCTTCGTTTCAGAAGAGGGAACAGGCTCCTGCACCGTCGGTTTGAAGCACGGAACCAGATCAGGTTCATCGTTCTTTTCTATTTCAAATTTTGAGTTATCGTTAAAAACTATCGGCTTCGGCTTTTCAACTTCCTTTTTGAACTCCGCCGACGTTGTGTTCGTCCAAAAATCCTGATTCGGCTGAGCTTCTTTCTTGATTTGCTCAAGCTGTTGTTCATATATTTTTATCTGCTTGCCCTCTGTCGGGGGAGGCATAAACTGCCTTGCGACCTTCCGGGAAAAGCTCGCCTGAACACGGGTATCTCCCTGCTGTAAGGCAGACTTTGCGCAGTAATAAACGGCATTGAAAATCATCTTCTCGTTTGCAAAACGAACCTCTGTTTTTGCAGGGTGAACATTGACGTCCACAGCACCGGGGGCAATCTGAATTTTCAGCACACAGGCAGGAAATTTGCCGACCATTACGGAGTTTTTGTATGCCTCTTCAAGGGCAACCATACCTGTACGTGTTTTTATAAATCTGTCATTTAAAAAGAAATACTGCATCATTCGGTTCGGACGTGCATTGAACGGCTTTGAGATATAGCCGCTGACTCTCACGCCCTCAAGCTCGTAGTCACAGGGAATCAGAGTTGACGCAAAATCCCTGCCGAGCACCTTATAAATTGCGCTGTCGAGTTTTCCGTCACCCGAAGTGAAAAGCACGTCCTTTGAGTCTCTGATAAACCTAACACTGACCTCGGGGTGAGAAAGTGCGATTCTGTCCACAACCGAGGCAACCGCATTGCCCTCGCTGACGTCTTTTTTCAAGAATTTCATTCTTGCGGGCGTATTGTAGAAAAGGTCACGGACAACAAGGGTCGTTCCCTTTGGGCAACCGGCGTCGTCAATAACGGTCTCCTCGCCGCCCTCAATGCAATAGCGTGTGCCGACGGACTCCTGCTCGGTTCGTGTCATAACCTCAACTCTCGAGACTGCGGCAATTGAAGCCAATGCCTCGCCACGGAAGCCGAGAGTGCAGATCGCATTGAGATCATCTGCGGTGGAAATTTTGCTCGTTGCGTGACTTATAAATGCCTTACGGATATTTTCACGGTCGATTCCGCAACCGTTGTCCGTAATTCGGATATAGGTTATTCCGCCTCGCTTTATTTCAAGCGTGATCTTATCCGCTCCTGCGTCAATCGCATTCTCCATTAT
>OQVL01001991.1_pt1 | contig 12431 bp, 10 predicted proteins | sample 1691501 | NCBI WGS metagenome assembly OQVL01 (sample SAMN03418253, study PRJEB22391) | human gut metagenome | biome: human-gut; feature: organic feature; material: feces | host: Homo sapiens | place: Tanzania | collected 2013-01
AAGAGGGAGCCAGCCCTCTCTGTCGCTGCGCGACATCTCTCCCAGAGGGAGAGACGAGTTTGGTTTGCGCGTAAACAAAGCCATGCTCTAAAAAGAAAACACAAACCCCGTAGTTTTCGGTTTCGAAACCAAAAACTACGGGGTTTTGCATACAATCACCAATCCCCGCCGAGAAGGCGGGGAAAGGAGAAGGAAAATAAAATTTTCGGTGGTATTGATATTAAACCTGAACCCAAACAGCGCCCTTGTCTGCGGACTCTGCGCAAGCGTTGATCCACTTGATGCCGTCAATGCCATGCTCCAGATCCGGATAGATGACATTCTTTACGGTCTCTTCGTCGCCGCGATCCTTTGCGTCCATGACGATAGCGAAACGCTTGTACAGGTTGGACCAAGAATCAATCAGGCCGGTGTAGTGCAGCGCACCGATGCGCTCATCTTCCTGTGCAGAAGCATCCAGATAATCCAGACCGCGGTACAGCAGCTGTTCCGGCTGACCCTGAATCTGATACTTTACAACATCCGGACGAGCATCGTTCCACTCCAGAGATGCCTTGGAACCTACGATGCGGATGTGCTGAGAGGACATGTCGCCAGCATTGACGCAGGAGCACCACATACGGCCAACAGCACCGTCTTCATAATGCATCAGAACATATGCGTTGTCCTCCAGCGGATAGCGGGAGCCGACAAATGCCTGACGGTCGCACAGAACTTCCTTCAGCTTCTGATCCGGGCAGATGAGCTGAGACATATAGTAAGTATGGGTGGACAGATCGCCCAGAACGAATGCCTTGCCTACCTTGGCCGGATTTACACGCCACTTCTGACCCTCGCACTTGACATCGCCTTCCGGATCGCAGCCGAAGCCGTGTGCATAGCGCAGCTCAATCATGTTGATCTTGCCCAGCTTGCCGGAGGTTACCATCGCGCGCATCTGCTTGAGCATATCGAAACCGGAGAAGCCGTAGGTTACAGCGACAATCTTGCCCTTTTCTTCTGCCAGCTTCTTGATTTCTTCGCCCTGCTCAGCTTCAAAGAACAGCGGCTTCTCGCAGATAACGTGCAGGCCAGCTTCCAGTGCTGCCTTGGTTACTTCGTAATGCAGGAAATTCGGGGTTGCAACGTCAACGACTTCGATGCCGTCCTCGCGCTTTGCTTCTTCCTCGAACATCGTCTTGTAATCCGGATAGCAGCGATCTGCATCCATGCCGAGGCTTACGCCGAACTCTCTGCCGCGCTCTGCGTCTACATCAAATGCAGCAGCAGTGAGCAGGAACGAAGTGTTGTCGCGCATTGCGCCCAGACGATGCTTGTAACCTACCTGAGAGGTCTTGCCTCCGCCTACGATACCCCAACGGAACGGCTCTCTCTTAATCAGCTTTTCACCTAAATACATAACCAATACTTCCTTTCTCATGCTTCACAAACATCATTTGGCTTGTGAATTTCTTATTCCATACTATTTGTCTTTGTAGTTGCGAAAGACGAAAATTTCATTTGTTTTTTTGTTGTTTTCGTTTTCGTTGTCTGTATTATACGGCAGGATTGACAAAACGTAAATATTGGATATAATGGAAAACATCATCGATTTTGCGGAAAAGAGGAACGCGTATGTATGAACTGGGAGCGGGCATTCTGCCCAACTCAATCTGTGTGCCGCTGACGGCAACGGCACGTGCACAGGCACTGTATTTTTATCCTGTGCTGTGCGGGCATTACTACTGTGACGGTCAGTATCAAGTCAGCAGACCGTGCTATGAGAATCCGCTGCTGCTGTTTGTGCGCAGCGGCAGCATGGCACTGGAATATGACGGGGAAACCTATCATGCGGAGAAGGGAGACATTCTGCTGCTCGACTGTGACCGGCCGCACACCTATCGCACAGAGAGCGGCGCAGAATTTTTATATCTGCATTTTGACGGCAGCAATGCCCATGATTTGGTGCGCGCCATTGCGGCGGAAAGTCCGGTTGTACAGCGGGAAGAAAATATGCTGATTGGACAGCGACTATATGATATGGTGCAGGACTATCAGAAAGTGGGTCTTGGCAGCGAAGCGGAGGACTCCATGCGCATTTATCAGCTGCTCACATGGCTTGCCCTGCCGCCGCGAAAGCTGTCGCGGCGCGACAATCCTATCAACCAGACGGTGGAATATATCCGTGAGCATGTGGGAGACGTCATTACACTGCGTGAGCTGGCGGATATGACTCATCTGAGTGCCTGTCATTATTCGCACGAATTTAAGCGGCAGACCGGCTTTTCTCCGATGGAATACGTCATCAATACACGGCTGGAAAAGGCAAAAATGCTGCTGCTGCAAACAACCATGTCCGTGATGGATATTGCGTATGAAGTCGGATATGAAAGCGGCGGCAGCCTGAGCAATCTGTTTATCAAGAAGGTCGGCTGTTCGCCGCGCGAATATCGGCGGACAAACGGCATTTTTTGATTCATCACACGATGTACACATAAAATTTACTGTTTTGCAATTGTTTGTCCTTGGTATCGGTGGTATAATGGTCAAGTGAAACTATCGCGCCAAGTGGGGGAAGCCGCTGCTTTCCTGTGGCGGCGGGATGAAAAATGAAGAACAGGAGAATCAAACATGAAGCGATTACTTTCCATGCTTATGGCTGGTATCCTCTGTGTCGGCATGCTGGCGACAATGACCGGCTGCGGTACGAAGGATAATACACCGGTTGTGGCAACCATTGACGGAGAGGATGTACATTCCAGCGAGCTGGCAGCGTACATTGTCTATAATCTGATGTACTATGAAAATTCCTTTGGCATGGATATTCAGTCCATGGCAAGCGATGAAATCTTTGGCAGCATCAAGGAAGGCTGCCTGAATCAGGCAAAGCAGTATCGTGCCATCAAAAAGCTGGCAGAAAACGAGGGTGTGAGCCTGAGCAAGGATTCCAAGAAGGAGCTCAAGGAAAATCTGGACAGCAACAGACAGCAGCTCGGCTCGCAGACCGGTACGTTCACCCGTTGGCTCAAGTACAAGGTCAAGGGCGATGAAGATCCGTTTGTGACCTATCTCAACAGCTATGGCTACACCGAAGAACTGTATGAGAGCAACAACGAGACCATGCAGCTGATGTATGACATCATTGATAAGTATTACGATCAGGGCGATATCACCAAGCAGTTCCAGAACACCTATCTGCACGCAAAATCTATTCTGATTAAGGACGTAGATGACAATGGCAACGAGCTGACCGGCGATGCACTGACCGCAGCACAGAACAAGGCACAGTCTATTCTGGATCAGGTCAAGGCAGACCCGAGCAAGTTTGACGATTTGTGGAAGGAAAACAATGCGGACACGGCACAGTCCAAGAACGGATACTACTTCACCGAAGGCGACATGGTAGACGAGTACTATCAGGCAGTTGCTAAGATGGAGGAAGGCGCCATCAACGATCAGTTGGTATATTATAAGGGCTATGGCTGGTTCATCATTGAAAAGCTGAAGCTGGAGGATTCCGCGCTGACTGATACCTCTGCATATCTGAACAACTCCGGCGATGGCGATGAGAGCACCATCAAGTCTGCGATTGGTCAGCAGATGGTTCAGGACAAGCTGGACGGCATTATCGAGGATATGAAGGTGGAGACCACTGACGAGTACGATAAGATTACTGCGTACAACGTCAACACCTATCTCCCGTTCAATGCCGATGCATTCGTATCCAATGGCTCCGGCTCTGCCGGTTCTGCGGTTGGTTCCGCCGGCTAATCATAGCATGGCATAACCGAAAATGCTTGAGGGAGCACCCGTTCGGGGTGCTCCTTTTTGTGTACAGTGTAGAAATTTGCAAAGATTTTGTGAAAAACACGGGGATTCCTTGCAATCGTCACAAGAAAGTGTTATCTTTTTGAAAAAGAACCCGTGATACATGAGAAAGGGGATTGCTGTGAATCTCATTATCCATATGAACACATTGGTCATCACGATCATTTCCATTCTGTATGTATATCAGATGGGATATATCGGCGTGGTGTTTATCGGAGAGTACATCCACAAGCGCCGCAAAAAGAACCACGCAGAGCCGCTTGTCAAAACCAATCGGTATGCGGCAATTATTTCCGCGCGAAATGAGTCCGGTGTGATTGGTCAGCTGCTGGATACCATTCGGGCGCAGACGTATCCGGCGGAATTTTTGGATGCGATTGTTATCGCGGATAACTGCACGGACGATACCGCGCAGGTGGCGCGCGACCACGGTGCCATTGTCTATGAACGCTTTAACAAAGAGCAGGTCGGCAAGGGCTATGCGCTGGATTATCTGTTTGATAAACTGAAAAAGGGCGTCGGTGATGACTACTATGATGCATATGTCATCATTGATGCGGATAATCTGCTGGATGAGCACTTTTTTGAGGCGGTCAACAAGACGTTCTGTCAGGGTTACCGCATTATGACAACCTATCGAAATTCCAAGAACTTTGCAACCAACTGGATCTCTGCGGGATATTCGCTGTGGTTCATGCGAGAGGCAAAATTTTTGAACAATGCCCGCATGATGCTGGGTACCAGCTGTGCGGTGTCCGGCACCGGCTTTGTCGTGGCAAGTGCGGTTATTCGCGAGCGCGGCGGCTGGCCGTATCACCTGCTGACGGAGGACATTGAATTTACCGTAGACACCGTCATTCACGGCGAAATGATCGGCTATTGCGGCGATGCGATGCTGTATGATGAGCAGCCGACGACATTTAGCCAGTCTTGGACCCAGCGTATGCGCTGGGCAAAGGGCTTTTATCAGATTGTTGCCAATTACGGCGGCAAGCTGAGCCGCGGCATTGTCACCAAGCACCACATCAAAAAACTCGCCAGCTATGACCTGACGATGACGGTTATGCCGGGTATGCTGATTACCATGGGCATTCTCGCACTGGACATTGTCATGCTGCTGATGGGTGTTTTCGGTTCACTGTACATGCCGCACATGATTCAGACCATGCTCAGCTCGCTGGGCTTTTGGCTGCTCGGATACTATGGCTCGCTGTTCCTGATGGGTCTTGTGACCATGATCACGGAGCGAAAGAAAATTCGCAACTGTCCGACATGGAAGCGCGTACTGTATACGTTTACCTTCCCGCTGTTTCAGCTGACGTATCTGCCCATTGCCGTTGCGGCGTTGTTCCGCAAGGTGGAGTGGAAGCCAATCAAGCATGAAGTTTCTAAAACCTTGGACGAAATTCGATGATAATAAAACAAAAGTCTCCCATGCGGGAGACTTTTGCTGTTTCATGGGGCTATACATTGCCTTGCAGCGCTGTGCGGTACGCCTGCAGGCCCTCGGCGGACAGTTTAATCAGCGCGAGAACCGGAGCGAGATCGGCAATTTCCTGCCGCGTCGCTGTGTCGGATAAAATATCCGCATACGTTTGCTTGGCGAGAAAGGCTTCGGATGGCGTCTTGGCACTTTTTCTGCTGCACAGCCAGCCGAACTGTCTGCCGAGGCCGTGCACACCGTCCGTGTAGTGCAGGCCGAGCGCAGTGGATGCCAGTTCATCCTTCAATGTCTCGGCGGTGTCTGCGGACAGCGCGAGAATCATAAACGGGAACTGGGTGCCGGAAGCATGCTCGGCGGTCTGCATTTGCTCTACGGTTGTTTGCAGCTGTGCAATGGTGTCCAGCTGCTGTTGGAGCGAAGCAGCAAGCTTGACAGCCGTGATGGAGCCGTCCGGAATCGAACCCAAGGCGAGCGCGGACAGCTGCTGCTGTACCTGTTCGATGGCGCTTTGGACATTGGAAGCGGAGACACCGGCGGTGTTGGCAAAACCGATATTTTCCGCGCCGCTCGTACCGGAGAGCGCCTGTACCAGCGCATTGTGTGCGTGCATGAGCTGAATCGGATTGGCATCGAAATACGCCTTGAGATCTTCCGCGGAAAGCGGCGGCCGATCCGCAAGTGCGGTGATGGGATGCTCGAGAGATGCGATATGACAAGCCGCAATCGTTGCATCGGGCATACAATCCCTCCTTTCAAAATAAAAAAAGAATCTGTGAACTGCCTATCTTGTATAATAGGCGCACAGATTCTTTTTGTCTATTTGGTTTTACACAGATGTTTGCACAGTCAGCCTCTGCACAGCAGGCAGCCGGACAGCGGGGCAAGGCGTACCTGTCCGTGAATGCTGTCCGAATTGATGACGCCGGAGCCGGAATACGAGGTGTTATCTGTATTGACAAGCTCCCGCCACTCGCCGGACAGACCCGGAATCGAGACCGTGACAGGCTGCAAACCAAAGTTCATCACGCATGTAATCGCCTGCTGCTCGTCTGCCGAGCGGCGGACAAAGGCGAATACGGTAGCCGGTGCGCCCGGCGTATCCAGCCAGCGGAAGGCGCGCGGATCGTATTCCGTATCATACAGCGCGCGGTATTCCAAGCCGATTTTGTGCAGATGCCGGCAGTACCGATTGAAGGAATCGTGCATAGGGTACTCCATCAAATTCCAGCCCAACTGCTTGTTTTCATCCCATTCGCGGAACTCTGCGATTTCATTTCCCATGAAATTGAGCACTTTTCCCGGATGTGCACACATATACAGGTATAACAGGCGGGCTTGGCTGAATTTTTGCTCGTAATCGCCCCACATCTTGTCAACAATGGTGTGCTTGCCGTGAACCACTTCGTCGTGAGAGAACGGCAAAATAAAAATATCGTTGTAAAAATACGCCATGGAGAACATGAGGGTGTGGCGCGAATGGTTGCGGTCGTTGGGATGCATGGACAGATATTGCAGGGTGTCGTTCATCCAGCCGAGATCCCACTTGTAATCAAAGCCGAGACCGCCGTATTGCGGCGGCGCCGTGACCTTGATGTAATTGGAGGAATCTTCCGCCATGAGCATGACGTTTGGATAGGTCTGCTGCAAATAAAAGTTCGTATTTTTGAGAAACCAAATACCAGGGTCGTTGAGCGGTGCATTGGGGTCTCCGTTTTTGAAAATGAGCTGGGAAACCGCGTCAAAGCGCAGACCGTCAATGTGATAATAGTTGATCCAAAAATCCAGAGAGGACTTCATGAAGGACAGGACGTGCGGTTTGGTGTAGTCAAACAGAACGGTGCCCCATTCGGTATAGCGCAGGTTTTCGTACTGCGATTCATAGACAAATCCGCCGTCAAACTGATGCAGGCCGAAGAAATCCGTCACAAAATGCAGCGGCACGACATCGAGAATGACGCCGATGTGCGCCTGATGGCAGCGGTCAATCAGTTCCATCAGACCGTAGGGATCGCCGTAGCGTGAGGTCGCAGAAAAATAACCGGTTGCCTGATAACCCCAAGAGCCGTCAAAGGGGTGCTCGGTCAGCGGCATCAGCTCAATGTGAGAAAAGCCCTGCTCTTTGACATAGGGAATGAGCTGATCGGCAAGCTCCCGATAGGTGAGCATTCTGCCGTTTTCCTGCTCCTCCGGCGTGGCATCTGCGGGGATGTTCTCGGTATCCCGCCGCCAAGAACCGGCGTGCAGCTCGTAAATGCTCATGGGACGCGTATAGTTTTTGTTGCGCTGTGCCATCCAATTTTCATCGTTCCAGTGATAGTGGTCGATGTCAAAAACAGCGGATGCATTGCCCGGCCGCAGTTCGGAGTAAAAAGCGAATGGGTCGGCGCGGTCAATCACGCGGCCTTCCTGTGTGGTTGTGCGGTATTTATACAGTGCACCCTGCGGAATGTCCTTGCAGAAAATGGTCCAGATTCCATGGGGCTGGTGCTCCATGTTCCAACCGTTCCAGTCGTTAAAATCGCCGACCAGCTGCATGTTGACGGCGTTCGGCGCATAGACACAGAACTCAATGCCGTCCTGACCGTATTTGTGGGCAGGGTGCGAGCCGAAAACCTGATATGCCTTGGCGCTCTGTCCGGTTAAAAACTCCCGAATCTGCTGTTCAATGTTCATGGTTGCCCTCCCTGTTATGATACAATGAAAGATATATTTATTATAACATTGCTCGATGCAGTGCGCAACAGAAAGCGGGATATAGAACACAAGATGAGGATTTGTCGATTGAGCCGTAAGTGGGAACAGATTGTAAATTTATTCGGGATTTCAGCAAAAATTCTGTGACAAATACAGGGTTGTGCGGTATAATAAAGCTGAATAAATATCTGATGCGGGGATCGCAGGGAGATGATAACGACGTGAAAAAAATGACGAAATTGCTTTGCGCTCTGCTGTGCGGCGTGCTGGTCTGCGGCGCAGTTGCGGCGGCCGTGCCAAAGGATGATAATGCGGCGATTGCCGCTCCGGTGCGAACTCAGATTGTGCTGGAGCCGGAGAATCAGAAAACAGTAACATTGAAGATTGGTGAACAAATCAAGCTGGCTGTTGGATATATCAGTGCAGGAGAAAAGTCTGAGAATAAAACGGCAGGATCCGGAGAGAGCACCAGTAAAGAAACCAAATGGGGCGTAATAAATGACAGCGATGCCGTAATAGTTGATGAGGAGACCGGCGTAGTTACGGCTGAGAAAGAAGGCGAGGCGCAAGTCGGAAAAATATTGGCTGACGGCAGAGAGATTCTCTGTACGATTAAGGTTTCCGGCTATGCAGTCAAGCAGATAACCATTAAGGGCACACAGGAAATGCGCATCGGAGAGACGCAGAATCTGAAGCTGTCTATCAAGCCGACAGAAGCGCAGGATGATGCGAACGTTACATGGAAATCGGATAGGCCGGAGATTTTGTCTGTTGATGAAACAGGCAAGGTGACGGCGCATCAGTCCGGCTCTGCGACGATCACGGCAACGGCGGATTCCGCACAGGGCAAGCTGACGATTTCGGTGAATCCGAATCTCACAGCGCTGAAGATTGTGCCGGACAGTATGAAAATGTTTGTCGGAGACAGTATTGCTGTACAAATTGAAACAACACCCGCAGATGCAAATCTTGACGCATTGCAATGGAAATCTGATAATGCGGAGATTGCCTACTACAAAGACGGCAGAATTTACGGTATCGGCGTTGGTACAACACGAATTACGGCATCGGTAGGCGATGTCACTGCATCTTGTACCGTGCGTGTGGCAATCAATGGCAGCATCTCGTTGGATAAAAAGAGTATGACGCTGCAAGTTGGAAAAACTGGTCAACTCCAAGCAAATACAACTGGTGCACTGGAAGGTCAGAAAATTACCTGGCGTTCGTCCAACCCCGCGGTTGCATCCGTCGATGCAGCCGGTAAGGTGCGTGCGAACAAAGAGGGCTCCGCTGAAATTACCGCGGAAGCGCTGGGTGTAAAGGCGGCGTGTCAGGTAACCGTTACGGGAAGCAAGAAACAGCCGGATAACAACAAACCAACCAACAATAAGCCGAATAACAATATTACCGGAACGAAAAGACCGATAACCGGCACCGGCAGCACGTTTCTGTATATGCCGAGACAAAATACCGGCAGCACGTTTTTGTATATGCCGGGCAGCACGGTGACGATATCAGAGTTCGCGTATACGATGCCGAAGAACGTTCCGGACGCCGTCTATCTTACCATAGACAGCAAGCTGGATGACGTGACAAGCTCGATTGCGGATACGCTGTCCGCAAACGCAATGCAGGCGACATTCTTTGTGTCGATAGATAATCTGTATGGTGCGGATGATACCCTTCGCCATTTGACGGGAGACGGCAACAGCGTCGGTTTGCTGCTGACGCCGGAACAGGCAAACGGCGGAAACGCGGTTGCCCTGCTGGATCAGGCGAATGAGCAGTTGTCCGTGATTACCGGCATGCCGACTCGTTTGGTGCGCATTTCTGGCGGAAGCTCCGGAAAACTCAATCGTGACGCGCTCCATGCGCTTCTCAACGCAGGCTATCGCGTCTGGGATTGGAACACCAGCGCAAATGAATCGAGTCAGGCGGCAGACGCCAGCTATCAAGCGGTTTCGAAAGCAATTGACACGACAGGAACGGTCGCTGTACGCTTTGATGGCAGCGTGGCGACAGATACCGTATTCCGGCAGCTGCTGCCGTATATGAAGTACTGCGGTATTCAAGCAAAAGCCATTCAGGCGAGTGACAACGCCGTTTGCAACACGGCGGCAGGATAAATAAAGACAAAGAAACACGGAAAGGAATCAGAATCATGGAAACCGGAAAACTGCTGACAGATCGCGTGGCGGATGAGATCGTCCGTAGCATTATCGGACAGAAGCTCAAGCCAGGCGATAAGCTGCCGAATGAATTTGAATTGGCAAAAACGCTCGGCGTTGGACGCAGTACCCTACGTGAAGCAATCAAAACATTGGTCAGCCGCAGTGTGGTAGAAATCCGCCGTGGCTCTGGTACCTTTGTATCTGCACGCAGCGGTGTCAGCGAAGATCCGCTCGGTCTGGAATTTTTGACGGACAAAGTACAGGTGGCAACCGATTTGCTCGAGCTGCGCTTTTTGGTGGAGCCGCGACTGGCATCTCTGGCAGCAAGCAGATGCACACCGGAAGAATTGGACGATTTGATGCATCTGTGTGATGCTTGCGAAAAGAAAATGCTGGCGGGTGATGACTTTTCCAAAGAAAATACTGCCTATCATGCCGCCATTGCCCGCACATCGGGTAATGTTGTGGTACCAAATTTGGCGGTTATTTTGTGCGGACCACCGTCCATGTTGACCGGTACGCCGTCACAGAAGGCGCTGGAGGAACTGGCGCGCACCAATAGAGAAATTCTCACAGCAATCGGTGCACACGACGAGATGGCGGCGTATGACGCGATGCTGCTGCATTTGGCGCAGTGCCGCCGCAGCATTGCGCAGCAATCTTTGCAATGATTTAGATAGGAATGAATAGACATGTTAACCGTAAAACGCATGAAACAAGCTGACCGCGCCTATGTCATGCCGCGCGTCAAAAGCTTTTATCAATCGGATGCCGTGACGCATGCTGTGCCGGAAAAGATTCTGCAGCGCAGTTTTGAGCAGGCAGTATCCGACAATCCGCTGATAGAGGGCTGTATGCTGTATCAGGATGACAAACACGCTGGATATGCGTACCTGACTCATATGTATGCGACAGAGGCAGGCTCCTGCGTCATGATTGAAGAATTGTTCATTGAACCGGAACTGCGCGGTCAGGGGCTGGGACACGCCTTTTTTGATTGGCTGTTTTCGGCATATCCGGATGCAGCACGGTTTCGACTGGAAGTCACACCGGAAAACAGCCGCGCAGCTGCATTGTATAAAAGAATGGGCTTTGAACCGCTGACATATTGCCAGATGATACGGGAATAAGCCGAAGTCGTCAAAAGGAGGACATTCATCATGGAACTGAAACAAATTGAACAGGAGACACAAAAGGCTGTCAATGAAGTATTGGCACAGGCAAAACTCAAGATGGGTGACCTGTTTGTTATTGGATGTTCGACGAGTGAAGTAGGCGGTCAGAAGATCGGCTCTGCCTCGTCCATGGATATTGCCGGTGCGATTTATCGCGGTGCATATGCCGCGCTGGAACCGCATGGCATTTATTTGGCTGCCCAGTGCTGTGAGCACCTGAATCGCGCGATTATTATGGAGCGGCAGGCAGCGGAAGCATATGGTTATGAAATGGTCAATGTTTTGCCGCAGCCGAAAGCAGGCGGCTCGTTTGCCACGACCTGTTGGGAAAACTTTGATGAGCCGGTTGCCGTCGAGCACATTCGCGCCCATGCGGGATTGGATATTGGCGGTACACTGATCGGCATGCACCTGCGAGAAGTTGCTGTGCCGGTGCGCATCGAGCAAAAGACCATCGGCGATGCCAATATTCTGAGCGCGAGAACGCGGCTGAAGTTTATTGGCGGCGTGCGCGCAAAGTATCAGCAGGACAAATTATGAGAGAGAGAAAAGAGCCGCAAGGCTCTTTTCTTTTTGTGTTGGTATAAGAGGGAAAAAGACACCGGATTCCACTGAAAAATTGAAAAAATATGCGTAAAAATTCGATATATCACAATGTTACACATATTGCGGCAAAAATATCGCCAATCAACTATTCAAATCGACAAAACGCGAAAAATACGGGAAATATGTGTTGACTTTGTGTCGAAAAAGGTGTATTCTATTCAGGCACTCAACGAGAGGGCATCACAAATCAGTCAGAGGAATGAAAAAAGTACTGATCGGAAGAAAAAAGTGCTTGACAGGATGACGCGTTTATGGTATTCTAATTGAGTTGCCGCTGAGAAATCAGCGCAAAACGCAAGATGAGTTGAAAAGAGTTTGAAAAAAACTTCTTGACAAAACAAAATGCTTGTGTTAAACTAATAAAGTTGCTGCTTCAAAACAGCGACGACATCAAACGAAAAGTTTTGATAAGAAATGAAAAAAGTTCTTGACAAGCTTGAAAGTCTGATGTATAATAAAAAAGCTCACATAAATGAGCGAAACATTGTACCTTGTAAATTAAACAACGTAACTTGAACGAATTACAAACCTGAA
>OQVL01001992.1_pt1 | contig 12421 bp, 12 predicted proteins | sample 1691501 | NCBI WGS metagenome assembly OQVL01 (sample SAMN03418253, study PRJEB22391) | human gut metagenome | biome: human-gut; feature: organic feature; material: feces | host: Homo sapiens | place: Tanzania | collected 2013-01
TAGTTAATGCTATGAGAAAAGGAGTAGAAGCTGATTTCCAGAAGATGTCATTGCATGTGAAATCTCCTTTTGGTGATGGAACTACATCAGAGCAGATTATGGAGAAAATTTTAGTGTTTCTATCTGATAAAAATAAAACTAGAGAAAAGCATTTTTATGATATAGATTTTTCAATTTAGATAAGGTGTGTAAAATGAATAATATAGCAATTATTCCAGCAAGAAGTGGGTCAAAAGGTTTACCAGACAAAAATATATTAGATTTAAATGGACATCCCTTGATGTATTACACTATAAAAGCAGCTTTGAAATCAGGATGTTTTGATACAGTTATGGTATCTACTGATTCAGAAAAATATGCAGATATTGCAAAATCATGTGGTGCGGAAGTTCCTTTTTTGCGCACTGAAGAATTATCTAGTGATACAGCTGGAAGCTGGGATGTAGTGCGGGAGGTTTTAACAAAGTATAAAGTTATGGGAAATAGCTTTGACTATGTTGCACTTATGCAGCCAACATCGCCATTGAGAAATGCTGCGGATATAAAAAATGCCTTTAAAATGTTATCAAGGGATAATGTTCATACTGTTGTATCGGTTACAGAGGTGGAACATCCAGTGCAATGGTGCTTTACTATGTCAGAAAGTAATTCTATGAAAACATATGCCGCATCACCATATAATCAGATGCGTCGTCAAGATCTTGAAGCACACTATAGGGAAAATGGTGCTATTTATATTGTTAATGCATCTAAAATATTGAATAGGGATTATAACTATTATGGAGATAATTGCTATGGTTATGTAATGCCAGGTGAAAGGTCGATAGATATAGATTGTAAAGAAGATTTGGTGATTGCTGGTATTTATAAAAATGCGAGCAAATAGTATATAAGTTTTAAAAAAATATAGTAGTAATGATTGTTGATGTAGTTCGTTTTATGAGGTTGTACTTTTATGAAGGTAATTTACGAAGATGATTGCCAGTTTAGGCCAGAATTGGAATACATATTATCTGTTGTGCTAGCTGATTTTTTAGGCTTAGAGTATGAGGTTTCATATGCTTCAAATTGTAATGGAATTTACATAGAGCATGATGAAAATAGACTAATAATTGATGATACTTTTTTTAGAATACCTAAAGATTTATATCTTACTAGGGAAAGTCTGCCAAAGCAGCCATTAAATGTGTGGTCTGTTTTAGATACAGAGTGGAGTAATCTGTTTGTGGAGCCACATATTCCTATCATATATGGAAATTCTTTGGCAAATGGAGAATACTTATTTATTGGTACTAATGAAATACGTATTGGAATAGATATTTTAGGTAGTTCATTTTTTATGTTAACTAGATATGAGGAGTATGTCAAAAAAGAGAGAAGAGATTATGATCAATTTTCCGCAAAGGATTCCATCGCTTATCAAGAAGGTTTTTTGGAACGACCGATTATAAACGAGTATGTTGAGCTATTATGGTGGTGCATAAATAGACTTTGGCCAGGGCTAAAAAGAAAAAAACGAGAATATAAATTTATTCCTACACATGATGTTGATAGGCCAAGTGCGTTATTGGGCTTTGGATATAGACCACAGCTACAAAGGTTTGCAGGAGATATTCTTTATCGCAAAGATTGGTCTGCTTTCTTTAAGCGTGGTCAGATATGTGTGGAACTTTTAAAACATGGATTTAAGGGAGAGTGGAAATATACCTTTGACTATATTATGGATATTAGTGAATTATATAATGTTAAGAGCACATTCTTTTTTATGACACCCACAGGTTTGTCTAAATATGATGGTCTATATCATATTGCTCATCCAGATATTGTTAGTTTAATTAGGCATATTATAGCGCGTGGTCATAATATAGGTATTCATCCTTCTTATGCAAGTTATAATAATCCTGAACTTATTAAGGATAATGTAAACAGATTGCATGAGGTTCTTAATCGATCTGGTATTAAATGCAGAATAGGAGGAAGACAACATTATTTGCGCTGGGAAGCAGCTACCACCTGGCAGGCATATGAAGATGCTGGATTAGTTTATGATACAACATTAAGTTTTGCGGATCACATAGGGTTCAGATGTGGCGTTTGTTATGATTATTCATGTTTCAATTTGATAACACGACAGCAATTACATTTAAGGGAATATCCCTTGATTATTATGGATGTAACAGCTTTCTACGAAATGGGTTTGATAAAAAAACAGGTTGTTGAACGTTCAATAATATTAAAAAATATATGCCAGAGGTACAATGGTAATTTTGTTATTCTTTGGCATAATGATAAATTTATTGAGAGTGAAATGGTTAGAACATATAATGAGATTTTAAAAGGATAATATTTTATGTGATATAGTTGATTGCGATAAAACATAAGTACTCACAAAACATATATAATAGTATAATATATAAATAATCAAGGTGGTTTTATGCATAAGATTTGTCATTTTACATCTGCACATAACTGTGATGATGTTAGGATTTTTCTAAAAGAGTCTTGTTCTTTGGCTCAAGAGGGAAATGAGGTATATTTAGTTGCAGAAGGTACAGATCACCAAATAAATGGAGTTAACATTGTTGGTTGTGGTAATAAGCCAGAGGGAAGAAAAGCAAGATTTTTGGATTTTACAAAAAAAATATATAGAAAAGCATTGGAATTAGACTGTGATGTTTATCATTTTCACGATCCAGAGTTATTACCATATGGTATAAAGCTAAAAAATGCTGGAAAGAAGGTAATTTTTGATAGCCATGAAGATGTACCAGCTCAGATAATGTCAAAATATTGGATACCAGCTCCTCTTAGGTGGGAAGTGTCAAAATTGTATAAAGCATACGAAAGCTATGCGGTAGCAAAATTTGATGCAGTAATTACAGCAACACCAGCTATTGCCAAAAAATTTGAAGGAAGAGCAAAAAAAGTTGTTGTTATCAATAATTATCCACGTTTAGATGATATAGTTTTTCAAACGAAACCATTTGAAGAACGACCAGCAGCTGTTTGTTATGCTGGAGGCCTTGATGCAATTCGTGGCGGAAAAGTTATGGTAGAGGCACTAGAAGATTTGCAAGATGTGGAGTTGGTATTGGCAGGTCCTTGCGATGAAAATATAAAAGGGATAATTTCCCAAGGTAAAAATGTTAAATATATGGGACAGGTTAATCGTAAAAGAATAAATGATATGTATGGCGATTCAATAGCAGGATTGGTGTTATTGCAGCCTTTGGAGAGATACAAGGTGTCCAAGCCAGTAAAAATGTATGAATATATGGCGGCTGGGCTGCCCTTTATCTGTTCAGACTTTCCTTCGTGGTGTAAATTAGTAAATGATACTGGTGCTGGGATATGTGTACCTTGGAATGATGTTGATGCGATTAGAGAGGCTATTTGTAGGCTTGTAAATAATAGAGAACTTGCTCAAAATATGGGCAGGCAGGGGAGAAAATTTGTGAAAGAAAAATATAATTGGAATATTGAAGCAAGAAAATTATTAGAATTATACGAAAATATATAATTCAAAATGATTGTGGAGATAATTCTTATAATAATGTATGATTGAATGTTTACTTTCTAGAAAATAAAAATTGCCCTGCATAGTGCAGGGCAATGAGATGTCTATAGCATTACAGCTTTTTTGAAAGAATCTATGGACATGCCAGCCTTCTGAGAGGCGGTTTTTAGTGATACTGTTCCGTCAAGGACTAGATCCCTTAGTGCCAACAATCTACCACGGGCTTCACCACGAGCCTCACCACGAGCCTCACCTATGGTAATTCCGCGAGCCTTGCCAGCTTCGAGCAGGGCTTCACGTTCTTCTTTTTCGTTCCATTCAAAGCCAAACATAGATATTACCTCACTTTCGTTGTTCTTTAGGTAGTCATACATGATATTGTTCTCCAGACAATAGTGGGTTGCATGTCTTATAGATTCATCAATAGTCATGTTTTGCTTACGGAAATCTTTATATTTATTGGAAAATATGCTGTATTCATTTAGCGGTTGGCAGAGGTTCTTTAGTGCCTTACTTTTACCAGTGGCAAGATTATACACACTTACGGTTAGTTCTAAGTTATTGGAAGGAATTTCAAAGGCATCGCTTAGGCGAAGTGTATGGCTGTCAAAAGAATTATCATCCCCATCATAGAATACATAAAAATTTGGTGTAGGCAGTTTCACCAACTCACTGCTATATATTTTCTTTTGCTGTGGCTGGGTGTATCGACGGAACAACTCATCTACATAACTCAAAAATCGTAGCGGCATATTGGGATTTATTGTGGTTTGATGTTCGATAAGTATAACCATGAGATTTTCCATAAGGAATGAAATATCATTCTTTATGTTACTGTAAAAGCTGCCATCAAGAGTGTTGATACTAATGCTTGAAGGATCTGTATATTGCGTTCCTTTCAGTGCGTTGCCAAGTTCAAGCAGGTGTTGTTCAGTACTCATGTAATGACAGAAAACAGTATCGCGGATTTTTCTATTCGTCATGCTGTCCCTCCTTTAATTCTATTTTAAAGCCGTGGAGTAAATATATTCTATAAATTAATTATAACATTTTCTACGCAATATATCCATAAATTAAACGATATGTTTGCCAATGATATACAATTTAAGAAAAGGGTGACATTATGTATAAGATAATAACCATCGTTGGTGCTATGCCGAAAAGGTGTTACAAGCTATTGCTGTATGGAATAAGTTCTATCAAACATAAAGATTGTTTGATGGATTATATTATTAGTAGAAATTATAAAAAAACACGGACAATAATATTGTGGGTGGGTGCGTTATGGCTTTGACATTTATGTTCATTACTAATAATCCTAAAATTGCTATGGCGGTTCAAAGATGTGGCGTTGAAAGAATATGGATAGATCTGGAAACGTTGGGAAAAGAGGAACGTCAGCACAATATGAATACAGTAAAGTCACATCATTCTATTGATGATATTCCTAAGATGGTAGAATGTCTTTCATCATCGGAACTTTTGGTACGTGTTAATCCTTGGAATGAAAATTCGTATTATGAGATAGACAGTGTTATCAAAGCTGGTGCTGATTTGGTAATGCTTCCCATGTGGAAGTCAGTTGAAGAGGTTGGCAATTTTATTGAAATTGTAGCTGGGCGTGTTAAAACAGTTCTTTTGCTAGAAACCAAAGATGCGGTAGAATGTTTGGATCAGGTGTTGGATATACCTGGAATAGATGAAATACACATAGGGCTTAATGATTTGCATTTATCATATGGGATGAGCTTTATGTTTGAACCGCTAGCTAATGGATTGGTTGAACGCATCTGTAAAAAAATAGATAACAGAGGTATAAAATATGGTTTTGGTGGCATTGCTAAACTGGGAGAGGGAATGCTTCCAGCCGAAAAAATAATTATGGAACATTATAGATTAGGTTCTAGTAGAGCAATATTATCACGTAGTTTTTCAAATACCGAGAATATTTCAGATATAGAAAAATTTGAAAACGAATTTAAAAATAACATACAGAAGGTGCGAGACTTTGAAAAGATTGCAAGCTCAAAGTCTCTAGATGATTACCAGCGTAATCATTTGGATGTTGTTAAATGTGTTAATAGGGTTGTCTCAGGAAAAGAGGTACGAAATGATTATAGAAAAAACACGAATGCATGAGCTTCAAAAAAAATATGGAGAATCCTTTTATATATTGGATTCTTCAAAATTTCTGTCTAATTATAAGGAATTGAAAAAAGCATTTGCTTCAATATATCCCAACTTTAATATTGCCTATTCTTACAAGACAAATTATATACCTCATTTGTGTAATTTAGTTAACAGAATGGGAGGATATGCTGAGATTGTTTCAGAGATGGAATTAGAGTTAGCAAAACGGATTGGGGTAGAATATAAGAACATTATATGGAATGGCCCTGTAAAAAATATAGATATTTTGCAGAACTTTTTGTTGTATGGAGGAATTGCCAATGTGGATTCTATAGAGGAATTTCATGTTGTTGAGCAAATTGCTAAACAGAATCCAGATAGCAATATAAATATAGGTATTAGATGTAACTATGATGTTGGAGATGGCGTAATATCACGTTTTGGATTTGATGTTCATGGAAAAGATTTCAAATATATTATTAATTATATTAGAGCGGATAATAATATTGTATTGAAAAATTTCCATTGTCATTTTGCCAAGAGGCAAATAGAGTATTGGCATAATAGAACCAAAGATATGTTAGAACTTATAGATGAATTAGGTATAATACCAGATAGAATAGATCTAGGGGGAGGCATGTTTGGTAACATGCCTAACAAACTAGCTAAACAGCTAGGAGGATATATTCCTGGATATAGTGATTATGCAAATGTGGTTGCCAAACCTTTTGCAGAATATTTTTCTAACACTAGTGTTAAACCAGAGCTTGTTGTAGAACCAGGTTCTGCGTTAGTAGGAGATTGTATGCAATTTGTGGCAACGGTAAAAAGTATAAAGTCTATTCGTGGCAAAATATATGCTACTTTATCAGGAAGCCAAAAAAACATTAGTATGACAAGTGTAAATCCACCTATAGATATTATAAATATGAATGATGGTGAAGAGTTTCAAAGTGATTTGACTATGGCAGGGTATACCTGTATAGAGTCGGATATTCTTTATCGAGGTTACAATGGTAAGCTATCTGTAGGAGATGTGGTGGTATTTGGGAATTGTGGTTCATATTCATTAGTAATGAAGCCTCCCTTTATATTACCAAATGTTCCAGTAATAGATATTTCGAATGAAGAATTTAAGCTGATAAAGAGACAAGAAACTTTTGATGATGTGTTTCAGACATTTATTTTTTGAAAAGAGGGATGGATTTGAATAACATTATTAAAAGATTTTTAGACATTGTTATATCTGGTAGTGCATTGATTATATTATTACCGATTATGTTGGTAATATCTTTTTTAATAAAATTTGATTCTAAAGGGCCTGTATTTTTTTTACAAGAAAGACGGACAAAAAATGGTAAAGTATTTAGAATGTTAAAATTCCGTTCTATGATAGTTAATGCTGAACATACTGGGGCAGGCTTATTTAATTACGAAAATGATCCTCGTGTTACAAGAGTTGGTCGTTTTTTACGAGACAGTAGTTTAGATGAACTGCCACAGTTATTGAACATTCTGTTAGGTGATATGGCTATAGTTGGACCTCGTCCATGTGTTGTTTATGAGTTGGGAGACTTTGATACTCTAAATAAAAGATACAAAAAACGCTTTATCGTAAAGGCCGGCTTAACAGGTTTGGCTCAAGTAAAAGGACGCAATAATATTACTTGGGATGAAAAAGTAGAATTTGATAATGAGTATGTAGATCTATTTTCACGACTTGGAATATTAATAGATTTGAAAATTATTATAGATACTGTAATAAAAGTATTTCATAAGGAGAATATATACGAGGTAAAGAGTGAGCAAGTTATGAATGATGAAGAGGCTGCAAAGATTGCAGAGCAGGAAATTATAAGGATTGCTCATTTACCTGATTGAGAGAGGGATAGTTTCATGAAATATGCTATAGAGAATAGAAGAATATGGTTTAAGAATAAAATAGTAGATGTGAATGATGCAAAAATTAATGTGTTAGCTCCAACCAGTCAATTTGGGCTAAACATATTTGAGGGAATACCATGTTATTGGAACAATGACAAACAGCAGTTGTATGCATTTAGATTACATGATCATTATGCCAGATTGATGCGTTCTGCTAAATTATTACAAATCAGTTGTGATTATACTGAGGAGTTTATGAAGCAGGCTTTTATAGATGTTATTAGAGCAAATGAGTATTATGAAAATTTGTCTGTTAGGCAAACGTTGTTTGTGGATGGTTTTGGTTCTTGGGGTTCAGATTCACCAGTAGAAATGTTTATAGCACCAATTCCAAGAAAAAGAACTAGCAAAGAATACAATAAAACAGGTTTGCATTGTTGTATAACATCATGGCGGAGAATAAACGATAATATATTGTCTCCAAGAGTAAAGTGTGGAGCAAACTACATGAATAGTAGGTTGGGACAAAGGGAAGCTTTGAGAAATGGATATGATACTTGCATATTTTTAAATGAAATGGGAAAGGTATCTGAAGGGCCAGGCTCTTGTTTGTTTTTAATTAAAGATGGAAAATTGATAACCCCCCACATAACTGACAGTGTATTAGAAAGCATCACCAGAGATACAGTTATACATATAGCAAATGCTGCAGGAATAGAGGTAGAAGAACGGCACGTAGATAGAACAGAACTATATACTTGTGATGAAGCTTTTTTGTGCGGATCAGCAATGGAAATAACACCGATTTTGACCGTAGATAAATATAATGTAGGTACTGATTTTAGCGTGGGAATTACAAGTCAGATTTTTGATAAATATATGAATATAGTATCTGGAAAAGATGAAAAATATTCAAATTGGATTACGCCAATTTATTGAGATGGTGAGGTGATAACATTAATATTTGGATTATAGATCATTATTCGGTTCCTGTTAAATATTATCCATTAGCAAGACAGACTAATTTTGCAAAATATTTGATGAAGATGGGACATAATGTACAAATAATTGCTGCCAGTACAGTCCATAATTCTGATACAAACTTAATAGCCGATAATACTTTATATAAAAAGATTAATGAAGATGGTGTAAACTATATTCTTATAAATTCTAGAAATTATACAGGAAATGGAATTAATCGTATTATCAATATGCTTGATTTTGCGTATAAATTACCACAAGTGTGTAGGCATTTTGAAAAACCGGATGTGATTATTTCGACGTCTATGACAATGTTCGCTTGTGCGGAAGGAATACGTATAGGACGTAGATGGGGCGTTAAAACAGTGGCGCAAATAACAGATCTATGGCCTGAAACTTTAATTGCTTATAGAATAGTGTCAAAATGGAATCCTATAGTTTTAGGACTAAGATATCTAGAAAAATGGATTTACTCTAGAGCTGATAGAATCATATTTTCCATGGAGGGGGCATATGATTATATAATAGAACAAAAATGGGATAGAGATATTGTTTCTGATAAGGTTTTTTTCATCAATAATGGTGTGGAGCTAGAAAGCTTTGATAAATATAAGCATGAATATAAGGTTCATGATATAGATTTACTTGATACGAGATTTAAAATTGTCTATACTGGTTCAATTCGTAAAGTTAATAATTTAGGATTGTTATTAGATGCAGCAAAATATTTATCTGATGATTATTTGTTTTTAATTTGGGGAGATGGCGATGAAAGAGAAGTCTTAGAACAGAGAGTTGTTGATGAACATATAAATAATGTTGTTTTTAAGGGTCGCGTAGATAAAAAATATATTCCATATATTACTAGTCAGGCAGATCTTAATATAGCCCATAATACGCCTACGGAGCTGTTTAGGTTTGGAATCAGCTTTAATAAAATATTTGACTATATGGCAGCTGGCAAACCAACATTATCAACATTTCCATGCCCATATAATCCTTTAGTGATGTATGGGGCGGGTAAAGCAGTGGATGTTCCTAATGCTCACAACATAGCAAAAAATATAAAATACTTAGCAAAAATACCTAATGATGAATATATGCAATATTGTGATAACGCAAGAAAGGCAGCACGAATATATAGTTTTGAAAATCTTACAAAAAAATTGATTAAAATATTGATGTATTAAGTTCGTGGTTTCTAGTTCATTATGTGTGAACGGTGAGGTGCTTATGACCAGATTTCGGGAGCTGCGGCTGCAGCGTGGGTTGTCCCAGGAGCAGCTTTGCAGGCAATATAATGAAAAATATAATAGGAAATATACTACTGCGGCTATGTCGCTGATAGAGCATGACAAGCGCTCCCCTGAGCTGGGGGCATTGTTGGATTTTGCGGATTTTTATGGCGTGTCCTTGGATTATCTGTTGGGCAGAGATTTGGCAGGGGAGGCTGCGTATGAGTTTTCTGTGGATAGCAAGACGCGTAGCTGGCAGCTTTCGGAACAGCTAAGAAATATTATCCTTGGGCTGTATAGCATGAAGGGGGAGCTGCCACAGGAGAGACAGCAGGTAATGGATGAGCTAAAAAGGCTGGAGGGCATGAGTGAGGATGAGGAGAATCTGGAGATGCTGCGCAGCCTGCTGAAGCAGTCTATTATTCTGGCCCGTCGGGTGGAGAAAAAGCGCAAGGCATGGTATAAATATTAAGAGATAGAAAAAACCAGTAAAATTAGATGTAATTTCTAATTTTACTGGGTTTTGTTTTGGGAAGAATTATTTCAAAGCATAGTGAGGTAACGGCTATATTCTGATTTATCAAGATGAAGAATTTTCATGGCCTCTTCAGCAGAGCAGTGTGAACTGTTCATAATATTTTTTATAAATTTTAATGTGGTTTCTATAGCACCTTTGTTATAACCGACATCTTGCATCTCTTGGAGTTTCATTTCATAGGTCATATAGCTCATCCTTTCTTCATCAATATTTTTTTCTAGCCTGATAGCGGCATCTATTTCTTGTGTTAGTTTATTGCTAGAAGGTTTGCCGTTCATATAATCTAATATGGGAAGTATTGCTTTGGGCGTATCGCTGGTTCGCCTACCTTTCCTAGAAATTATAATTTTGGTTGTTTCATCAGGCAGGAGGATAGAAGTATCTTGCTTGCAGTAGTTTTGAAAAGTGTCCATACAACGTTCTCCGTGGAGAAATTTGAATGGACATAAAAAGATGATTCAGTATCTTCTACATACAAATCGAATCTTATGCCGTGCCCATCGTAGCTTTCTTTGAGATTCTTTTCAGTTTCATGAAATTTTATATCCTTAACTTTGATTTGTAGAATGATTTCTAAAATTTTAGAAATCAATTTTGGATGCTTTGACATTACTAGCTTGAACATATAGTCATCCGTAAAAGTTAGTTCATCCCATGATTTTAGTTTTTTATAGTTATTACACATGATACTTTCCTTTCATTGCATGTAGGATTGTAATGAAAACTAAATCTGTATGATTATTATATCATCGATTATTAAATATTTCCATTGCTGATAATATTGGTAGTGTTAGTAGCAATTCGTTTGAGGTGTTCAGTGATGTTTTATTAAAATAGAAAAATAATTAAACATTGTGAAATTACCATAACCATAGCAAAAAGCCAGTCGGGGAAGTCGACTGGCTTTTGCTCTTATAGGGATTGTTAGTTGTCTAAAAATAGACATATTAGGGATTGGTTAAATAACCGAGGAAAGGGTATCAATATAAGGAAAAATTTATGTCAGACAGGTTGGTGCAATCTATATGGGATTACACCGTCCTGGCTTACATCGTAATTAGGAAAGATGAGACAGAACCCAATCTACATCCTTAGTGGTTTTGAGTTCTTCAAGAACCTTTTCGTCCTCCAGCATGGTGCAAATATTGGCTAGAATCTCAAGATGTTCGTCGCCTACACCTGCAATACCAAAGATTAGCTGGGCTTTTTCGCTGCCAAAGTAAACACCCTGTGGGTACTGGAGGCAGACAATGCCGCTTTTCTTGACAGTGCCCTTGGCCTGACTGGTGCCATGAGGAATGGCAACACCCATACCCATATAGGTGGATACCAGCTTTTCCCGCTCCAGCATGGCTGGAATATAGGATTCATCTACATAGCCTAGCTTTACCAGCAGCTCACCAGCCTTGGCAATAGCTTCTTCTTTAGTTTCTGGCAGCTGTCCCAGCAGGATACCATCTTTCACAATAATAGAATTGTTGTGAGTATGTTCAGCTTCTTCTGCCACAGCAGGCTGTACCTCTACGGCAGGTGCATCACCGGTAGTTAGCTGTACATAAAGAGCGTCCAAAGCAGGATCGGCCAGGAAATTGCCAATGGTTACCAGCTGAGCCTGCGGGGCAGACTTTCTGGCTCTATCTGCCAAAGTAGTCTGTACTACAGCAATATCGCAATCAGCAGGAATATTATCTACGGAGGTATTTTTTACCACAATTTCAGGACGCTGGGCTTTGATGCGGTTGCGGAATTTGGTAGCTCCCATAGCAGAGGAGCCCATACCTGCATCACAGGCAAAAATGATTTTCTTGACATTAGTCTTTTCCAAACCAGTAAAGCTAGGAGCTTCGCCCTTGGCCTGAGCCTTTCTGGCAGCTACCTCTTTCTGGGCATCCTCCAGAGATTTGCTGCCTGCCATTTTGATAATAGGCGTAGCAATGGCAAAGGATACGCCAGCAGCGATTAATACACCTGTCAGGACAATCAAGGTATCGGAGCCAGGAGCCATCATCAAAAAGGCAATAATGGAACCAGGGGAGGCAGGGCCGGCAAGACCGGCGCCAGTCATGGTAAACCAGAAAATAGCAGCAATATTACCTACAATAGGAGCAATGATAACCATAGGGTTCATCAGAACAT
>OQVL01001994.1_pt1 | contig 12415 bp, 9 predicted proteins | sample 1691501 | NCBI WGS metagenome assembly OQVL01 (sample SAMN03418253, study PRJEB22391) | human gut metagenome | biome: human-gut; feature: organic feature; material: feces | host: Homo sapiens | place: Tanzania | collected 2013-01
CGGGAACGGTTTTTCCGGTGGTGGATTTGTACACCAGAAACTCACGCCACATTCGGATGCAACTACAAGTCGCATCAGATAGGTCGTGTCCTGAGATACAACATGCGCTTCCGAAACGAGCCACGCTACATGGGAATCCGGTCGCTAATCAAGACAGGCGACCTGGTGGGAGCAGACTTCGCCTATCATGTACTTCCAGAAAAACTGGACATATTCGACACGGAGGCATACGAAAAAGACCCCACCGAATTCCACGTAGTATGCACGGATGTCCACACCGGCAATCCCATCTATCATCGCATAGACACAATCGATGACAACGCCCTCGACTGGATGCGTGCATCTGCCTCACTGCCTTTGGTCTCCCACCCTGTCTGCATCGGCGGTTACGAGATGCTGGATGGCGGCATAAGCGACAGCATACCGCTGAGATATTTCGAAAGCGAGGGGTTCAAGCGCAACATCGTAATCCTCACGCAACCAAAGGGTTTCACAAAAAAGCGCACAAAACTGATGCCACTGTTCAAGGCTGCCATGCGCAAATACCCTGCAATAGTGGAGGCTATGGAGCGTCGCCACATCATGTACAACCGCGAACTGGCATATATCACGCAGCAACAGCAAAACGGCAACTGCCTCGTCATCTGTCCCGACGACACTCTTCCCATCAGCCGCACAAGCCAGAATCCCGAGAAAATGCAGACAGTCTATGACATGGGACGCAAAACCGGCGAGGACAATCTGCAGAGCGTCATCGAATTTATGAAGCGGGAGTGATGAGGAAGCAAAAACCACAGACACTCTTTAGAGAATGGAGGATTTATTGGTTTTTATGGGCTAAATGGACGGTAAAAGGATGAAATCTACATGGTTTTGCGCATTTTTTCGGATTAAATCATGGAAAATGCAGAAAAAAGGTTACCTTTGTACGCACAAGCATTGTTTAACTTACTAATTCTTTTGGCTTATGACGAAACAAATACTCCTCAGCACCAAACCATTTACAGCCAGACTGCTGGTAGTTTTCATGATGTGCCTGCCTATATTTGGCAGCAGTACATTTGCACAGGAAGCGGAATCCTACGTCGTATTCAATTCCACTGATGGAACACTTACGTTCAAGCATGATACGGAAAAGCCTTCTGATGCATATTCGTTGAATTACGGCTATCATTTTCCAGATTGGAGGAATCAGGCTGAAAATGTCAAGACTGTGATATTTGACGTCTCATTTGCTGATGCACGACCGGAATTCTGCTCGTATTGGTTTGCCAACTGTGAAAACCTGACAAGCATCACAGGCATTGAGAACCTGAATACTGAGAATGTCAAACTTACATCGTGTTTTGTGAGCGTACACATTATAATATTATAAATAAACAGCCATTTATTACTATCGTTAACCTCTCGTCAAGTGTCATATCATCCTTCGTTATTCCTCCACAGTCCCTCCCTACTACCACCACTCAATTATCGTTAATTCTTCGATTGTTCTTCGATTGTTCTTCGTTCGGCAATCGAAGGATGAACGAAGTCAGAACGAAGGATGAACGAAGCTCAATCGAAGAAACATCGAGAAGCGAACGAAGAACGAACGAGAAGCGAACGAGAACCTATCGAAGAAATTTATAGTATATGCCTTACTTACACAAAAAAGCCCCAGCCACATACACCAAGTATGCAACTGAGGCCTCGTTATGAGAATTCAAATTTTGCCGTTTTATTCTGCGCTCAAGATTACTCAGCACTCACAAGCTTAATGCTCTTCATTACAGGAACAACAGCTGTGCGCTTCTCGTTAGTCTTGATACGAGTAGCTACACCACCCTTGTTAGCCTTAACCTTTGCAGGAGCAACACCTGCAGGAGCCTCTACTGTAAAGAGTTCCTTTACCAAAGGACCATACTCACCCTTAGCGTTCTTAGCGATAGCAACACCATAGTACTGCTTGCCAGCCTCAGCTTCAAACGGGAATTTATCTACACCATACTGGTTGTAGTTAGGATCCTCGGGATTGCCATTAAGCAGGTAATTCTTCCAGAACTCTTCGCCATCCTTATCAAATGCTTCCTTAGAAACAACTAAATCGTGATAAACAGCAGTCTGGTCATTAGGAGTGAAGATGATTGTGTAGAGCAACTTACCTTCATATACTTCAGCACCACCTGATGTGATAGCAACCTGAGCTACGCCTTCGCCACCCTGCTGCTTTGTTGTTACAGGAATTGTTACCATGTCAGCGTATGTGCCAGCCTCGTCAACTGGAACTACACAAACCTCATAGTCTGTGCCAGGAGCCAAATCCTTCCAAGTGTTAGTGCTCACTTCCTCGTATTTTTTTCCACTGAACTGAGCAATCATAGACTCAATATTCGGGAAGCCGAACATTGGTCCCCACTGCTCAAACTGAGCCTGTGCCTGACCCTTGTTAAACATACACCAATAGTAGCCGAAGCAATCCTCGTTTGCAGTCACTGTGAGAGTGAAGCTTGAAGTTGTTGTCTCATCAATTGTATAAGAGATAGCAGGATTGCCAATCAAAGGAGTCTTAGGAGTTGTGAAATCAGCGCGAGAAGCCTCACAAGCTACACCGTACTCATCGTATGCTACAGTGAAAACTGTATATTTTGTATTTGGCTCAAGCTCCTGCTTAAAGCCAGTAAGTTCGGCATCAGTAAAGTCCTGATAGAACTTAGTAGTCTTCTGCTCATCGAAATACTGAGCGAGAACGTCATCCGAATATCTCTTGGCTGTATTTTCTGGCAATATGTCGATACAATATGAGCTGTTAGGATCGGTACGTGTAACAGCTACGTGAAGAACATCACCCTTCTCGTCATCCTTTACATACTTAAGGAACTTAACGTCGGCACGAACCTCACCCTCTTTCTTAGCGAAATAGATAGAGTCCACCTTGTCAAGAGCATAAGCCTTGTTACCCACCTTCGACATCATGATGAGTCGGTTAGGATTTTCAGTCTGTGCGTTTACGCCCATAGCCATAGCGAGGCCGAGCATTATAGAGAATATTTTTTTCATTTCTTGATAAATTTAAATGATTTGTTGTTTACTTTAAGGATATACACGCCGTTGGAAAGTGAGCCAACGTTTACTGGGCTTCCGTTCCAAGACTTCAGGTCAACAACCTTCTCGCCGCCAATGCTGTAGATAGCGGCATTTTCGGCCTTGGCAAGTCCGGCTACAGAGATAGTGTTGCCATCGAAAGCTACCTGAAGCTTAGAGGCATTGTCGGTAACACCAGCAATAGATGTAGTAACATCCTCGAACTTAAGCACGAGATTGGTGTTTAGCGCAACCTCCTTTGTGGTCTTGTCAGAGAGAGTGACCATCATCTTGCCATCAGCAAAACTGAGCTTGCTGATATCGCTCAAGCTAAAGCTCGCAAGAGTTGTCGCAGAGGGCGAGTCAACAGCCACAAGCTTACTGTCGGCATGAGCATTGCCTACTGCGAGCAGCGACAACAGAGCAAATGTCAGAGTAAATTTTTTATTCATAATAAATGTTTTAGGTTCAAATACGTTTTAATATACATTCAAACGCTGTTACGGTTGCAAAATTAAACAAATAAATTTATTCTCCAAACTTTTTGCTATAAAATAATAATTTTAACACATTATTTTTCTATAATGCAGAAATAGGAGACTACAACAAGAAAGCCATAGTCTCCTACCAATATATCACTTAAAAAACTTAGAACTTAGAATCGAGTCATAAATTCCACTACAATCTTGTCCTTCTCCGACGGGCGTGGCACGCCATTGTTCTTGTAGAAATACTTCTCGTAGTTCACGCGGATGTCGCTGACGAATGGCTTTTTCAAGCTAAGCGTCACACCACCCGTAAGACGCGAGCGCTGATAGTCGTTGACAATAAGCTTACCTGCCTCGTTGGCCTTGCCATCAAGATAGCGCATACCGTCGCTATGGTCGCTCATGTAGTCGTAGCGAATAAGCGGAGTAACGTAGCGGATGACGCTCTTTGGACTTGTGGGAATGTCGTAGCTTGCAAATGCGTCAACAGCATGCACAGCCTTGAAGGCATCGTCGGAATAATGCTTGTAGAGATATTCTGCCTCGATATGAAAGCCATGCGACTGCCAGTACATGCCAGCATCATACATATTGATGGTCACATTATCCGGCTTTATCTTCTGTGTGCTCAGCGTGAGGTTCAATCCTCCGGGGAAGAACATCTGCGCCTTGGCTGAATAATTGATGCTATTGGTCCAGTAGTCCTTCTGATTGGTAAGTCCCGATCCGTTGAAGAGTCCCGCCTCGAGTATGATTGGGAAGCCTACATTCATCGAATAACCAAGCGACGCACCCACATCGCGCACGTTGCCCACCTGCTTGGCTATGAACGAGCGGTTGGCGAAATACTGTTGATGCGGCGAGCGGTGAGCGTCGATAGTGAAGGGCACACGCATCTGACCAATAGTGAACTGCAGTCCCTTGGCAGGCTTCAAGCGTGTGTAGGCATCGAGCATCTTTATCTTGCCCTCGTCGCAGAGGTCGATTTCCGCCTTATATAATATGATTGGAGAAAGCTGTCCGTCGACACTAATTCTGGCGTTGCGCACCTCGAAACGCCCCTCGCCCTCCTCGGTTTGGTATTCGTACTTTGAGCGGATGGTTCCGTGCACATTTACTGGCGACGGTTGTTCTGCCTCTTGTGCCATGCCGCTGATAGAAGCGAGACAGAGCGCGAGTGTAGACATGAATGTAGCTTTTGTCTGTTTCATTGTTTTCTACTTGTTTTTATTTCTGCTGCAAAGTTCAGCTTATTTTATTGTCAAACGGTGTCAAAGATGTTACAGTTGTGTGACAAGTTGGGAGTTGTCTACTAATAATGTACAAGCAACTGAATATTGTTAAGACAAATAATCTGCATGTTTTAACTAAAAAATGTTACTTTTGCAGATTATAACCAAATAACAATATACAATGAGAAAATCATTAATGACATTCGTGCTAACACTACTAACGGGAGTAGTGTTTGCACAGCAACCAACAAGAGTAAACGTTGCAGAGGGCACACTCGAAGGCCTCAACCTATCGGGCATAAAGACTTTCAAGGGAGTGCCATTTGCTGCTCCTCCAGTTGGCAACCTTCGTTGGAAGGCCCCGCAGCCTGTAGAGAAATGGCAGGGCGTGCGCCAAGCTAAGGAGTTCGGTCCAAACCCTATGCAGGAGAATATCTTCGGCGACATGAACTTCGGCACGAAGAAGATGAGCGAGGACTGCCTGTATCTCAACATCTGGACTCCTGCAAAAGACATGAGCGAACATCTTCCTGTGCTTATCTACTTCAACGGTGGCGGACTGATGGCTGGCAGTGGCAGCGAGCCTCGCTATGCGGGCGACGCTATGGCACGCAAGGGCATCATCTCCGTGACAGCCAACTATCGCGAGGGCATCTTCGGATTCTTCGCACATCCGCAGCTCTCGAAGGAGACATCCTACAAAGGCTCGGGCAACTATGGCTTCCTCGACCAGGTGGCTGCCATCAAATGGATAAAGGACAACATCGCAGCATTCGGCGGCGACCCCAACCGCATCACCATCGTAGGCGAGTCGGCTGGCTCTATGTCGGTTAGCGCACTTATGGCTTCGCCTTTGTGCCAAGGACTGTTTGCCCAGGCAATGGGTTCGAGCGGTTCGGTGATAGGAATGAAGAAGGTTGCCACTCTTAAGGAGGCTGAGACCAAGGGCTTGGAAATGACCAAGAAGATTGGCTGCAAGGACATCAAGAATCTGCGTGCCCTATCTGCCGAGGAGCTGATGAAGAAGGCAAGCGTAAAGAACATACCCACATACAATATCGACGGATATTTCTGGACAAAACAGCCTTATGATGTATTCGCCGATGGCGAACAGACTAAAGTGCCTTTGCTCATCGGTGGCAATAACCAGGAGATGAACGCCCTGTCCGTTCTCTACGGCAAGGCTCCCACGGTGGAGAATTTGAAGAATGTCGTAAAAGCCACCTTCGGCGACGCTACCGATGAACTCTTCAAACTCTATGGCCTCAACACGGATGCCGACGTGATGAAGCAGCCGGGCAATGATCTTGCTGGCGACCTCTTCCTCGACTACTCCACATGGAAGTGGGGCAACATGCACAAGCTCACAGGCGGTCAGCCCGTCTATCGCTACCGCTACTGTCATCCACGTCCCGATATGGTGTTGAAGGGCAAGGTTGCCGGTCTTGCAGGCGGCGTTCAGGACAAGACATCCGACACTCCTGCCGCTCCCAAGAACATTGGTGCCGTACACTCTGCCGACATCGAGTATGCCATGGGCACATTGCCCACAAACCGCGTGTACGATTGGCAGCCGGAAGACTACATCGTGTCGGACATCTTCAGCAACTACTATGTCAACTTTGTGAAGACTGGCAATCCTAACGGTCTTGGTCTGGTTGACTGGCCTACAACAAACGGAAAGTCCATCGCTCCCGTTCTTCAAATAGATGTGAACACATTTGTAAAGCAGAATCCAGATATGGAGAAACGCTACGAGATGATGGACAAACTCTTCTGGAAGTAATATTTGACGCATTATTTTTGCGAAAGAATCCAAACAACAAGAACAACATTATCAATCTATAATTTAGACTGTATAATGTTGTTCTTGTTGTTTTTTTATGTAATATTGTGCTCATATTTTCTTGCAGTTTTCAAAATTTATTACGACCTTAGCCATACAAAACAACAACTTAAAACAACAACTAAAAAAACAAAAGAAAATGAGCACTACAATCAAACAACTGAAGCGCATACTCTTCTCGCTTCTGTTGCCCGCTACAATCACAACAACCACTCCTTGCCAAGCCCAAACAAACACAGCCCAACTGCCACGCCAGCTGCGTGTGGCATCCTACAACATACAGCATGGTGTAGGTATGGACCAAAAGCTCGACTACAAGCGCATAGCCAATGTGCTGGAAAACATCAATCCCGATGTTGTTGCCGTGCAGGAAGTAGACAGCATGACCCATCGCACCAACAACACCTACTCGCTTGGCGATATAGCCGACCACATGCGCTACTATGCCTCGTTTTCTCCTGCCATCAGTTTCGATGGTGGCAAATACGGCATAGGCATACTGTCGCGCAAGCGTCCCATAAGAATAGAACAGCACGCGTTGCCCGGACGCGAGGAGGCACGAACACTACTCGTGGCTGAGTTTGACGACTATGTGTTTGCCGCAACCCACCTCTCGCTCACCGAAGCCGACCTTATGGCATCGGCAAGCATCATTGAGAACATTGCAAAAAAATGCAGCAAACCATTCATCATAGCCGGCGACTTGAACGCCCTGCCCGATTCGCCTTTCATAAAGCAGCTTGAAAAGAACTTCCACATATGCAACAACAAGGGCAAATCGTGGCCTGCCGACAATCCTCGTGAGTGTCTCGACTACATTGCCGTGTACAAAAGCTATGGCGATGTGCACCGACCGGGACCTGCCGAGAAAGGTTGGACACAGTACAGACCGTACGTCGGCGAGCCTGCCGTGACGCTTCACTCCGAAGTAGTGAACACTCTCGCCTCCGACCACCGCCCTATCTTTGCCGACATTGTGCTGCCTACGCCCGTAGACAAGTTGCTCACCACGCAGCCTTATCTGCAACTTGCCACGCCAACATCAATGAACGTGATGTTCCAAACCAACAGCGTGTGCCATTGCTGGATAGAATACGGCACAGACTCTCTGCATACACAGCGAGCACGCACCATACTCGACGGACAGGAAGTGTGCTACGACATCGAGAACAACATCAAGCTTGACAATCTGAAACCCGGCACACGCTACTATTACCGCGTATGTGCCATGGAGATATTGTACAAGGGAGCCTATTCCAACCACTTCGGTGCCGACACGCTACGCACTCCGTTCTACTCGTTCCGCACACCTGCTCTCAAGGACGAAGACTTCACATGCCTCGTCTTCAACGACCTGCACGAGCACGGCGAGACACTTGCCCACCTGAAGCATCTTGCTAAGGACATCGACTACGACTTTGTGATATTCAACGGCGACTGTCTGCCCGAACCACGCAACCGAGAACATGCCATAAGCATGATACACAGTCTGGCAGATGAGGTAGACGGTGCCGAGAAACCCGTTATCTTCCTGCGTGGAAATCATGAGATACGCAACTTCTATTCGGCAGGAATGCACCACCAGATAGGCTACTACAACGACAAGACCTACAGCGCGTTCACATGGGGCAACACCCGATTCTTGCTGCTCGACCTTGGCGAGGACAAACCCGACTCAAATCCTGTGTATGGCGGCCTCAACGACTTTACTCAACTACGACACGACCAAGCGGAGTTTATCAAGAAGGAGTTGTCGAGCCGTGAGTTCAAGTCGGCACGCAATCACGTGCTCATAAGTCATATTCCTGTATTCGGCAATACCGACAGCTATCGCCCTTGCACCGAATTATGGGGGCCGATGCTCAGCCGTGCACCATTCAATGTGGCCCTTGCAGCCCACACACACGAAGCCAAGTACTATCCTAAGGGAATTGACGGATGCCGCTACCCTGTATATGTAGGAGGCGGATACAATAAGAACGATGCCACAGTAGCTGTACTGACTTGCCGTGGTGGCAAACTCAGCATGCGTGTATTGTCAGACAATCCCGACACACGCTGGACTCTGAACGAATAATAATAAAGCTTATCCCGAACGAATTCCGAACGAATCCCGAAGAATAATAAGAAGAAAAAGGGTGTATCAAAAGTTGCAGATTGGAGTCTGTTACTGTTGATACACCCTTATTTTTTACATAAGATGCTTTTACTTGCGCTTAGCCACGCCAGCCACACGGCCATTCATCGGAGCCATGCCCTTGGCGGCGCTTACCTTGGCAGAAGCCTTTACGGGGAAGGTGCGTGAGAGGATGTCCCAGTTCTCTTCCTCGCCGAGGTGTGAGTGGAAAGTGGCGCGTGTTACTGTTGTGCCGAACTCATCGGTCACGGCAAGCACAGCCACATACCATCCGCGCTCGTCGTCGGTGAAGGTCTTCTTGTAGTTGAGAGTATTGCCAAGAGCCTTCACAGCGTCGGTCACGTCGACAGCCTTATCGGCTGTAGCCATATAGTCGGCCCATGCATCCGAAGGCTGGTTGTACTTGTAGTCGTCGCCCTCCTTAATCTTCATGAGTTCGTTGAGCGCGTCGTCCCATTCGTCCGACTTCATCAGCAACATCTTGGCAGACTTAATCTCCTTGGCCTTCGACTTGATGCTGTACTGGATGGCAAGCTCACCATCCACACACATCTTGTTGGTGATGTCCACCACGGGGCAATCGTTGCTTACCGACGGCTTGAGGTGGAGATTCTTGATTTCTGCCTTCACCCAGTCGCCGTTGCCATCGATGCCGAGAGCATAGAAGTTGTAGTCGGCTTCCTTGCCCACATTCCACACATGCTCGTCGTCGGTGAGAGTGTTCCACTGCTCGCGTGTGAACTGGTTCGACTGTGTGAACATGAGGTAGTCGTAGCTATAGGTGTTGATGAATTCGTCGATAGAGGCAGATGTGCCGAACACGAAATACAACGAGCCGATGCCCTCGCCCGACTGCACATCAAACCAAGCATTGCCATTGTCGTTCACGCCCTTGTACTCCACAGTAAGGGTCTCGCTGCTCACGCCCGGGTCCTTTGTGCGCACCATCACGTAGTTGATTTCGTTGTCGAGCGAAGGCTCGTCGCCATTCATAGTGATGCCTGCGGTGACGAGATAATACTCCTGTCCGCCTGGGATGAAGTTTATTCCGCCTGAAGAATCCTTCTCGCCGTCCTTGATGGTGAACGACTGGGTGCCCATCGACACCTCGCCATATCCTGCAAAGATCAGAGTGCGGAAGATATTGTTGAGAGCCTCCTTGTCGTTCTCGTCGAAGTAGTTGTTCATCTGGATAGAGAGCAACTCCACATACGACTTCTTGAGCAGCACGTGGCTATAGATTTTGTCTGCCTCCTTGGTCTCCACCTTGTACGACACGTAGTTCTTGCCCACCTCAGTAGACACAACCTCCACGTCCTTCTGTACGGGCACTCCCTCGGGGCGTCCGAAAGCGATATAATCGTCGGCACCAAGCTTCACAGTCTCAACAGTCTGATCGCCCTTGTTGAGCATTACCTTCTGCTGCGCCTGTGCGTTGCACGCGAAAGAGGCGGCAGCGAGTATGATAGCTGAAAATATTGTCTTTTTCATTGTCTTTTATCTCCTTTACTTTGTAAGTTTTGTGACCTCACCCTCATAGTGTCCCTTAATGTTGCCTCCGAACTTGCTTGCTCCGAACACCGTGAAGTCGAAGTTGCCCTTTCCGGCGTTGAGTGTAGCCTTGATGTTACCGCCTACTGCTATAGATGTGACAGGGTCGCTTGTTGTAGCCTGGCAATATGTATCACCGCCGTATGCGACAGAAAGCATGGCGTTGATGTCGGTGCCAGAGAATCCGTGGGTCATGTCGTCGTTGATGAAATCATCGGGCACGGTGAGCACGATGTCGGCGTCGGCCATTCCCTCAACAGTTGTCACGCCCTCCTTGCTTGAGAGGTAAACGGTGTACATGTCGCGGTCTTCGTCGCTGCTGTCAACCACTACCACGCACGACTTAAGGGTGACGGGCTCGCTGCCAGCCACGGTGTACTCGCTTGGCAATGTGAGGTCGTATACGGCAGGAGTGCCACGATAGAAAGCCTGGAAGCTGCGGTTGCCCTCATTGCCCATGTTCTCAACGTCGATTGTGAGGGTGTAGCTGCCGTCGCCACGGTCGAGTACGCTCACGTAGCCAGTAGCATTGCCTGTCTTACCGTTGCTGAGAGAAATCTGCTGCGGGTTGTTGATGTCGCTCACGTTGTCGTAGAAAGTAAGCTCATACTCGCGGTTGCCGTTGATGTCGATGTCTGTGCCGTCCATCTCCTTTGTAGGCACGAAGAGGCGTGCATAGTAATATGTGTTCACAAGGTCGGTGGCATTGTCGATGTTGCCCGGAGTGAGATAGAAGGCTATGCCGTCTGCCACCTTCTCCTGGAATACAGAGCGCAACTCCATTGACTTGCCGTCTACATTGAAGAAGTATGGGTTCTGAGCCACCTCAACATACTCGCCCTCATACTGTCCGGCGAAAGCCTCGCCGTTCTCAAGAGGCTTGCAGTCGAAGTTCACCTTCAGGTTGTCGTCCTCCATGTTCACATAGAGAGAGCCAGCGCTGAAGTAGTCGCTCCAGTCGTCGAATGTGAATACGATAGGCTCGTAGTTGTCGTCCTCCTCATACTTCACGGGGTCCATGTACATCATCTGGAAGAAGTCCTCTTCCTCGTCGAAATCGTCGGCGAATGTGTCGAAGTTGATGTTCTCGTCGAGCAGGCTCGGAGTCATCACGATCTGCACATACTTGTCGGTAGCCACATCAGCCACAGAGCTTACCGACTCCTTCACCGAGAGATACACATACATATACGCGCCCTGATAGGTTACGAGAGCCGACTTGAGGTTAACCACCTCGTCGCCCACTACCAATGAGTTGCCCTCAAGCACCGCCTTCTTGGCGAATGTGATATTGTCTACATCCTTGCCCACCTCATAGGCCGACACGATACGTCCGTTCTTCACGACAAACACGCTGTCGGGTGCTGCCGCCTTTGCCGCCATAGTCTGCATTGCGAAGCCTAAGATCATGGCGAAAAGGAATAATATTTTCTTTGTCATTGTTTTTTCAGTCTTGTACGTAATAAACGATATTTTTCTTTGTACACACTATGCCTTCGTGTCAGGGCCTTATCGCTTCATCATCTTGAGCGACTGTCCCTCGGCCTTAACCACATATACTCCGGCTGCGAGAGCCGACACGTCGATAGTGGCCTTGCCGCCGCGAGCCACAGCCTTGGCTACGGCTGCTCCGTCGGCAGCATACACGTCGAGAGTCTTGCCGTCGGCTATTCCCTCGGCTGTGATGGTAGAGCCGTTGTAGCGGATGGTGATAGCCTGCTTCTTGTTGAGCGAGGCAACGGATGTAGCGATTGACGTAAGCTCAATCTTGTCGATGTCGGCAATCTTGTGTGTTGCAACAGCCGAACCGTCGTGAGCCAAAAGCGACACGTCGTCGCCCGACACCTTAAGTTTAGCCACCTGCGACATCTGCACCACATGGGGCGTACCGTCAAGGTAGAGCACGTTCACCTTAGTGTCCTGTGCATTTGCCATGAGCGAAACACCACAGAACAGAAGTGCTGAAATGAAGTAATTTTTAATCATAAATATTTAGTTTAAAAAAATTAAGGCACAAAAATAGTAAATAAATATTAGGCAGACAAATAAAACATATAAAAAAAGCCCCAGCAAATAAAGGTGGTATTCGCACCATGCC
>OQVL01001996.1_pt1 | contig 12412 bp, 14 predicted proteins | sample 1691501 | NCBI WGS metagenome assembly OQVL01 (sample SAMN03418253, study PRJEB22391) | human gut metagenome | biome: human-gut; feature: organic feature; material: feces | host: Homo sapiens | place: Tanzania | collected 2013-01
CCGGAATCGTCAAAAAGTATGACCTTGCGCGGTTTTGGTGGGCATTTTGCCTGTTTTTCTCAAAAGGACAGTTTCAAAGTTTGGCGCGGCAGGGGTTTGTATTCTGAGGCCGAGTGTGGTAAAGTATATACAATCAATTTAGATGGCTCAAACATGAATGATTTTGTTGTAGAATGCTTCATGCTGCGATAAGAGAAAAGGAGTTTGACTATGGCTTATTTCTATGAAGAACCCTCCCGCACCTTTGGCGAGTATCTGCTGGTGCCCGGCTATTCCTCTGCAGAAAATGTTCCCACTGCTGTCAGCCTCAAGACCCCGCTGGTCAAGTACCGCAAGGGGGAAGAGGAGTGCCCTCTGCAGATGAATATCCTCATGATCAGGGCGGCGTCTCCTTCATCTATGGCTCTCAGAGCATCGAGAACGAGGCTGCCATGGTGCGCCGCGTCAAGAGCTACAAGGCCGGCTATGTCGTGTCCGACTCCAATCTGGCCCCCACCGCTACCCTGCACGATGTGCTGGAGCTCAAGGCCCGCACCGGCCACTCCACCATCGCCATTACTGCCGACGGCACTCCTCACGGCAAGCTGATGGGCATTGTGGCCTCCCGTGATTACCGTGTCAACCACACCCCCGATGATGCTTCCGTTACCACCTTTATGACTCCCATCGAGAAGCTGGTCACCGCACCGGAGAATACCTCCCTGCACGACTGCAACAACATCATTTGGGACAACAAGATCAACACGCTGCCGTTGGTGGATGCTGAGGGCAACCTGAAATACTTCGTGTTCCGCAAGGACTACGATTCCCACAAGAAGAACGTCAACGAGCTGCTGGATGCCAACAAGAGCTATGTGGTCGGTGCCGGCATCAACACCCGCGACTATGCCCAGCGTGTGCCCGCACTGGTCGAGGCTGGCGTGGATGTGCTCTGTATCGACTCCTCCGAGGGCTACTCCGAATGGCAGAGCCGTACCATCGCCTGGATCCGTGAGCACTACGGTGACACCGTGAAGGTGGGCGCAGGCAACGTTGTGGATGCCGAGGGCTTCCGTTTCCTGGCAAAGGCCGGTGCAGACTTCGTCAAGATCGGCATTGGCGGCGGTTCCATCTGCATTACCCGTGAGACCAAGGGCATCGGCCGTGGTCAGGCCACCGCAGTCATCGAGGTCGCAAAGGCCCGTGACGAGTACTACAAGGAGACCGGCATCTATGTGCCCATCTGCTCCGATGGCGGCATCGTCCACGATTATCACATCACTCTGGCTCTGGCCATGGGCGCTGACTTTGTCATGCTGGGCCGCTACTTCGCCCGCTTTGACGAGAGCCCCACGAACAAGGTGCGCATCAATGGCCAGTATATGAAGGAGTACTGGGGCGAAGGCTCCAACCGTGCCCGCAACTGGCAGCGCTACGATCTGGGCGGCTCCACCAAGCTGAGCTTTGAGGAAGGCGTGGACAGCTACGTGCCCTATGCCGGCCCTCTGGCTGATGGCGTGCAGACCACTCTGTACAAGGTCAAGAGCACCATGTGCAACTGCGGTGCCCTGTCTATTCCTGAGCTGCAGCAGAAGGCCAAGCTGACGGTTGTTTCTTCCACCTCCATCGTGGAGGGCGGCAGCCACGACGTCATGCTCAAGAATGCTACTCCCAACATCATCAATGGCTAAGCTTTTTTGATCGCAAAGCCGCCTGTGCCGTCTGGCATGGGCGGTTTTTTGCATAAAAACTCTTGAACAAGCTCGCATTTGGTGATATCATGGTAGAAACGCACTGTCAAGACAGGCAGGCATGCAAACCTTCCCACGAGGAAGAGGAACGGCAAAGGCCGGAGGAAGCCTTTGTCAGGTGCAAAGAAGAGAGGATACTATTCATGGACGAAATCAAGGTTGTGCCTTACATCCCGGATGAGGACTACGACAACCCCGCAATGGTCGTGGATTTTTACGAATTTACTATGGCCAACTGCCTTTTCCTGCACGGATTCAAGGATACTACACTGGTGTTCGATATGTTCTTCCGCAAGAACCCGGACAATCAGGGCTACTCCATCAGTGCCGGCCAGCGCAAGCTGACCCGTTTCCTGCTGAACTATCATTTCAATGCACAGGATATCTGGTGGCTGCGCACCAAGGGCATGAGCGAGGAATTCTGTGAGTATCTGCGCACTTATCAGTGGAAGGGTGACATGTATGCACTGCCCGAGGGCACGGTGGCCTACCCGCATGTGCAGATGGTGCGCATTGAGTGCGACCTTGTGGGTGCGATCCTGATCGAGACCTACCTGCTGCAGACCATGAACTTCCACAGCCTGATCGCGACCAAGGCCACCCGTGTCACCGGCCTGAACACCCATACGCCCCGCAGCGTCATGGAGTTCGGCACCCGCCGCGCACAGGGCGAGAGCGCCGGCAACGATGGCGCATACGCTGCTGTTCTGGGCGGCTGTGTCGGCACGGCAAACTGTCTGGCGGAGATGAAGTTCGGCGCAGATGTCAAGGCCGTTGGCACTGTGGCGCACAGCTTTATTGAGTTCTTCCCGACCGAGTTCGACGCTTTCAAGGCATTTGCGGATACCTATCCGGATTCGGTCAGCCTGCTGCTGGATACCTACAATATTATGGAGAGTGGTCTGCCCAACCTCATTAAGCTGGACGATTACCTCATCGAAAAATATCCCAACGACCCGAACCGACGTGTCAAGAGCGCCCGCATCGACTCCGGTGACCTTGCCCGCGGCTCCAAGCGCCTGCGCAAGGCGCTGGATGCAGCAGGCAAGCCCTACATCAAGCTGGTGGCTTCCAACGGTCTGGATGAGAAGAAGATCGCCAACATGGAGCTGTACGAACACGCTCATTTTGACTCTTACGGCGTGGGCGAAAACCTGATCACTTCCGCTTCCGACCCCGTGTTCGGCGGTGTGTACAAGCTGGTAGCAGTCAAGAAGCCGGACGGCAGCTACACCCCCAAAATGAAGTGCTCGGATTCTGCCAGCAAGGCCATCATCCCGGGCAAGAAGATGCCCTGGCGTCTCTACGATGAGAACGGTCAGGCGCAGTGCGACCTGATCGCTATGGATGATGAGGTCATCGAGGCCGGCAAACCCATCACCATGGTCAATCTGGACTCGGATGCCATCGAGCGCACCGTGACCATCACACCCACCAAGGTCAGAAAGCTGCTGGTGCCCCACATCCTGAACGGCCAGCTGGCCATTGAGCTGCCCTCTATTGCAGAAAAGAAGGCCTACATTGCAAAGCAGCTCACCGAGGAGACTTGGGAAAGTGAATTGCGTCTGGAATGCCCGCATAAGCACTATGTGAATATGACTCCGGCTGTGGCCGAGTGCCGTTCCAAGATGTATGCAGAGCTGCATGGCGGTAAGGTATAAAAGCTTTTCTTGACAAAAAAGCAAGCCTGTTGTATTATAAGAGCTGCCGTTTGAAAAGACGGTAGCTCTTCTTATGCCGCTGTGGTGAAATTGGCAGACACGAGGGACTTAAAATCCCTTTCTGGAGACAGAGTACGGGTTCGACCCCCGTCGGCGGCATGGACAAAAAGCACCTGAGATCGTTTGATTTCGGGCGCTTTTCTTTTGCCGGGAACCCGCCGGGACAGCCCGCTTGCAGGAAATGATAAACAAAAACAGCCCCGAGGAACCGTCAGGCTCCCCGGGGCTGCTGCTATGTATGGGCTTTTGCCTTCTGCACTGAAGGGCCTATGGGTGCTTTTTGTAAGCCGCAGTTCTATCTGCCCGGGACAGGCATATACTCATAGCAAGCTGGCAACCCCAAAAAGGAGGAAGAAATTGTGGACGAGTATTACCGTGCAGTACGGCAGCTGCCTTCGTGGCTGGCACAGCCTTTGGGGCAGCTTCCGACACCAACTGCGGCACAGATCCATGAGCTGCGATTCCGGACAGGGCATGGCATTTTTCTTACGATGTCAGGTCGGCAGGTCTGCCTGAAGGAACTTTCTGAGTGTCCGCAGTCACTGCGGGAATGCATACTGGATCAGCTGCAGCTCGAAGAGATCTTTCACACTCTGTGCGGTGGTGCGGTCCATGCACATCAGAACGAACTGACGCAGGGGTTCCTTACCACACCGTCCGGCTGCAGGGTCGGAGTTGCCGGCCGCTATGTGGACCGCGACGGGCAGATGATCCTGCAGCAGGTGCTGGCGTTGAATCTGCGGATCGCGCGTGCAGTTCCTCTGGTGCTGCCGGACAGGCTTTGCGAGATCCTGCAAAGGCATTTTATCGGGATGCTTGTAGTCGGTGAACCGGACAGCGGCAAAACAACATTTCTGCGGCAGATCGTTCAAAGCCTTGCCGGAATGCAGCGGAGAGTCTGCGTGGTGGACGAGCGTGGTGAAATTTATCCGCAAGAACTTTCAGGTCCGGATCAACAGCTACCCGCAGTGGATACCCTGTCCGGCATTCCAAAGGAGCGTGCCGTGCAGATGGCGCTGCGCACTCTTTCACCGCAGGTGATCGTTCTGGACGAGCTGGGTTCGCTGGCTGAAACAGCAGCGCTGGAGCAGGGCTTTTTCAGCGGGGTGGATTTTATTGCAAGCGTTCATGCCGCAAGTGCGGAGGAAGCAGTCAGACGCCCGCAGGTGAAGGCTTTGCAGCGGCAGGGAATGCTGCGTGTACTGGTGGTGCTGCAGGGCTGCGCCGAGCCGGGCAGGGTCCGGCAGATCGATGAGCTATGATCCAACTGTTTCATTGGATGGGAGCAGCGCTGCTTCCGCTATGCGGATGGCTGACCGGAGCAGCCCTTCAGGCAGGAAAAGAGCAGCATATCCTGCAGCTGCGGCATACTGTGGAATTGCTGCGGCGCATCCGGCAGGAAGTGGCATACCGCAGGCCGGATATGGAGCTGCTCTGCCGCTGTCTGATACAGGAAGGGCTGCTGGAAGATCTGGCGCCTGCGGAGAAATTGCAGGATCTTGCGCCGCCTGCAAGCTTCCGCGCCGAAGAGCGGCTTTGCTTTGAACAATGCTTTTCCGGCCTTGGTCAGTGCGAAGCTGCGCAGGAGTGTGAACGGCTGGACTACTATACCGCGCGCTTTGAAGCGTTTCTGCAGCAGGCTCAGCAGGAAGCAGCCGCCTGTGCTGGCCTGTCCTGCAGGCTGGGGCTTGCGGCAGGAGCTGTTCTGGCACTGATTTTTTTGTAAGCGCAGGAGGATGCAGAATTGGAGATCGATCTTGTTTTCAAAATTGCAGCCATTGGCATCATTGTGGCGGTGCTGAATCAACTGCTGATCCGTTCCGGACGGGAGGATCAGGCCATGATGACCACTCTTGCGGGCCTTGTCGTAGTGCTGTCCATTCTTGTCAAGCAGATCAGCGTCCTGTTTGTCACCATCAAGTCGCTGTTTGCGCTATGAGTACCTCCGTTTCCATCCTTGGGGCGGCAGTCGTTTTTGCGGCTGCACAGCTTTTGCTGCGCAAGGATTCTCCGTCTTATGCATTTTTGCTTTCGATCGGTGCCGCAGTATTCATACTGCTGAAGCTTGGCGCAGCTGCGCAAGATCTGCTACAGGGAGTATGGGCACTCAGCCGCCGGGTGGATGGAACTGCCTTTTCCTGTCTGCTGCGCTGTGCAGGGATTTTGCTGATCACGGATTACGCCCGGACACTGTGTGAAGAAGCAGGCGCAGATTCACTGGCATGGTGCACAGGTCTGGCGGGGAGGCTCCTTGTTCTGGCAGCGGCATTCCCCTTGCTGGAGGAGATCTGTCAACGGATCTGGGAGCTTGCTGCATGAAAAAGCGATATTTGTTTCAAAAGGCATCCGCTGCTGTGATTGCCGTCTGCGAAATTTTGTCTGCGGTTCCGGGTGCGCAGGCGTCCGGGCTGCAAGACCTGCCCGGACAGGAGCTTTGGCAGCCCTATCTGAATGCTGCGCCGCAGGATGCGGATTCATTTGTCCACGATCCGGTCGGAGCACTGCTTTCCCTTTTGCCGGCTTCTCCGCTGGAAATGATCCGGCAGATGGCGCATTGTTATGCAGATGTCCTGCTGTTCCTGCTGCTTTTGATCCTGCTTTCTTTTCTGGTCGGAGAAGCGGCAGACAATGCGCTTTTGGAACTGGCAGCGGCTGTAGGGTGCGGCACCCTTTTATGGGGCGACCTGATGACCCTCGCGCAGCAGGTGTGCGAGCGGATGACAGGATGGAAAGACTACCTTCTGGGGTTCCTTCCGGTCTACAGCGGGGTGCTCACCGCAGGAGGAGAAGCAAATGCCGGTGCAGCGGCAAGCGGTCTGCTGCTGACAGGGCTGTGCTTCCTTGCACAGTGCACGGCTGCAGTTGTCAGCCCGCTGCTGCAAAGCTATCTTGCGGTCAGCATGGCGTGCTGCATCAGTACCCAGAGAGGGCTTTCCGACACCTGCCGCGCCACAGGTGCACTGCTGCAAAAAGGGCTGCGCTGGGCCGGCCGCCTTTTTGCGGTTTTACTGGGGCTGCAGCGTGCAATAACGGTGCAGTTGGATCGTTCGGCGCTGCGGCTCGGAGAGCTGTTCACCGGCAGTGTGCCGGTCATAGGACAGGCTCTGAGCGATACGGCAGAGGTCTTTCTGACCGGAATGCGGCTGCTGAAAAGCAGTCTGGGCCTTGCGGCGCTCATGGTGATCGGTGCGGAGTTTTTGCCGCTGTATGTGCAGCTGATGCTCCATCTGGCGTTCCTCACAGCCTGCAGCCTTTTGTGCGGGCTTGTGGAGAACAGCCGCTGTCAGGCGTTGTTTGCCTGTATGGCAGAAGCTGTAAAATGCATGGCTGCCATTACAGCATTGTATTTTGAACTGCTGACGGTGGGCGTCGGGCTTTTGATGATGACAGGAGGCGGATGAAGTGCAGGCATTCCAAAACGCTGCAGCTGCATTTTGCATCGCCTGTATCTGCGCAGAGGTCACTGCTTTGCTGACAGGCACAGGCTGGGCGGGCAGATGCATAAAAGCAGTTGCCGGGCTATATATTCTAGTAGTCCTTTTCCGGCTGGCACCGGGTGTGAAGCCGGAACTGAAAAGCGCCATGGAGGTGGTACCGTCCTCTGTCCATATCCAGAGTGCCGAAACATCGATCCTGCAGAAAGCGCAGGAGCGGTTGGAAAGCTCCCTGCGGACAGAGTGTATGCAGCGCTTTGGGGTACCGATAGAACTGGACATCACTCTGACACAGGAGGGGAAGACCATACAGGCTGGATCTGCTGGTTTTACCATTCTATCAGAATGTACCGATGCAGAAAAGCAGCAGGTCGCCGCATATCTGCAGGAAGCACTCGGCACGGCGTCGGTATGGGAGATGCAGGAGGAAGTCGGATGAAAGAAACAGAGGGCTTTTCCATCCGTCTCTTTGCCGAAAAATGCAAAGGAAAGCAGGGCAGGGCAAGGCTTGCGGCTGCAGTAGGATTGCTGGCGATGCTGTTGATCCTGCTGTCGGAGCTTTTCCCTCAGACCTCTGTGGCAGGCAGCACGCAGAATGCCCAAAGCGCGCAAAGCAGCACCGAATATCAGGCACAATTGGAGGAGAGGCTGGAACGGCTGATCTCTCATATGAGCGGTGCGGGCAAGACCACTGTGATGGTCACACTGGGGACCGGGGAGGAAATGATCTATGCATTGGACACGCAGTCCGGAGACATGCAGTCGCAGCAGACGCATGTCTTGCTGGAGGATGGCTCTGCCCTGACTGAGACGGTCTGCGTGCCGCAGGTCTGCGGTGTGGCAGTGCTGTGCGAGGGCGGCGGTGATGTCCGGATCGCGGCCCGGATCACAGAGCTGGTGAGCGCATTGCTGGATCTGCCGTCCAATCACATTTGTGTAGAGCAGCGCAAGGGCTGAGCCCCGGAAGCTTTTATAAGGAGGAACGATCTATGAGAGCACTTTCTGGAAATACCCGCAAAGCTACTGCCGTTACACTGGCCGCAGCGCTGGTGATCGCCGTGTACTTAAACTGGCAGTATGCCCGCAGCGATGTACCTGCAGAGCTGGAAAGCACGGCTGCTGTCGCAGCACAGGTGGAGGATGTGCCGGTGCAGGCCGATGCCATTCTGGATGAACTGCCTACCGAAGCGGAAGCGGTTTCCAGCGCAAATAAAAACTATGGCGAGGCACAGCTGGTAAGTGTTGCCAGCGACAGTGGGGCAAAGTTCTTTGAACAGGCCCGTCTCAAACGACAGAAAGCCCACGATGAAGCGATGGATTCCATTAAAAAGACGATGAAGGCTTCCTCTCTTTCCGCAGAAGAAAAGAAGGAATACACCTCCCAGCTGACAGCGAATCTGGAAGACCTGAATGCAGAAAATGAGATCGAGACCCTTATCAGGGCCAAAGGCTTTGCCGACTGCCTGTGCTTTTTGCAGTCTGGCCGGGCAGATCTGACCGTTATGACCTCAGGCCAGCCGCTCACTGCCGCACAGGTGGCGCAGATCCGCGATGTGGTGCTGAGCAAAAGCAGTGTGACGGCACAGAATATCACAGTGGTGGAGGTCAAATAAGACACAGTCCTGCCATTTTGTCCCAGCATAGCTGCAGAAGGCAGAGTTTTCCCAAACAAGTATTGAAATCACCCCCGCTTTGATGGTATAATAACTCTATCAATCAAGCATGATGTTGTCCTGCGTATGGCATTGATCGTTTCAGGCAGGACCATTTTAAACAGGAAAAAGCAGGCGGACTGCCCGCTTTTGGATGGAGGACAACACAATGGATTTTCAGAATACGAATCTTCAGGGCGGCAGCCTTCAGATCTCCACCGAGGTTATTGGCAAGATCGCACGCTGTGCAGCGTTGGAAATTGACGGCGTTGCTGAGGTCTCCTGCGGCAAGCAGAATAAAAAGCTCAAGGATCTGCTGGAAGCTTCCAGCATCCAGTCTCCGGTCACGGTGGAAATGCGGGATGGTACCGCAAGCATCACCCTGAACCTGATGGTAAGCTTTGGAGCACGGATCCCTGCCGTGGCAGAAAAGGTGCAGGAAAACGTGAAGACCGCTGTGCAGAACATGACCAATGTTACGGTGAGCCGGGTCAATCTGGTCATTGCCGGTCTGGCAGATGCTGCAGCAGCGCAGGAATAAAACAAAATCAAACAGGAAAGACCGATCCTCTCTGCCGCTTCAGGCAGAGGGGGTTCGTGTTGCGAGAGGAACATTATGGAAAATATTTTGCCCCGTAGAGAAGCCCGCGAGAATGCATTTTTGCTGGCATTTTCGCAGACCTTTGGTGATATCCCGCTGGCAGAAGCCATCATCAACCACGAAGAAAACGATGAAGAGCATCCGGTGGATGGCTTCAGCAAGCATCTGCTGAATGCATACTACGATCATTCTGCCGAAGTGGACGACGAGATCCGCGCACATCTGCGCAACTGGACCATGGAGCGTCTGCCCCGGGTGAGCCTGACAGTTCTTCGTCTGGCAATTGCAGAAATGCTGTTTGGCGGTGAGAACAAGCCCGGCGTTGCCATCAACGAGGCAGTCGAGCTGACCAAAAAGTATGGTGCAGACGAAGATTACCAGTTCGTGAACGGTCTGCTTGGCGCAGTGGCCCGGGATCATGGTCTGGATGCAGATGCCGCAGCGGAGCAGGCCGAACAGTGAGCCGCTATACGCTTGGCATTGATACAAGCAACTATGCAACCTCTCTGGCAGTGTTTGATACAGCTGGAGAGGTTGTTTGCGCAAAAAAACGTTTTCTGCCGGTAAAAGAAGGCCAGCTGGGCCTGCGGCAGAGCGATGCACTGTTTCATCATACGGTCGCGCTGCCGGAAATGATGCAGGAGCTTGCGCAGGAATTTGATCTGACAAAGATCGATGCCGTCGGAGTGTCGCAGAAGCCGCGCCCGGTGGAGGGCAGCTACATGCCATGCTTTCTGGCGGGCGTCAGTGCGGCTGCAGCCTTTGCGCAGGCAAAGGGCATTCCTCTTGTGCGGACCACCCATCAGCAGGGTCACGCTGCCGCAGCACTGTTTGCAGCCAAAGGGGAACAGCTGTTTGCTGAAAAAGTTCTGCTGTTCCATATTTCCGGCGGTACAACTGACCTGCTGCTCTGCGATCAGGTGCGTCAGATCACGACTCTTGGCACCAGCACCGATCTCTACGCCGGGCAGGCTGTGGATCGTGTGGGGGTCAAACTGGGCTTTGGGTTCCCGGCGGGTGCTGAAGTTTCCCGTCTGGCTGCGCAGTGCGGGGAAGAGATCCGGCCGAAGTCCAGTGTAAAGGGAATGCAGTGCAGCCTTTCCGGGCTGGAAAACCAGTGCAACGGTCTGCTGGCCGCAGGCAAAACGCCGGAGTATGTATGCAAATATTGTCTGCTCTGTGTGGCAGATACGGTGGTCAAAATGACAAAGGCCGCGCAGAAGGAATACCCCGGTCTTCCGGTGGTCTGTGCCGGCGGCGTGATGAGCAGCGATATCATCCGTGCATGGGTGCAAAAGCGGCTGCCGCAGGTGTATTTTGTGCCGGGAATGTATTCCAGCGATAATGCCATCGGCGTTTCGATCCTTGCAGCACGGGAGGCCGGATTATGGCTGAAGTAATTACCGTTTCGGCCCTGAACCACTACGTTAAAATGCTGCTGGATGCAAACGACATCCTGTTTGATATTGCCCTGCGCGGCGAGATCGCAAACTTTGTACAGAACGCACGCAGCGGCCACTGCTATTTTTCCCTGCGGGATGAAGCCAGCAGCGTGAAGGCTGTAATGTTCCGTGCAGATGCCCGCCGTCTTGCCTTCCGCCCGGAAGAGGGGATGCGCGTTGTGGTACGCTGCCGTGCGACTCTTTATGAGCGTGACGGTGCCTTTCAGCTGTATGTGAACGATATGTTTCCGGATGGCATCGGTGCCGCACAGCTTGCATTGGAGCAGCTCAAAGCAAAGCTGGAACAGGAGGGTCTGTTTGCCCCGGAACATAAAAAGCCGCTGCCGGCATTTCCAAAATGCATTGGTGTTGTCACCAGCAAAACGGGAGCCGCATTGCAGGATATCCGCAATGTGCTCACCCGGCGCTGGCCCTCGGTACAGCTGCTTCTGTGTCCGGTAACGGTGCAGGGCTTTGAGGCAGCACAGCAGGTCGCAGATGCGATCCGGAAGCTGGACCAGCGCAAAGAGGTGGACGAGATCATCGTGGCCCGCGGCGGCGGCAGCAGGGAAGATCTGTGGGTGTTCAATGCTGAAGTGATCGCACGGGCGGCCTACCGCTGCAAAAAACCACTGATCAGCGCGATCGGCCATGAGATCGACTATACGATCCTGGACTTTGTAGCCGACCGGAGAGCCCCTACACCTTCCGCTGCGGCAGAGCTTGCCGTGCCGGATCGGGAAGAGCAGAAACGGATATTACTGGATTTGCAGCAAAATATTCGTAAAAATATGCAAAACCGTCTCGATTTATGCTATAATGGTCTGGAACAATACAACTTTGTGTTGGAGCAGGGGCCTGCACGCCAAAGCTGGCAAAAAAAGCATGACCTGCTGCAGCAGGCGAAAGATGAGATCCGACAGCAGATGCAGACGCAGCAGAATGCTGCAGAGCTTCAGCTCCAGCATGCCGCAGCGCTTGCCGGGTCGCTGAACCCCTATAAGGTGCTGGCCCGCGGCTATGCTATGGTCACAACAGCAAATGGAGCCATTCTGGATGCAGAAGGTCTGCAGCCGGAAAAAACAATATATGTTCGCAGCGTTTCTCACCGGGCAAAATGCCGGGTAGAAGCGGTGGAGGAGATCAATGAGAACACCCAAAAGTTTTGAAGAGGGCATGGAACGGCTGAATACGATCCTTGTTCAGATGCAGAGTGAAGAGACCACCCTTGCAGATTCGGTCAAGCTGTACGCAGAAGCGGCTTCTCTGATGGAGTATTGCCATGCTGCATTGGAAAAGACATCTCTGCAGATCAGTGAGATCGATGCAAAGCTTGCAGGTACAGTGCAGGAGGAGAGCTGATGGATCACAAAGAGCAGTATCAGAGTTACCTTGCACAGGCAATGTCCGCACTGGAACATGCCTGTGCCCGCTTTCTGCCGGAAGAGTCGGAGGTGTGCCGTGCAGCATGCTACAGTCTGATGGGCGGCGGCAAGCGGATCCGCGCCGTTCTGGTGCTCAGCGTCTGTGATATGCTGGGCGGTAATATGCAGGCGGCAGAGCAGTTTGCGGCTGCAGTGGAAATGCTGCATTGCTACTCGCTCATCCATGATGATCTGCCCTGCATGGATAATGATGATCTGCGCCGCGGCAGACCTTCCTGCCATAAAGCTTTTGACGAGGCGACCGCTATGCTGGCCGGCGATGTTCTTTTGACAGAGGCATTTGAAGTAATCGCCAATGCCCCGGCAGATGCCGATGTCTGTGTACGGGCCGCAGCTGCACTGAGTGCAGTCCACGATCTGAAAAACCAGCCCCAGACCGTAAGCATA
>OQVL01001997.1_pt1 | contig 12412 bp, 10 predicted proteins | sample 1691501 | NCBI WGS metagenome assembly OQVL01 (sample SAMN03418253, study PRJEB22391) | human gut metagenome | biome: human-gut; feature: organic feature; material: feces | host: Homo sapiens | place: Tanzania | collected 2013-01
TGGCTCGGCGCGAAAATGATCGTTGCGGATGCCCTTTTCGGGGTCGCGCATCAGCGCCGAGCCGTCGCCGTTGTTGACGATCTTGCCGACCGGGCAGCCCATGTTGATGTCCAGAATGTCCGCGCCGCTCGCCTCAATAGCGATCTGCGCGGCCTCGGCCATGCAGACCGGGTCGCTGCCGAAGATCTGGGCCTGCATCGGATGCTCGCCCGGAAAGGGCGCGAGCAGTGTGCGGCTCTTTTTATCCTGATAGCACAGCGCCTTCGAGCTCACGAGCTCCGTGCACGTCAGCCCCGCGCCGAGGGACGCGCACAGCTCGCGGAACGCCGCGTCGGTCACGCCCGCCATCGGCGCGCCGACAACGGGGAAAAAGCCGTTCTTTCCTATCTTTAAACGGGCGAAAGACACGAATCCTCTTTTCCAAAACAAAAAACTGTTTTAATCTGTCGTAAAATTTACAGGGAGTCCCTTTCATGGTCAAGTGTGCCGTTATCATCGTCGCCGCGGGCAGGGGTCACCGCTTCGGCGGCGAAATGCCGAAGCAGTACAGAACAATCGGGCGGGATATGGTTTTGCGCCGCACGATGGCGGTTTTTTGCGCCCACCCCGCGGTATCCGTCGTGCGCGCCGTCATTCACCCCGACGACGCGGCGTTGTACAAATGCGCGGCGGAAAACCTGCCCGTCGCGCCGCCCGTTTTCGGCGGTGCGACCCGACAGGAATCGGTGCGTCTGGGACTGGAAAGCCTGAAAGACGAATCTCCGGACATCGTTTTGATTCACGACGGCGCGCGTCCGTTCGTCGATTTCGGCGTCATCAACCGCGTCATCGCGAATGTCGCGGAACATCAGGGCGCGATTCCCGCCCTGCCCGTCACCGACACGATCAAGGCTGGCGGAACGGAAAACGGACGAACCGTCATTACGAAAACAGTCGACCGCGCGGGACTGTACCGCGTGCAAACGCCGCAGGGTTTCCCTTACGCCGAAATTCTGGCGGCGCACGAATCCGTCAAAGGGCGGGAAATGACCGACGACGCCTGCGTCGCGGAACACGCGGGCATGACCGTCGTTTTGACGGACGGAAGCGAAGACAACTTTAAAATTACGACCCAAGCCGATCTGGTTCGCGCCGAAACGACGTTGGCGGGACGCGGCGAAGACATTCGCACGGCGACGGGGTTCGACGTGCATAAATTCACGGACGGCGATTTCGTCACGCTTTGCGGCGTTCGGGTTCCGCATGATTTCGGGTTGGAAGGACATTCCGACGCCGACGTCGGGCTTCACGCGCTGACGGACGCTTTGTTGGGCGCGATCGGATCGGGCGACATCGGTTTGCACTTCCCGCCGTCGGACGCGCGTTGGAAAGGCGCGGATTCGATGACGTTTTTAAAATACGCCGTCGATCTGGTTCACGGATTGGGCGGAAAGATCCTGAACGCCGACGTGACGTTCATCTGCGAACGTCCGAAAATCGGCGCCTACCGCCTGCCCATGGTCGAAAAGCTGGCGCACGCGCTGGACGTGTCGTCGTCTAAAATCGGCGTCAAGGCGACAACGACGGAAAAACTGGGCTTTACCGGCAGAAAAGAGGGAATCGCCGCGCAGGCTTGCGTGACCGTTCGTTTTTAATGAAGGAAGACATGATGAAAAAGAAATACGACCTTGTTTTCGGCATCGGAGCGGCTTGCTTGTGTTCGCAAATGTTGCGCAAGACGGGATGCAGTTCAGTTCTTATCCTTTCGATTGGCTGTACGGAACGGACTTTTCGGGGCGCGTCGACATTCTGACCAATGATTTCAAAGACTTCGTCAACAAAGAGGATTTGACGTTCATCAACGCCACAAACGGGGACAAGGACAATCCCTGCGACGTTTATAACAATGTCAAAAACGGCATCACGTTCAATCACGATTTTCCGCAAGGAGTGCCTCTGGAACAATCGTACCCCGCGGTCAAAGCCAAATACGACCGCAGAATCGATCGTCTGCTGAAACGGATTGAACGTTCCGAAAACACTTTAATCGTTTATGTCGAAATCCCGACGTCGCCGGAAAACACGACGGTCGAAACATTGTTAAATTGCCGTGAAAAGTTATGCCGCCGGTTCGGAAAAGAAAATATCGACCTGTTGTATGTCGCCTGCGCGGACGAACGCCAAGACGACCTTTTCGGCGACCATATTCGCAAAATCGCGTTCAATTACAGAAAAGCGAACGGAACGACGCCGCACGACGCCCGCGTTTTGCGTAATGCCGTCAAAGGCTACCGTCTTCGTCGTCCGCTTTCCGTTCGAATTAAAAATCAAATCTACCGTCTGAAAAAGCATTTTCACCGCGTTTTCAAGACGTTCGGCTGATTTATTTCCAGCGAATGCGGACGCGGGCGAAATCCTTGTCCGAATCGGACGACGCGATTCTGTGCGTCGTCATCAGAACATCGTTGTCGATTTGAACGACCGATTTTATTTTGTCGTCAAGCAAAGCGGGCTTTTTAAACGCGATTTCCATTTCGACGACATCGCGCGATTTGACGAAATCGTGCGGCAATCCCTCTTGCGCCCACAACGGATAAACCGCGTTGTTGACATGGTCGTTGATGTCGACGTCGTCATAACGCACGCTGAATTCCGCGGCGGAGTCTTCGCGTTCCGGCAAGGGAATGGTCGGAAAATCCGTATCAATCATTCGTTCGTCGCGCAAGACGTAATCGGACAGATTCTTCGTCACCGACACGGGACGCCCTCTGACCAAATCGATCAGCGCCCATTGGCTGGACGCGCGAAACAGGATTTCACCGTCCGGCGTTTCGGCTTTGAAATCGCGAATGCCGCTGACAGCCGTTTTTCCCGACGCCCACGTCGACAGCGAAAAGCTTTCCCTCCATTGCGGCAAGCGGTCGATTTTCAAATGATAGTTCGCGCCGACCCACCCGATACCGCGCGACAGGCAGAAATCGTACCCGACGCCCAAAGCGTCGGCGTGTTCGTCCGCAACGTCTTGAAGCAAATTGAACAGACAATGCAGGCGCAAGCGTTTTTTGCGGTCGCATTCGAAAATTTTGACGGTGTGCGGACGAATCAGCGTTTCCATGTTTTTCTCCTTTATTGTATGCTAGCTTATTGACGCGGATGCGAAATGTCAAAGGGGCTTTTAATGGACAACCAATTATTCTGGAACGCCAACTGGGCGAAATGGAGCCGCGATTTCACTCCGTCGCCCTTTGCCGTCAAGGCGTTGAAATTGATAAAAATCAAAGATTTTCACGACGTTCTGGATTTAGGCTGCGGCACGGGCGGCAACAGCCTTTTTTTCGCCGCCAACGGATTGAACGTCACGGCTTGCGACGTGTCGGACGCGGCTCTGGACGCGGTTGACGGACTGAAACACCCGAAAATCAAAACGATGCAAGCCGATATGACAACCGCGAATTTCGGCAAGGAAAAATATGACGCCGTTTTCGCCTGCCTGTCCCTGCATTATTTCGACGACGCCGTCACTCGGCGGATTGTTTCGAACATTCGCGAATCCCTGCGCGCTGACGGCGCGCTGTTCGTGCGGTGCAAGTCGACCGAAGACCCGCTGTACGGCAAAGGCGAACAAGTCGGCAAAGACATGTACCGATTCGGATACGTCAGGCACTTCTTTTCCCCCGAATATATGCGCGACGTTTTATCGGCTTTTCCCGCCGTTCACATCACCGAAACGCGCGAAGACTACTTCGGCGACTGCGCCTTTGTCGACGCGGCGGCGATGAAACAGAGCGCTTGACTTCCGTTCGGGGGATAATTATAACTTTCGGGTAAAAGCCCGTATAATTCCGTTGCGCTAAACGGAAGTTTCTACCGAACAAAAATCGCTGTTCCGCTATGGGTGTTGTTTTAACACAGAGGGCTGAAATGGCGATTCAAATTTTAAAGGGCAATATTGTCCACACTCCCGCGGCGGGAAAGCTGAACATTCTGGAAAACGGACACATCGTTTCGGACGACGGAAAAATCGTCGGTCTGTTCGACGTTCTGCCCGACGCTTACAAGGGCGCGCCCGTCGTCGATTACGGCGACGCGCTGATACTGCCGTCGTTCGCCGACATGCACATGCACGCCCCGCAATACCCGATGTTGGGCATGGGCATGGATTTGCCTTTGCTGGACTGGCTGAACACTTATACTTTCAATACGGAAGCCGCGTTCAAGGACAAAGACTTCGCCCGCGAAACCTACCGCGCGCTGGCGCATGAAATGATTGCCAACGGAACGACGCGCGTCTGCGCTTTTTCGTCGCTTCACCGCGAAGCCACGCTGATTTTGATGGACGAGTTTGAAAAGGCGGGCTTGACGGGCTTTGTCGGCAAAGTCAACATGGACAGAAATTCGGGCGACGTGTTGACCGAAACGACCGAAGAATCCATGCGCGAAACACTGGCTTGGCTGGACGAAGCGCACTTTGAGCATATCAAACCCGTTTTGACGCCGCGCTTCACGCCGACCTGCACGAACGAACTGATGGCATTTTTAGGCAAACTGGCGGCGGAACGCGATCTGCCCGTGCAGTCGCACCTGTCCGAAAACACGTCGGAAATCGCGTGGGTAAGGGAACTGCACCCCGATTGCGCCCAATACTGGGAAAGCTATGCGAAATACGGCTTGTTCAACGACAAAACCGTTATGGCGCACTGCGTCCATTCCGACGAACGTGAACGCCAAGCGATGAAAGACAACGGCGTGTGGGTCGCGCATTGTCCCGATTCCAACGTCAATTTAATCAGCGGCACCGCCCCCGTGCGTAAAATGATGAACGAAGGCGTGCGCGTCGTTTTGGGATCCGACATCGCCGGCGGAGCGCAACTGGCGATGTATCAAGTCGTTACGGCAGCGATTCGCGCGTCCAAAGTCAAACGCATTGAAACGAACTGGACGGACGAATTTTTGACGGTCGCCGAAGCGTTCTATCTGGGAACGACGGCGGCGGGAAAATTCTTCGGCGCGACGGGCGGCTTTGCCAAGGGCGATAAACTGCACGCGATTGTCGTTGACGATGCGCGCTTTCCGACGCCCGTTCGCAAACTGACGGTCAAGGAACGGTTCGAACGCGCGCTTTACATGATGACCAAAGCCGACATCGCCGCCGTGTACAGCGACGGACGGCTGATAAAGTAAGACTTGTTATGAAAAGACAAAGCCCCGCGTCGCGCGGGGCTTTGTTTTCGATCCTCGGGTGAAAAATCAATCGGCGGAACTGATTTTGTCCGCCACATCGTGAACGCGCCCTTGCGTTTGTTTTGCCAGTCTTTTGAGCTTTTCGGCTTTCTGGCGGATTTGACGCATTTTGTCCTGCATTTCTTTCATTTTTTTGACATATTTTGCCGTTGACGCAATCGCTTTGAAAAAGCGCAGGAAGTACAGGACAGATCCGATACCCGCCGTAACGACCGAAATCACAAAGACAACCACATCGACGATAAAGGACACCGTCGCGCCGATTGCGCGAATAGCGACGCTTTTCGGCATGTTCTTCTGCTGCATGAATTCGTTGGCGAACTTGTCGGCGACCGGCGCGATAAACACCCCCCAGAACGCCACGGTAATCACCAGCAGCATGCGTCCCAAACCGGCGAAGAAGCCCTGATCAAAAAGGGAATCAAACGCTTTGACGTATTCGTTGGCTTTCATCATACCGATAAAGCCGCTTAAATCGCCGCCCGCCGTCCACGCGGTTTCCACCATTGTGACCAGTATGGAAATCGTCAGTCCGGCAATGACGAACACCATCAACGCGTTGATAAGAAAATCCCACGCGCTTTTCGCAAACTGCGCCGTCGGCGGAAACACCCAAGCCACCACGAACAACGGAATCATGCCGACCAGCAGACCGATTCTGAAAATGACGTCCAGCATCGCCATCGAAAACATACAGGCGGTGAACCAGAACGAACACCCCAAAATCATGCCGAACGCCCACATAATCGGGTTCGGAATGTAAAATCTCGGCAAAATAATCATTTCAATGCCGCGCCAGAAAAACGCGCCGCACCGCAATCCTTGGGCGATTGCCTGACTTTGCGCCATGCCCGACGCGATTTTTTTGATCATGCAGTCCATCGCGGAACGCACCCCTTTGCTCATCGGCGCCTTGATCGTTCCGTCGCCGCCTGCAAAGGAACCGCAGGCGCCGCCCGGCATCACTTGCGCGCTAAGCGTCGCCCCGGCTTCCAACGTCGGATTGATGAAATAGTTGAACGCCGCCGTTCCCCCGCCGCTGAGCATCGCATAGCCGAACGCGACCTTGATCATCATGCCGCCTAATTTGGTCAGGAATCCCATAATCCCCGGATCGTCGCCGATCGTGCTGAAAAAGATCAGCATGCTGATCGCCAGCCAAATCAGACTGCCCGTTGTCAAAACGGTTTGCATCGGGGGGGCGATTTTGCTGTTGACATGTCCCGCCGTTTCGTTCGCCGCATCAAAAAACAGCATAAAAAGCTTACACGCCGTACAATCCGACTGATCGGAATAATCCTCTATGTTTTTCTCGTATGTGTCGCAAAATTCCGCCATCGTCGTCGCCCCCATACCGACGGGATCCCCCACGTTCAACGCCCATTGAATCAGCTTTTTGGCGACCTCTTTGGCAAAATTTTTAACTTGTTCAGCGACCTCTTTGACCTTTTCGACGGCTTTTTCCGCCAGTTCTTTTCCTTTTTCGACCACTTTGTCGGCGAAATCGCTGATGGAATCGCCGATATCGCTGACAGCGTCGGTAATCGCGTCCACTATTCCGGCGTCGGCGGTTTGAGCGGGCGAAAAGACCGTAATGCCGAACGCCAGCATCAAAACGAGCAACATCTGTTTAATCGTTGAATGTTTCGTCATCGTCACCTTTCCCCTGCAATCCGTTGTTTTCATCACGCTTTTGTTCAGCCCGTTCGCGTTTCACAATTTTCACCGTCCAGCCGACGGCGACAGCCAACAACACCGCAACAACACCGAAAACAATTTCAAACAACAAATCCGACTGCAATATTCCTTTCACAAAATCCGACTGAAACGCCATGATTACCCCGCAAAGAATCAAATAACGCAGAATTTTGGGCAACCGTTCCATTTAGCTCCATTCCCCTTTGCGGCATCAATCCAAATCAGGGTTTAGGTTTTCATTGCGGCGCGCTTCGCTTTCCCCGCCCGCCAAAGCCGCCTGAAAATTGCGTACGGTCGCGCGCACACCCGTTTTATTCCCCAGACTTTGATAGGCTTCTGTTTTCTGCCCGTTGCGCAGATAGCCGCGATCCTCCATTCTGTCGATGTCTTTTCTGTTTTGATGTTTCAACTTGTTCTGTTGTTTTTGCAAAGCTTTCTTTTTGGCGGGATCTTTTTCCGCCGTGATTTTTTTATGCAACTCCTTGTTTTTGTCATCAAAGGCTTCCATGCGTTTTTTCGCCGCGCGGTCTTTTGCCTGTCCGCGCAGATTACGTCCCACTTTGGCGAACGTCGCCGCCTTGTTCGCCGCTCGTTTCACTTGCCCCTTGGTCGCCGTCACCGCACCTGCCGACGCGTTAACGCCGACGCTCCCCATAACCTGATAGACGACATTGGCAAAGAACAGCAGGAATAAAACGACGAAAATCAGTCCCGTCACCCCTTTTCCCATCACCGTGTTATACAGCAGACGGGCGTCCCCCATCAATCCGGCGGGGGCGCGAAGTTCCGGCAGGAACTGGTCGATGTATTTGTTCAAAACCGCGACGGAAACGCCGATGAAAATACAGAAACTGACCACGCCCAATCCGATGCCGATCAGTTTTTTCACCCCCAGCACCGTATAACTGCGCGTTTGGGAAAAACCGTACGCCGCGACGAACAAAGGCGTCAGGCAAAGCAATACGCCGTAATCAAAAACGATGTCCAGCAACAACAGCGGGAACCACACCATCATATAGCAGGAAACGACCCACAGCCCCAAACCGACCAGACACACCGGAATACCCAACGCGATGGGCTGAGTCGCGATCATGGACGAAAAACCGACCAACCCCGACATTTTGGTTTGAATGGCTTTGACCAGACAAAGCATGCCCACTTCGGGCGCGCCGCCCGCGGGACAGGAAATTCCGGATCCCGAACCGCTGATAACCATCAATCCCGCGTTGACGAATCCCCCGAACACTGGTTTGGCGAACATTTCAACGGCGGAAAAGGTGCCGCCCCCCGCCAAATCGCGCAACAATCCGGCGCACAACGCCGCCCAGAACGAAAGCACGCCGAGACCTTTCCAAAATTCGGCGGCGCTGGGTTCTTGCAGCGACGCGATGTTGCGCAGAATGTGCAAAGCCAGACAAATCGCGTACCCGACGGCGACCAATCCGATCGCCCCCCTTGCCACATTGCGGATAATCGACTGCGACGCGCTGTTAACGGCGTTGAACATGGCGTTAAACGCGGGACAAACCCAGCATTCCTTCGCCGCCGCCTCCGCGTCTTGCGCGATGGTTTGGGACTGTTCGTTTTGCAACATGCTTTCCGTACAACCGGACAGAACGACGGGCGCGAACATCAGGAACAGGACGCAAAAAAATCGCGCCGTTTGAAACCGTTTCAATATGTCATTCACCGTTTTCAACATTTCCCGAATCCTTTTCGCATGCGCCCGTCAGCCGAACCGCCGGAGGAAGGGGGTTTCCCCCCTTCGCTTATTTACCCGTCAAAACAAAGTTGTCGATCCTTTTCCCTTTCTTGGACGCTTCGGTGCGCATATCGTTCAGCGTGTTGTCGGAATCGAATACTTTTTTCGCCTCATTCTGTCCCGCCGCCGATGACGCGTAAGACGGATCGCGCGTGATTTTATCGGTGTACGCCGCCTTTTCCTTTGCGGCGCCCAAAGCCATCGAATCGTACGCCTGCTGGTCGGGATTGTTTTTGTAATACCCGCTGGCGGTGCGTTCGTCAAAACGCTTTTGCGCGAATTTCAGGTTTTGGTCTTCCTTTGTGCCGCTGCGGATATAATCGTCAAATCCGTTCTGTTTCTGGCGATCGTTCAAATCCCTTGCCCGGTCTTGCAACGTCGCGCGTTCGTTTTTCCCTTGCCAGGAAGAGGCGTATTTCGGATTCTTCGCCACATTGGAACGGTATTGGGCGGTATCCTGCAAATACTGGTTCATATCCTGATCGAACTGACGCTGTCCTTTCGGCGCGTTTTGATAACGCGCGTTGGAACACATGTTCAGCCGTTTTTGCGCCGCGATCGACGCTTGGCTCGACGCCGCCCCTTTGTTGCCCAAAGTGGTTTGGACGTTATCCAGTTTTTGCACTTCCTCTTTGCCGCGCATACCGTTGTAAGAGTTACTGGCGTCTTTATAAAATTCCTTGCTGGAAATTTTGCCGCCCGTCAGTTTCGACAATGCGGATCTGCCCAGCGACGCGGGCGTCGCCAACAAATTCATCGCCGTTCTGGCTTTGCCGTTTTTCAGCAAATTGGCGTATTTTTGCGTTTCGGAACCGTCCGCGCGAATGGCGCCGTTTTTACGCAGACGCTGTTCGGCTTTTTTCACCTTGGCGGCTTCTTTAGCCGATTGAACGAACGGGCGCCCCGCAGCGCTCGCCTTTTCGCGCGCCTGCCGATCTTTTTCCACCGTGCGCGCGGCGGCGCGATCCTTGTGCAAATCCCAGCGGTCTTTTGCCGCGAACGCGCCGTTCACGCTCTTTGTCACGGCGTTATTCACACCTCTGCCCGTAGCTTTGGCGGCGTTGAAAAACGCGTCGTTGGAGAAACTGGTGCTCGAAAAATGCCCCGCAAGTTCTTCGACTTTCGTCATCAGCATCAAACTGTAAATCAAACAGACGAACAACACCAGCGGCATCAGGAAATCCTTGGGCTTTCCGGTGCAAGGATCTTGCACTCCATCTTTATCCATATAAATCCAGCGGAATTTGCAAACATAATCCACCGCGTTGTTTTTGCCCATTCCTTGAATGCCCGCCGCGGACATCAGCATGTTCGTCGTAATCATCGCGACGATTTTCATAATCATGAACATGAACGCGACGTTCAACAGCGCGCTGAACCCCTTTTGCGTAAAATCGCGAGTGCTTTTAAACACCCACGCCACGATAAACAGCGGACACAGCGCCGCGGTCACGCCCATGCGGAAACAGGCGTCCATCAAAAAGAACGGGAACGCCCCCAGCATAAACCAGCCGCAAAAGCGGATCATGCACCCCGCGGACCACACCCCGGGATCGATAAAGGGTCCAAACGGATCCCCCGGTATAATATCGATATCGATAATATGGATTTTCGCCATACAGCTCAGGTAATCCCCCTTGCCCGTCAGCTTCCCGATCGTTTCGTGAACGCTGTTCGCGATCCCCATGACCGCGCTGGACGCTTCGCTCAGACCGCCCCCGCCGAAATCGACGCCGCCGGCGTCGACAAATCCCGCGCCCGCCTGAATGATCGGCGCGAAGAAATAGGAAAAGAAAAAGTCCCTTTTGTGCAACAGCACGGCGGCGATCCCGGCCTTGATCATCATGCCGCCGACCTGCGTCATCCATTCCATCGGATCGGATTCCGTCATACTGCCGACGACTTTCAAAACCAGCAACGCCAGCCACAGCAGAGTGCCCGTCGTCAACAGACTGAGCGCGCCGCCGCTGACGCGGCTGAACGTCGAATTGCCGACGCTGACGCTGGCTTTAAGCACCGCCTCCATCGGCGCCTGCCACCACTTTCTCATCATTTCGGAAATGACTTCGTTTTCATTGCATTCCTCTTTCGGATTTTCCCATTTCTGAGGCGTATAGGCGTCCAAACTGTAACATTCCGCCTGCGCCGATCGACCCGAAAGAACGACGGTTGCGCACAACGCCAATGCGAACGCGAACAAAATCCGTTTCAAAAAGCTTTGTTTTCCCACACATTCTTTCATATCGAAATCCTTTCAGGCGGTCCCCTTGTCCGGAACGAATCGCAAAACGCCCCGCTTTAGAATCCTACTTTCAATCAGAATAATACAAAATCACGCATCGAATTGTGACACTTTTTTGATTTTTAATCCCTTCGGAACGCCGCGCCGTTTTTTTAATAATGGCGGAGAAGTCTTTTGACTTCAACGGAATATTTATTTAGAATGACAGTGATGTTTAACAAACGGACGGAAAAGAATGACACCTGAACAGCCGACTGCCCCCAGAACCGTTATGAAAAAAGTGTTGGTCAAACGGGTCAAAAAGATTCTGGTCAAACGCCCCGTCGCCGCCCCTTCGGCAACGGCGCCCGCCGTTCAAGCGATCAGCCGCCCCGCCCCGAATCCGAACGTTCCGGCGACTGCGGTTCCCCGCCCCGTTCAGCCGTCGTTCGCGGCAAACGCGCCGACGACGCGGCAACACGCGCCGACGCCGACTTCCGACGCCCCGCGCCGCCCCTCTTTTGTCGGAAAAATAATTAACGGCGTCGAAGTTCGCCGCCTGTCCTACGATCTGCCAGACAACATATTGGAGGAGGTCGAAAAACACAAACGCGTCACCGACAAACTGCTGGTTCTGTACGTCTACGCGCGGACGTACACGCAACGCGTCGCCAAACAGGAAGGCTACGCCTATCCGAAAATGATGATCGAACTGCCCGAGGACAATTATCAGGCGGCGGAACTGCTGGACGAAGTGAACAACGACATGTTGGTCGCCATGCTGGACGATTTTACGGAAATGGCGCCGTTTATCATGGGCATGGAGCGCGTGATGGCGAACAAAACGCCGCTGGAAAAAATCGCTCAAATCGAAATGGCGCGGATTCAGGATCAGGATTCGCTGTCAGTGGCGCAACAAATCCTGATTTCGTACATCTTGATCATGTTGGACATGCAAATCATCAACGAAAAGCTTGACCTGATGGACGTTGAAGACGAACAGAAACGCATCATCGAGGAAATCCGCGAAACCGAAGACGGCGAACGCGCGCTGAAACAACGTTTTATCCAAGCCATCGAACGCCGCCGTTTCCCGGTCAACGCGCGCAAGCTGATCAACAATTATTTCAACCTGTCGCGCAAAGAACCCGACAAGGCGTACCACACTCTGATTACGAATCCGCTCTTCTTTTCCCCCATTCAAATGGAACGTCTGCCCAAAAAGTTTTTCGGTCTGATCAAACCGGGTCCCAAAGACGCCGCCGCCGTGAACAAGCGACTGGCTTCCTACCTGAAAAGTTTGAAAGTCTAACCGTTGCCGTATGAATTTTTGATGACACTCTGGACAAAATTCATTTTTACGGATAGTATATATTTAAAGTGTGAACCGCGCGGTTTCAAAGGAGACAGCTATGACTGAAACAGAAAATGCAAACAAAGTTCAATCCGTCGAGACCGGAAAGGCGGACGGCGCGTTTAACATGATTGACGGCAAAGAAGGCAAGGAACGG
>OQVL01002002.1_pt1 | contig 12396 bp, 9 predicted proteins | sample 1691501 | NCBI WGS metagenome assembly OQVL01 (sample SAMN03418253, study PRJEB22391) | human gut metagenome | biome: human-gut; feature: organic feature; material: feces | host: Homo sapiens | place: Tanzania | collected 2013-01
AGTTCCGCCTTGTGAAATTGGTCCTGTTTGTATGTGCAAGAGAATAATAAAAGAACAAACAAATCGTGTAGAAGGTATACCCTTTTATAAAATAGGGACTTTTGGAAAGACAGCGGACTCGTATATTTCAAAAGAACTTTTTGATGAATACAGAAAAAAATACAATTATCCCCGAAAAGGATCTGTTCTTATTTCGGCTGCGGGCACAATAGGAAGAATAGTTGCCTTTGACGGGAAGCCTGCATATTTTCAAGATTCAAACATAGTTTGGATTCAAAATGACGAAACAAAAGCATTAAATGCATACCTTGCATATTGCTATACATTACAACCATGGAATATTTCACAAGGCGGAACTTTGCCCCGATTATATAATGATGATATTTTAAAGGCAAAAATTCCTCTTCCCTCTCTTTCAGAACAAGAACGCATTGTCAAAATTCTTGACCGTTTTGACACGCTTTGCAATGACATTTCAATGGGGCTACCCGCCGAAATCGCCGCACGGCAACGGCAATACGAACATTACCGCGACGAGCTGTTGAATTTTGAAAAGGTTGCACTATGACCGATTTAAACCTTGTCTTGCGTTCCGACGAAAGTACCGTCGTTGCCGAATACGAACCGCAAAAGCAACGCTCCGATGCGTATCAAAGCGAAGCCGCGCTTGAATCCGCCTTTATCAAAATGTTGTCGGAACAGGGGTACGAATACGTTTCAATCAAAAGCGAAGCGGACTTGATCGCCAATTTACGCGCGCAGTTGGAAAAACTGAACGGCATCACTTTTACCGATGCGGAATGGGAGGATTTTTTCAAAAACAACATTTGCGACGCGAAACAGCAGGATTCCGCCGGCAAAATCGTCGCCAAAACGGAAAAAATACAAAACGACGCGGTTCAATCTTTTGTCCGCGCGGACGGCAGAACGCAAAACGTCACGCTGATCGACAAGAAAAACATTCACAACAACCGGTTGCAGGTCATCAACCAGTATGTCGAAACGCAGGGAAATCACGACACCCGATACGACGTCACGATTTTGGTCAACGGTCTGCCGCTGGTTCATGTGGAATTGAAACGCCGCGGCGTGCCGTTAAAGGAAGCGTTCAATCAAATCGACCGTTACCAGCGCGACAGTTTCTGGGCGGGGTGCGGGCTGTACGAATACGTCCAAATCTTTGTGATTTCCAACGGAACGAACACGAAATACTATTCAAACTCCACCCGATTCAACCGTATCAAAGAATTGTCGGATTCCAGACGCGGACGCAAAAAGAAAACGTCCGACAGTTTTGAATTCACGTCGTTCTGGGCGGACGCGAACAACAAAATCATTCCCGATCTGGTCGATTTCACAAAAACATTTTTCGCCAGACACGCGCTGTTGAACATCTTGACGCGTTATTGCGTGTTCACGTCCGAAAAACTGCTGTTGGTCATGCGCCCCTATCAAATCGCCGCGACGGAAAAGATTTTAAACAAAATTCAAATCGCGACCAATTATCACAAAGAGGGTTCTTTGGACGCCGGCGGCTACGTCTGGCACACGACGGGCAGCGGCAAAACGCTGACTTCGTTTAAAACCGCGCAGTTGGCGGCAAGCTTGCCCTTTATCGACAAAGTGCTGTTCGTCGTCGATCGCAAGGATTTGGATTATCAGACCATTCGCGAATACGACCGTTTTGAAAAAGGCGCGGCGAACGGCAACAACAACACGGAAATTTTGCGCCGTCAGCTGGAAAACAAGGATAAAAACGACAAGCCCAAAGATTATCGCATTATCGTCACGACCATTCAAAAGCTGGACAACTTTATCCGAAAATATCCGGATCACCCGATTTATAACCGGCATTTGGTGATTGTCTTTGACGAATGTCACCGCAGCCAATTCGGCGATATGCACGCCCGCATCGTCAAAAAATTCAAACGCTACCACCTGTTCGGATTTACGGGAACGCCGATTTTCGCGCAAAACGCCGGAACGGGCGGCGCGCCCGATTTGCGCACGACGGCGCAGGCGTTCGGCGACAAACTGCACACCTACACGATCGTGAACGCGATTAACGACGGCAACGTCCTGCCGTTCAGGATTGATTACATCGGCACAGTCAAAGCGAAAGACGGTACAAAGGACAAGCTGGTTTCCGCCATTGACACGCAATCGGTTTTGGCGGCGGACGAACGCGTTTCTTTGGTCGTCGGGTACATTTTGGAACACTTCGACCAAAAAACAAAACGCAACGTCCGGTTTGATTTGAAAGGAAAGCGCGTCAACGGCTTTAACTCGATTTTCGCCGTCAGCGACATTCCCGTATGTAAAAAATACTATCTGGAATTTAAAAAGCAGCTGGCGGAAAAATCAAAAAACCTGACCGTCGCGACAATCTTTTCTTTCGCCCCGAACGAAGAAGATCCGTGCGGCTTGCTGGCGGAAGAAGAATTTGAAACGCAAGATCTGGATCAAACTTCGCGCGATTTTCTGGACGGCGCGATTGATGATTACAACAAAAAATTCAAAACAAACTTCGACACGTCGGCAAGGGGATTCCAAGACTACTACAAAGACGTTTCCGAACGCGTCAAAAACCGCGAAATCGACATTCTGCTGGTCGTCAATATGTTTTTGACGGGCTTTGACGCGACGACGCTGAACACGCTGTGGGTGGACAAGAATTTGAAAATGCACGGCTTGATCCAAGCGTTCAGCCGCACGAACAGAATTTTAAATTCCGTCAAATCGTACGGCAACATCGTTTGCTTCCGCGATTTGTCCGACGAAACGGACGAAGCGATTGCCCTGTTCGGCGACAGCAAGGCGGGCGGTTTGGTGCTGTTAAAGTCCTATAACGATTATTTTAACGGCTATGACGACGACAACGGCAAACATCACCGCGGATATCGGGAATGCGTTGATGAATTGCTGGAACGCTTTCCGCTGGGCGCGCCGGTTTTGGGCGAAGAAAACGAAAAGGATTTTATCCGGTTGTTCGGGAGCATCTTGCGCCTGCGCAATATTTTGACCGCTTTTGACGATTTCGCCGCGCAGGACTTGATTAAACCTCTTGATTTGCAGGATTACACGGGGCGATATTACGATCTGCACGAAAAATACAAACGGACAAACGGCGACAGGGAAAACATCCTTGACGATGTTGTGTTTGAAATGGAACTGGTCAAGCAGGTCGAAGTCAACATCGACTATATTTTGGATCTGGTCGCGAAATATCATCAGTCGCACTGCAAAAACAAGGAAATCTTGGGCGCGATTGACAAAGCCGTCGGAGCCAGTCCGGAACTTCGATCGAAAAAGGAGCTTATCGACGGCTTTATTTCAACGATAAACGCCGATTCAAACGTGTTGTCGGATTGGAACGAATACGTTAAACGGCAAAAGGAAAAAGACGTTTCGGAACTGATTGAAACAGAACGCCTGAAACCCGAAGAAACACGCAAATTTTTGAAGAACGCCTTTGCCGACGGCGCGCTGAAAACGACGGGAACGGCGATTGACGAAATACTGCCGCCAATGTCCCTGTTCAATCCGGCAACGGCGGAGAAAAAAGCGAACATCATTGAAAAGTTGAAAGTGTTTTTCAACAAGTATTTCGGAATCGCGTGGGAATAAAAATGGATAAATTCGAACTGCTTTGCAATCGGGATATTCTTGATATTTTAGACGGAAATACAAAATTCGGCACTATTCCAGTAGGAGAAAGCGAACAAGAAATTTCGATGCCGTATTTAAGCGGAAAAGATATTTGCAGCATATCCAACAAATTCGGCTACCCCGTGGCTTATGGCGGAATGAAAAGCAGATGGGAATATCTGAAAGATTTAATCACATTTTGCATTAGAAGCGAACGTGTTTCCGATTTGCTGTCATACTTGTTTTCAAAACCGCAGTTTTCAACGAAGCTGTCGGGACTGACATCCGAATGTGTCGAAAATGCCTATAAAACAATTACAAACTCTGTTATTGAACATATCAATGGAGAACTTTGTTTCGGCGGTAATGAACTTGTACTGACTGGCGGAACTTTTGCAATCCATGAAATCGGAAAAACTGTTTCCATCAATGCTCCAATTATTAAGATAATAGATAGAAGCTATATTTCAGATCTATGCGAACGGGCTTTACAAGCTATTGAGACAAAAGATTTTGATAGTGCCGTCACAAAATCCAGAACATTGCTTGAAGAAGTGTTTTGCTATGTTATAGAGCGAAAAGGACAAACGCCCGCAGACAAGGGAGACATTAAAGGATTATACACCGAAGTAAAAAAATTATATAATATGCACCCAGATAAAGATGCCGACAAACGCATCAATATGCTTTTGTCAGGCTTGGAAAAAATTTTATCGGCAATTACTGAAATGAGAAATAAAAACAGCGATTCTCACGGCGTCGGCGCAAACCGTATTAACATTGCGGAACATCATGCGCGATTATGCGTCAATGCCGCGGTAACGATGGCTGATTTTATATTGGCGGTTAGTGAAAAGCAATGTCCCTGAATACATCTTTTTAATCCGATAAAAAAAATTTCATGCCGCGTTCCTTTTGCGTTTTTTCATTATTTAATGCCGCTTATGTTGCAAGCGTCAGATAATTGTTTTTCAATCCAATCATTTAAATCAACGATTGAATACATGGCTTGGTTTCTCACAGTTGCCAAAGATTGGACAGGGAGTGTCAGAAAAAAACAATAGGCATACTTTACAAGATGTAACTTCTTTAGTAACATATCAAAAATTGCCAATATAACTGCTAATGGATTTGCTAATGAAACTGCTAATAAAACCGATATGGCGGGGAGTTTTTCAGATGTATCTTGTTGATTTTAAAAGAAAAGAGGGAGGCTTAACATATTATCCCCCCCTCTCCGCCATTAACGCCCTGAGGAGTCAAGGCTTTTTTATTGTCCGAAACATTTGCCGCAAAGAAAACGTTTCCTTTGAAAAATCACCATTGCAGCCTCTTTGCAACCCGTTTTATCAACGGTTTTCGCCCTTAATCAATCTGGAAACATTATTGTAAAAAGCCCCTGTCTTTGCAACCGGTTTCTGAAATTGAAAAGGCGGAGATTGCCCCGCCCTATGTTATAAATCCAGAGCGCCCGTAACGCTTGTTTTCTTCAACAAAACAATGGACAGGATTTCCTCTATTGACGTGCATTTGCTTTTCCAGCCGTAGAACGTCGTTTCGTTCAGCAAAACGTATTTCCATTCGGTAGCTCAGATTTTCCCTATTTATTGAAATCAATCGTCATAAAGTCTTCATTATTGTAATAGAGCATACACTTTTACATCAAAACTCAAGATGATATCAAACGCACCTCTTAGTTTCAAAAAAATCCGGACATCTTCCAAATTAAGCCATTAAAATATTTGCATTTTCAAAATACATATTTATATACAAATCGATTATTATATATAATTCATTATCATAAAAAACGTTATGGATATTCTGCAAAAAAACGTTTTAAATTACATACAATTTTACATATATCGCTTATAGACTCAAAAAATACATCATACTATTCTGCACTTGAGGCCAATCAATTTCCAGTCCAACTCCGACACGATACGCTGTTCGACCATTACGAGATTTGATAAACCCAAGACGCTTCAGGAAAGAAATCTCGGCTTGCAACGGTTTTCTGGAGCCTCCAGCGCGGATTGTCGTTTTTTTTGAGATGTGCAGGGTATTGGCAAATTGATCGTCAATCCACGCCATGTAGTCACCAGAATTAAAATCATATTCTCCGGCAGCATTTTGACTGCTAAACTTAAACATACTCGCGCTGAAGCATTCCTCTGACATTTTGTATATGTAGTGAAGAAGCGCACCATACTGTCCATTTTGAATCACGACCGCACGGAGCATTTCTATTGGGATGCCTTCATCAGCGGAGTTGATGCGTTCACATTGATCGACATACTTGTACCCCAAATCAGTAAGCGTACCATCGGACGAAATAAAACCAATATGAAACAAGCCGGAGTCAATTACTTCTCGGTAACTATGAGCATCAGAACGCACTTTTCTAGCATATTTTTCCCACGCAGCAGCTTCTGTTATAGTTCCGTTATTTAGCTCGTTGACTAGTTTTGTTTTTATTGAATCTGCTCGACCAGAGAACAATTGCTGATATTTAGTGGTATCTTTTTTAATCCTCGTTTTAGTGCTGTTAATCGTGTAGGTTGGTGCCCCCGTATCAAAGATGGGCATGAGATTATTCCAGAAATAAAAATTAAACCAGACATATCGCCATGCCATATCGGAAATAGAATCACCAGAAGTATTTGAAAGGTACTTAAAAATATCAGCTCCAGGTTTTATACGCTGAACAGCAGCAGATAGCGGGACAGGAATTTGGATTTTGGAAAAGTCTTCCCCAAGTGCAGTGACTACCTTGACCGACTGGCAGTAACGATAAAAAGCATCGGGGTGACTCATTCCTTCCCGCATATGCGCCCATAGAGTAGTCACCGCTCCCGTGACCGGACAGGTTTGAGTTCGAGTGATTTGCCTACTGCTAGGAATGTCAATGCTCCGAATACACTGCAATTTGTTTAGAAACGGTCTTGTTGCAGACATATTTGGCATGGAGTATGTATACAGCCAAATAGGTACATCCGGAGCAGTTGCACGGATAACCCTCTCGATATGACCACCTGGATCATTGTGTGCCGAATATTGCTGGGGGATAACCATTACAGAGGCATCATACCCCTTTTCCAAATATGTGAAGCATTGACCTAATGCTGTCAGTATACCGTGGATACCTTCGTTTGGACGCTTGTATTCAAATGCGATTTGATAATCACGTACAGTAGCAAGCGTGTTCTGAGCTAATAAAACACCATCGGCAAGCGGCCAACTATGACTTGATTCATGTCCTGCCCTAATATTCCAGTTACCGCCTCTTCCAATAGTTCCAAAGAACGGTGTAGGGTCGGTAGTAATGATGTTCGCAAGCTCCGATGAAGCAAAACCTGCTTCCAGATCATGGCTCATTTCGTTACCTCCCCTTGCTGCAGATAATGCCTTATTTTTGTGAGAAAAGGTTCCGCCATACGAGGCGGAACAGCATTTCCAACCTGAATGCACTGCTCCTGACGGGTGCCGCAAAAAATATGTTCGTCGGGGAACGTTTGGATTCTCGCCGCCTCTCGGGCAGTAAGAGTACGGTTTAGCGTTGGATGTATCGGAAAAGCATTATGCCCTGGAACCATAGTCGTTGACGGTTTGTTCCTGTCAAGCCGTCTAAATACATGGCTATAATTCGACACTTTCCCTGTTTTGGAGTCTCTACGGGTAGCAACGGTCAATTCAGGTGGTAAGTCATCCACGTTCATCTTAGCACCTTCTTTAACATACCCATATCGAGCTTCTACGATTGGTTTATGCACCAAAGGAACATGATTTGGAATCTGATTTTCTTTTCCAACCAAATCCAAGATTGCTGAACCAACAGTGTTATATTCGGGCTGTTGTCCAAAACCTATAGGATAGTGCGTATGAGTTGGCGGTTCATAATTGATTCCGAGACGATTCCCAATCATAAACATCCGATAGCGTTCCTGCGGAACGCCATAGTCCGCGGCACAGACTATCTCGCACCAGATATCATTATAGCCAAGAGTTCGAAACTGTTTTTTTACTTCCTCAACAAACAGCCCTTTATCCAAGTTCGTGAAACCCTTCACGTTCTCCATAAAGAAAAATTTGGGGCGGAGTTCTTTTACAATTCTGATATATTGATAGACCAAAAAGTTTCTGGAGTCCTGATGGGGGTCGTATTCTTGAGTATTGATGAAGCGTCGTTTTCCAAACACAGAGAAGCCTTGGCATGGAGGACCACCAACAATCAAGTCGACTTCAGTATCCCCTATGATTTCACGGATTTCATCGGCACTAATATCGTTAATATCTTTTATAATCAGCGGTACCGACGGAAAGTTTATTCTGTGCGTTTCTGCAAAACGCTCGTTTATTTCATTTGCCATCAATACCGTGAAACCGCTGTACTGTAAAGCGAGAGAGAGACCACCTGCTCCCGAAAATAGATCAATCGCATTCATATAGGCCTAGCTCCTTTGCTTTTTCTATTTGCTCAGTAATAAACCGAGCAAGCTTCTCGGAAAGCATCGGTGGAACAGCATTTCCGACTTGATGCCCTTGCTGACGGCGATTACCCTCAAAGATAATCGTGTCTGGAAAGGTCTGAATCCTTGCCGCCTCTCGCACGGTAAGGCTTCTGTGAAGCACCGGATGAATTGGGAACGCGTCATTTCCTGGAACCATCGTTAATGCTGGTCTCGTTCTACTCAGACGTTTATAAGTATTTCCAAAATTCTTTCTGTAAAGTTCCGGAGGCAGAGCATCTTCAGGTAAACGCCCCTATTCTGGAATCAACTTATACCTAGCAATATTCTTCTCTGTATGCTTCAAAGCAACATGATTAAATTCAGGGGTATCACCCACGTCAATTAAGTCCTTTATCACATCCCAGCAGTTATTCCACGGGAGTAATCCGTTTTCTGGATTATCCGAGTGATCGGGAGCGGGAAACTCAACTGGTAATCCGACTCTATTTCCAAGGATAATAACTCTTTCCCGGATTTCGGGAACACCGTAGTCAGCCATGTTTATCAGTTTATACTTTGCATCGTATCCAGCATCTCTAAGCAGTTGGAGGACGTTTTTTAGATATGCTCCGTCAGCCAAGGTAAGAATACCCTTGACATTTTCCATAACGATGAATTTCGGACGCAGTTCTTTTATTAGATTAGCATAAGTTAGTACCAATTCGTTTCGCGGATCATATTTAGCACGAACATTCGGATCTGAAGAGACACGTCTCCCAATAGTAGAAAAGCCTTGGCAAGGTGGTCCACCAATAACAACATCTACAGCACCATCATCAATGTATGCTTTAATTGTGCCAACTGAAACTTTTCGAATATCATCATTGATAAAAGGAATATTGGGAAAATTCCTTTTGTGTGTTCGCTCTACAAGAGCGTCATTATCGATGCAAAGCCTTATCCTATAGCCGGCCCGTTCAAAACCCAAATGTAGTCCGCCTACTCCGGAAAACAAATCAATCGCATTCAGTTTACTCATTTTAGGTTGCTCCACTTTTGACAGATTAAAATTGCTCCATAGAAATGTGTTATCCATCGTATCCGATTTACCTAAAGTCGCAACAAAAATATCTCTCTTTTTATCCCTCCGCCCCCTCAATTCCTTTTGTGATGTTCTTGAACATCTCCGCGCTCCATAAATCCAAGGCTGACGCGTTTTTGACAAACGGCAGGACGTCTTGTTTCGCCTGTTAAAAGTCTATGCTTTCAAACCGGTCGTTCAGCATTGAAACCCATTTTTCCCGTCAAAAGTGTCGCTCTCGTTCATAACGCCGAAAGCGACCAAACGAACTTTCAGGTGCAGCAGATTAACCTTTGTTTTCTTCGCCAGATAAAAGACGTAATCGTATAAATCCCTCCCTTTGACGCGGCTTTTCCACGTGCGGCAAAGAACGGCGTAAATCTTCCCCGCACACAGCGACGGCATATCATACAGCTTCACCTGATACGGCGTCGGCAACAGCCGGTATTTATTTTCAAACTGTGCGTATGGCGGCGCGGATCGGTGTCGATTTCAAACTTGATCTTTATCAGCTTCGTTGCCCCGATGCCGGCGCTTTGAAGCCCGTAAACACTCAAAATGTGTTCTCAGGCATTTCCTTTCAAAAAAGCCGATTTGACAGCGGAATCCGCCGTCTTTTGCTTTTCATCGATGGAAAAATTCAGCCCGAGGGACGCCTATTCGCTTTCCAATTCCAAAGAATAACGTTTCAGTTGAAAATCCGCGTCCTGCTCTGTCAAAGAAAAATCAAAGTCTTAAGAAAAACGATCAAGCCCGCAAAAAATATGTAACGCCGTTCCGCCGTAAAAAGCCACCGTCATGAAAAAGCCCGCGCGGGACAATCCGCACAAAGCCGCTTCATGCACGACCTCTTTCGAAGTGTTTTTCTTGTCTTCAATCGAACGTGTTTCATAGTTGTCAAGCGTTTGTCCCAAAACGGTTTTCATAGCGTTTTCTTCCGAAAAAATTTGTTTAATAAAGTTAGGTTGGTTGAATGATACAAAGGACACAATGCGTTGATCGTGTCCGTTTTCAGCTTTTGCAGTTCCTGTTCGTCAAGGCGCAAATCGTCAAACATCAGCGCATACCAGTCGCTTTGCCGTATTCGACGTAGGTCCTCTATATTTGATTCCATATCGTTGTTCAAAGCTTTCAGCCTCTTTACAGCCGTTTCCCGTTTCAGCTTTGCGACACTCCTGTTTCCGTCTCGCGTCGCTTCGTTCAAAATCTCCGATTCATATCCGAGAGCCCGTTCGATATGCTTCGACAATTCCGTGTGAAACGTCTTCAAGTTTTTGCGCGTCACGCAATCGTGCGTGGAAACGTGTTCTCCGCCCTGCTTTTCATCGGGAACGACCGGAACCCGGCAAAAATGAAAGTGCGGTATCGTTTCGTCCTTATGCACCCAAGCGGCAACTGTATTCCGCTCCCCGTATTTGTCCGACAAAAAAATCATACGCCGCCCGAAAGAACTTTCTTTCGTCCTCCAGCTTGATATTTTGATGAAAAGTCATCACCCAACTGCACATCACGTTGACGTCGTTCCAGTTCAGCGTGCGAGCTTCTGAGCATCTCCATTTGATAAAAAGTTGCCCATTGAAACGTTCCGCTTCGGGGCGAGATTTTAATTTAATCCCGTTCGGAACGCGTCTATGTTTTCGTTAGAGCGGACGTGCTTGACGCTTTTTTCAACATCTTCGCTTCTTGTATCGTGACAGAGAAGCCCTTTGACCGCTCCACGCGTATATTTCTCATAGTGTGCCATATCCGTTTTCCCCTACACTATCCGTCCGGTCGCGTCTGTTGACGCTTCGTCCCTGCGGCGGTTTTGAACGGGCGTTCCCCTTGTCCGTAATTTAAAAAAGGTATTTCGTGTTCGGGACTTTTCTCTTCTATCAACTGTTTTTAAAATCCAGAGCAAACACCCCCTCTGTTATCGGGAGCACCTACCGTCGAATTTGTAAAAATGCGCTAACAAGTTAGCGCAAAATTTTTGCGCCCTTGCCAAAGGGACTTGCCACTCTTGGATCACCCCTTATCTACCGCTTATCTACCGCTTTGGACACCAGACGGCAAGCGTGTCGGATCTTGACACCGATATAAATGCGGCGTCTCGCGGTGTTATCAATCCGACGGGGGATATATTGCAGGCTTCTCTATAGGTTCGTTTCATGTGTTCCTTCTTTCTTTGAGGAAAGCGGACACACAGGAATACTGACACACACGTCCTTCATCAAATAAATGATGTTGGTTTCAATTGAATTATGTGCAGACTCAGTAAACACCAGTTTGTGCTAAAAAACTGTTATCAATCTAAGCATATCAACGCCCCTTTGCAATATCCCCCGTGTATGATTGTGATAGATTATCATTACCAGACGAAAAAAAAATCAGCTTTGACCGTATTTACGGAAGCTTTCAAACGTATCCACCGTTTTCCTTGAAGATACTTTAAGTGACTTTTGATTGCAATATTATTTTGAAAAAACGGCGAATTTCCTAACATTTTGCGCTTCCTGCGATTTTGTCTAAATCTCTCAAATCAAACGGTGAATAGCTTTGAAAAAAGCTTTCGTTCAAACGAGGGAAAAAGGGGACGAAAAACAGGCATGAACACAGCGTTTATCCAAGATTGCGCCGATGTTGAAGTCACCGCTCGTCAGCGGGCGGCGATTGCCGATTACGCCCGAAACCGCGGCATCGAAATCGATGCTTGGGTGAACGCGAGCGATTTTTCGATCGATTCTTTGCGCGCGGGCGACGAGCTGTTGGTGGAAAAGACGTTCCGCCTTGCCAAAGACGTGCGTTCAATCGCGGCTTTGCTGGAAGCTCTGCTGTCCAAAGGCGTGGTTATCTGTTCGTGCGAAGACGGGTTACGGTTCGGGGGCGAAGAAGAATCGTCCGCTCAAATGGCGTATTTATTCGGCATGGTCGCCAAAATCGCGGAAGAACTGCGTTCTCAGCTGACGAAAGAGGGATTGGAAAACGCGCAGGCGGCGGGACAAGTCTTGGGTCGTCCGCGCGGTCGTCTGAACGGTCGGATAAAGCTGACGGGACGGGAAACGGAAATCGCGCGTTTGCTGGCGGACGGCTGTTCACGCAACAAAATCGCGCGACACCTGCACGTTCACCCCGCGACGGTAAAGAGCTTTATTCAAAAAAGTCCCGAATTGAAAGTTTATGCCGATGCCTAAGATATCCGTATTGTTGCCGCTATACGACACACCGGAGGCATATTTG
>OQVL01002004.1_pt1 | contig 12393 bp, 13 predicted proteins | sample 1691501 | NCBI WGS metagenome assembly OQVL01 (sample SAMN03418253, study PRJEB22391) | human gut metagenome | biome: human-gut; feature: organic feature; material: feces | host: Homo sapiens | place: Tanzania | collected 2013-01
GCACCATCTGATCAACTTCCGTATCGCAGTTTCCTCTGACACAGAAAATCTTTTGTTTCTTTTCGTTGAGCATGTGTAAGACTTCTTTCGGTGCATAGTCTCTGGGTAAGTCGTTACGTGGCCCGTGGTATAAGAGGTCCCCGAGCAAAAGCAGTCTGTCTGCACCTTCTCGTTCAAAGGCTTCCATCAGCTTACTGCAATAGTATGCAGAGCCGTGGATATCAGAAGCAATCATAATGTTCATTTGTCCCTGTCCTCCTGTCATATATCTTTCCTATTTCAGCTTGCTGTACTGTTCATCGGTTACTGCTTCCAACCATTCGTTGGAGCCGTCTTTCCCCGGTACTTCCACTGCCAGATGAGAGAACCATGCGTCCGGTGCTGCGCCGTGCCAGTGCTTTACTTCTGGTGGAATGTTGATGCAGTCTCTCGGCTTCATTTCGATGGCATCTTTGCCCCATTCTTGATAATAACCGTGGCCGGCTACGCAGACAAGAATCTGTCCGCCGCCCTCGGATGCGTGATGGACATGCCAGTTGTTGCGGCAGCCCGGTTCGAAAGTTACATTGAAGATACCGACTTGGTCTGTGGATACCGGGGCGAGATAACTCTGTCCGACAAAATATTTTGCGAAGGCATCGTTCGGCTGTCCAATCGGAAATACCATAGACTTTGCGTGGGCGCACATGGCTTCGTCTTCATACGGAAGATTGCCTTCCCCCTCCTGCCATACTTCTTTCGCAAGGTTAAAGACCGCCCAACCTTTCGGCCAGCCAGAATAAAATGCTACGTGTGTGATAATGGCAGCAATTTCTTTTTGGGTTACGCCGTGTGCTTTGGCATTTTCTAAATGAAACTTCAAGGAAGAATCCATTATGCCTGATGCCATTAGAGCAACGACGGTAATGATACTTCTGGTTTTCACATCGATATCCTGATTATTCCAGTTTTCGCCGAACAGAATATCGTCATTAAAATGTGCAAATTCCGGTGCGAATGTACCGAGTGCGTTTCTGCCTGCTGTCTGTGTGATTTTAGCCATTTTTTTGTCCTCCTGCTTTTCTTACAGGGATTTTACCCATTGCTCGATGGTTGCTTTGGATGCACCGTTTAAGAGCTTGCCTTCTTTGATGTCGGCATTTGGTGCCGACGGCTGCAGTTCTTTAACGGTATTGCCGAAGCCACTACCGCCGGATGTTGCAAAAAGAATGACTTTTTTGCCACTGAAATCATAGCTTTCCAGGAATGTGTTGATGATCGTCGGTGCAACATACCACCAGATTGGGAAACCGATCAGGATCTCATCGTAATTCTCGACCTGTGCATCCTTGTCAGCCAGTGCCGGACGAAATGCTTTATCGTTCATTTCTACGGTGCTTCTTGCGTTTTTATCCATCCAGTTCAGATCGGCTTTGGTGTAAGCGACTTCCGGTTTGATTTCATATATGTCTGCGCCAACTGCTTCTGCAACCTGTGCTGCAACCTTCTTGGTTGTTCCTTCTGCACTGAAATATGCCACTAATTTTTTACTCATGGTTGAACCTCCTATCTTCATGACACGCTGCGGCAGCAGCCGGGCGGGTCGTCACTAAAAAATATACAATGAAAAAGTGTGCGGAATGCAATCTTCTCTTTTGCACCCTGCACACTGATTATACCGTGTTATGCCTTTTCTTGTCTAATACTTATTTTATATCAAGATTCATGCCTGAAAGGCATTGATTTCTTCGATAAATTTAAGAACCGCCTGGGAGTATGGAATGTTTCTGCGCCAGGCGATGACGGTCGACATGCTGAGTTTCGGAAAAAGCTCCCGATGGACCAGTGCGTCTTCTTTCCAGAAACTCATGGTGCCTCTGACTGTGATCGGATAGCCCAGACCGTGCTTGGCCATGATTGCTGCATTGGTATGCAGATTGCTGACAAAGGCGACGTTCAGATGTTCATAGTCCTTACCGAACCAGTTGGCAAGTTCACTCTGGATATTGGTCCGCTCCGGCAAGATCAGCGGCTTGTTTAGAAGATCTTCTTTGGTGATCTGTGTTTTTTGCGCAAGTAGATCATCCGGCCGCATGCTGACAACCCAGGTTTCCTGCCCCGGCAGACGCACATAATCAAGACCTTCTGTGCTGATCGGCTCCATAAACAGACCGATATCCACCAGTCCCTGTGTCATGCGGTTGCGTACCACATCAGCGGTGGCAGTATGCAGGTGCAACTGTACTTTCGGGTATTTGCTGCGAAAAGAGGCACAGATTTCTGCTAGTGTTTCAACCGCTTCATATTCTCCACAGCCGATGGTAACACTACCCTCCACTAACTTGCGGCAGCTCTGGATTTCTTCCACGGTCTTTTCTTCCAGTTCTAAAATTTCCAAAGCACGACGTTTCAGCAGGATGCCTTCCTTGGTTAACGTAATTTTTTTATTGTTTCGCTCAAAAAGTGGTGTGCCAAGTTCTTCCTCTAGTGCTGCGATCTGTCTGGAAAGTGTTGGCTGCGTGATATGCAGTGCCTCGGCCGCTCTGGTAACGTTCTGCTCTCTGGCTACGGTTAAAAAATACTTGAGAATACGGATTTCCATGGTTCCATCCTATTTGTCCTCTACCTGCAGCTTGAGCACGTCTGGTCTTGCGTAATGCCCGCAGACATCGTGTTCCATTTTGCTGGCAGGTACTTTCTGCATATCCAACTCAGCATAGATGATACCCTCCTGATCCCAGATGGTATCAGAAACCACATGGCCGAACGGATCGACCACACAGCTGCCACCGCGGCAGGCAATCTCCGGAAGTTTTGCGATCTCTTCATCGGCACTCGCTGTTTTTGGATAGTCTGCACGGGTAAAGAACATGTCGCAGTTGATGAAATAGCAGTGTCCTTCAATAGCAATATGGCAGATCGTGTCCTGCCACTCCGGGTTATCGTTGGTATTCGGGGAAATGTACAGCGAAATGCCTTTTTGGTAAAGAGCGACGCGTGCCAGCGGCATATAGCTTTCCCAGCAGATCAGATTCCCCATCGGCCCCCAAGGCGTCTCCATGACCGGAAAATAGTCTCTGTCGGCATCACCCCAGACCACGCGCTCACTGCCGGTCGGCTTGAGTTTTCGATGGTTCATTGCGGTGCCGTCCGGTGCGATCATCATGTTGGAATTGTATAAGGTTCCGGTTACTGCATCACGCTCGGAATACCCAATGCTCAGATAGATGCCTTGTTCTTTCGCTTTCTCAATCAGCTGCTGCATTTCCGGTCCGTTGGCCAGAATGGAATTGTCATAATACACTTTCCAGTCCTTGCGGCCATCTGCATTACGGCTGCCGACACGGAATCCGAAGGTCATGCCATATGGATAACCGGGGATAAAAAGTTCCGGGAAAACAATCAATTCCGCACCGTTTGCTGTGCATTCGTTGATCAGTTTTAGGGCCTTTTCGATGCATGCAGTTTTATCAAACATCACAGGCGCTGCCTGCACTACTGCCAGTTTACAAGTGTCTTTTAAGTCTTTCATCTGCTTGCGTCTCCTTGTTTGTTAAATTTGTGTTATTCAAAGCATCATTTTTGAAAAAATGCATTTGCTTTCGCATAAGAAAAGGTGCTCTCCAGCACAGCGTTCACATTGCCGTTCTTAATGTCCTCTGCCATTTTGATCGTTTCTTCACAGAGAAATCTAGCAGGGCCGGAGCCGGTACTGAGTCTGCGGACACCGAGTTTCGCAAGTCCCGCAAAATCATGATACACACCGTTCAGGATCAGGTTGAGTGGCGCATGAATACCTAAAACCAAGGCTTTTGCAGTTTCTTGATTCATCGCTCCCGGTACGAAAACGCAGTCTGCACCCGCTTCTGCAAAGGCGTTGCCGCGGCGTACCGCTTCTGCAAGCTTTTCTTCCTCGCTGCCGATATTCAGCCAGTAGGCACAGGTTCTGGCATTGATCACAAAAGGCAGATCCAGTTCTTTTTTGAGTTCACAGAGAGCCTGAATCTTTTGAATCTGCAGTTCCAAGGAACTGAGTCTCCCGTCTGCCTGTCCATCCTCCAGATTGAAACCCACCGCGCCGACTGCAAGCAGTCTGCGCGCGTTTTCCTTGACCTGCATCGGGTCTTCCGCGTAGCCGCGTTCAAAATCGACTGAAACCGGGACTTGTACGCGTCCGGTGATCTTTTTGACTACGAACAGTAAATCTTCCAGGGATACTTGTTCGCCGTCCGGATAACCGAGAGCATAAGCAATTCCCGCGCTGGTCGTTGCGACTGCCGCAAAGCCGGCATTTTCGTAGATATAAGCACTTGCTGCATCCCATGCGTTCGGGATCACGAACATGCCCTCGGTCTGATGCATACGCAGGAATGCCTTTGCGTTTTCTCTTTGTGCGTTGTTGATGATAATCTGATCTGTCATATTAAACAGCCTCCTCTTTTTTGTTTTGCCGGATGCACAGCAGGTAGAATGCGATTGCCAGAAGCTGCGCGGCTACGGATACGATGACGAGATACTGCGGGCTGATGTCGTACAAGATGCCTAAAATCCAGCTGCCGAGGAACCAAGCGATGCCAAAGCCGGTCTCAAAGATACCAAAACCGGTACTTCTCATGTGTTTCGGAATGATCTGACTGGTTGCCGCTTTCATAATGCTTTCCTGCGCGCCCATGCCGATGCCCCAGAGCACAATACCGAGTCCGATCATCCATTGCGCACTTCCGAGGAAAACAAAAAAGGCAAAACCGGCGCTGCACAGCGTCGAGTAAATCAGCGCCTTTAGTCCGACTTTATCGAAGAGCCAGCCAAAGAACAGCGCCGCGAACGCATCTACTGCCATCGCCGCCGCGTATAACAGGCTTAACGAGGCCTCCGGGAACAGATGGGTCTTTGCCGCGTGCAGCGTGATCAAGGTGAAATCCGCGAAGCCAAAGGCGAACAGACTGATGGCAATCATATAAAACACAAACGATGCCCGAAATTCAAATTTCGTATCTGTCCTAGTCTCCGCTTTTTCAAACATCTCCGGATGCGGATACCTGACCTTTGACAAAACCACCAGTGCGATGGTGATCAGTGCCGGAATCCCTAGCACCGCGAAACAGATACGGTAAGTCGAGAACAGGTTCTCTGTTCCCTTCACCAGACTGATGACGAACAGCATGACCGGTCCGAAAAAAGCACCCAGCTGGTCTAAGAATTCCTGATAGGCAAAGCCCTTGCCTGTTCCAATTTCACTGGCAGCAAAGCTGACCAGGGTATTCTTGGCGGGCTTTTTGACGGCCTTACCGATACGCTCCATAATGACTAGCCCGCAGGCGAAAATCCAGCCGTTTTGTGGTATCAGCGCCAACGCAGGAATCGCCAGCACCTGCATCGTATATCCGACGATAACCAAGGTCCAGTATTTTTTTGTTTTATCAGCGATGAATCCGGACAGCAGCCGCAGCGAATAACCGCAAAGCTCGCCGATGCCGGAAACGAAGCCGATGGTTGCCGTCGACGCGCCGGTCAGGTTCAGATATTCCCCCAGAATGCTGCGCGCGCCCTCATGCGTCATATCGGAGAACAGGCTGACAATCCCCATCAGTGTGATAAACGCCAGCGCGCCGGAGACCATTTTATCTTTTTTTGTGTTGCTCATGTTCGTATGCAGTCCTTTGTATTAAAATAATATGAGGATAAACATTTTACCATATGATCTTCTCTCATCAGCCATACTCCGATACTCTCCTCTCTGCCCCCAGACTATAGGTAACACAAGTCTACTTTTTAATCGGGTGCCGGATGACCGTTTTTAGTTTCTCCGGGGCGGTACGTCTGGCGTCACTCAGATAGATCTCATGGTGCATGCGCTGAGGGGTAATGTCCAAAGCATAGCCTTGGGATTCCATAAATGCATGCATTTGCGCAACAGTAGCAGGTTCATCGTCATAAGGACCGACATGCATGCACTGCACGCAAAGCCCCTCGTCATACGTCAAAAATTCAACTTTTGAAAAGTCTGTTTTTTTCTTTGCGGTCGCTTCTTCGATTGCCCACGCAAAATCTTTTTCTGTCACAAAGTCCGGCAAGCGAATGACCGAGATCCACTGAAAATTTTCTTTATGCGCGTAGTCAATGCCACTGATATTATCCTGCCACCAGAAGCCCTCCAGCGGCGGCACTACATAGTCGAAATAGCCCTCGATCTGGTGGTCTCCTTTTTTACTCATCTTGATCGTAAAAGCAATGGCATATAAAAGACCGATAGCCAGCTTGTATTCCCCATCTTCGACATTAGGGTCTCCCTGCCCTCTGACTGCGATATAGTTCATGCTCGGAACGGTTACAAGTTCCGGTTTCTGTTTTGGCATATAAAATTCTTTATATTCTTTTTTGTAATCAAAAGCCATATGTATGATCCTTTCAAAATCTTGATATCGTTAGTCTGTTTGTGATATGATAATGCCAAGAGGAACCGTTGAAAACGGTCAGCCACAAGTAGATTACACAGATAACCGTCCAAGGTTCGAAGCGAGGGCGGTTATTTGTTTCCCGCTTTCACTTGCCTCTTGACATTGTAACCCGAGGATATCAGGTCACAGGTGCAGGAACAAATGTTCTCACGTCTTTTTTATTTTATCTCTGTTTCTATGTCTTGTCAAATATTTTGTCAATACTTTCTAATTTCGGGCAGGATAACAGATACGGCACGCTCCTAGACGGCAAGCAGCTACGAGAGCATTTCCGGACTGCGTTCGGATAATTCCAGGATCTGCATTGTTTTTCTACCTATTTTCGCCCAAATTATTTACATAAATATTTTCCGGTAATGCTATTTTTATTTGCAGCCACTTGCTCCGGCGTACCTGTTGCGACGATGATTCCGCCGGCTTCCCCGCCGCCGGGTCCCATATCGATGATATAATCCGCGCTGCGAATGACATCCAAATCATGTTCGATCACAATGACGGTGGCGCCGCTTTCGATTAAGGTTTGAAAAACCTTCAGCAAGGTCCGAACGTCCAGCGGATGCAGACCAATCGTCGGTTCGTCGAAGATAAACACCGTATCACTCTGCCCTTTTCCCATCTCGCCGGCCAGTTTCAGACGCTGTGCTTCCCCGCCGGAAAGGCTCGGGGTTTCCTCGCCAAGCGTCAGATAACCCAGCCCCAGATTTTCCAGTACGGTCAGCCGCTGGCGCACGCTTTTCATGTCATGGCAGGCTTGCAGCGCGGTTTGCACATCCATGGCCATCAACTGCGGCAGTGAAACTTCTTTCCCGTTCGGATCGGTAAATTTTACAAGCTCCGCCTCTTTACTATAACGGGAGCCATTACATTCCGGACATGGCACATCCACATCCGGCAGAAATTGAATATCCAGGCTGATCTGACCGGTTCCGTCACATACCGGACACCGCAGACGCCCTGTGTTGTAGGAAAAATCTCCTGCCTTGTACCCATATTTTTTCGCGTCTTCACTCTTTGCGAAACGCTTTCGCAGTTCGTCGTGCACATTTGCATAGGTCGCGACCGTCGAACGCACATTGATGCCGATCGGTGTGGCGTCAATCAGTTTCACATGAGAGATGCCCTCTGCCTCCAAGGTTTTGACATGTGCGGGAAGCGAAGTTGCTTTCGCGAAAGCCTGCAGCGCCGGAATCAGACTTTCCAGCACCATGGTTGTCTTGCCGGAACCGGAAACACCGGTCACAACCGTAAGTCGTCCTTTCGGAATTTTAACATCCAGCGGTTTGACCGTATGAATCGTGTCGGTGGTCATATGGATTTGCCCGAGGGAAAACAGTTCTGTCTCCGAAATGCGAGGTTGCAGGGCTGCATTGGCCTCTCCGGACAGAAACGGTCCAATCATAGAATTTGGATTTTGTATAAGCTGCGGGATTGTTCCCTCCGCGATGACATGACCGCCTCCGGCACCGGCCACAGGTCCCATTTCAATGATCCAGTCGGATTCACAAAGAATCTGCGTATCGTGATCAACCAGCACCACAGAGTTGCCATCAGCAATCAGATCATGCATCACAGCATTCAGACCATCGATGTTGGATGGGTGCAGACCGATAGATGGCTCATCCAGTACGTATAACACACCTGTCGTACGGTTTCTGACCGCTCGTGCCAGCTGCATCCGCTGCCGTTCTCCTGTGGAAAGGGTTGCCGCCGCGCGGTCAAGGGTCAGGTAACCCAGTCCTAAATCCATCAGCCGCTTTGCTGTGTCCTGAAAGGATTCACAGATGCTTTCTGCCATCGGCCGCATTACCTGCGGCAAAGATCCCGGCACCTCGGCAACCCAGGTGACCAGTTCCGCAAGTGTCATACGGCAAACTTCATCCAAATGCTGACCACGCAGCATCGGCGCTCTGGCTGCCTCCGAAAGTCTCGAGCCGCCGCAATCCGGACAGATCTCTTCTTTGAGAAACTTTTCGACCCGCTGCATACCCTTTCCATCCTTCACCTTGGAGAGCGCGTTTTGCACTGTATAGACAGCGTTGAAATAGGTAAAATCCATTTCTCCAGCCGCGCCGTTGGTCTTATTTTGATAAACGATGTGTTTCTTGACCGCAGGCCCGTTGAATACGATATCCCGCTCTTTTTCTGTCAGCTGACAAAACGGCACATCGGTTCGCACACCCATTTCTCTTGCAATATCTTTCATCAATGACCACATTAAAGTCTGCCATGGCCGCACCGCTCCTTCATCGATGGAAAGAGATTCGTCAGGTACCAGACTTGCGCGGTCAACCGTACGAATGATGCCGGTACCGCCGCAGGTCGGACAAGCGCCTTGACTGTTAAAAGCCAGCATTTCAGCACTGGGCGGCTGTACACGTTCACCGCACACCGGACAGATCATCGCCTGTTCGGCTGCAACCTTCAGCGTCGGCGGTACATAATGCCCATTTGGGCAGCGATGACTAGCCAGCCTGGAAAACATCAGCCGCAGGCTGTTCAAAAGCTCCGTTCCGGTTCCGAACGTGCTGCGGATGCCCGGCACTGCCGGTCTTTGATGCAACGCAAGCGCGGCAGGTACATACAAGACTTTGTCCACCTGCGCCCGTGCGGCCCCGGTCATTCTGCGCCTTGTGTAAGTCGATAACGACTCCAGATAGCGACGGGAACCCTCCGCATACAGCACACCCAGTGCCAGAGAAGATTTTCCCGAGCCGGATACGCCTGCAATCCCCACAATTTGGTTCAAAGGCACGTTGACGTCTATATTTTTTAAGTTGTGTACGCGGGCACCCCGCACCTCAATTTGCTTCATTGGTTTGTTCTCCCTCGGTTGGTCAGGTAGAAATTCTTAATTCTTAATAGACCGCCCAGGCTTTCAGTGCCTCGAGGCTTGGATTCTCATTCATAACTTTGGCATCGACAATCTCAGACTCGTTTCCTAGATATGGCTGCAGTTTCTCAGCGGTCTTCCCCATATCGCTGCCGCCGGATGTGGCGAACAACACGACTTTTTTATGAGAAAAATCATATTGCTTTATGAACGTGTTTACCACGTTCGGCGCAGCCCAGTACCAGATCGGAAAACCCAGATACACGGTGTCATATTCGTCCATATTCTCAACGATCCCGCTGACCGGCACATCCTTCTTGCCGATTTTTTCTTTATTACATCTGGCAAGCGGATTCTTCCAGTTTTGATCTGCTTCCGAATAAGGTTCTACCGGTTTGATCTCAAACAAGTCTGCATCGATCGCCTCAGCCAGCTTCTTTGCGAGTTTGGCGGTCACGCCGCTTGCGGAAAAGTACGCGACTAATTTTTTACTCATGATCCTTCCCTCCATTTTTCATGCATGCTGTATTATAAATATGTTACCACGTCTTTCGCGTTACGTTTCGGAACGACATAATCCCGATTTTCGTCAAGGAAATACTGTGTGTTGTCCCCTTCTGCATCGATGATCCTGCTGGTATGGGACGGATACCCGAACGCTACGACGGTATGGAGTTTCTGATTTTCGCCGAGGCCAAAGAGTTCCCCAAGTTTCTGCTTATTGCAGGCTCCGATGATACAGCTTCCTATCCCGTGATTCCAGGCGACAAGTGTCAGATTGCTGATTGCAAGTCCTGCGTCCGTGTCTGTATAAGCACTCGCAAGATCCATGTTCTCCACGATGCCGACGAAAAGCACCGGTTCTTCTCCGGCTTTTGGTTGTCCTTGTTCCGGCGGCAAAGAACCTGCCCATTTCGTATAGCTGAAGACTTCTTTTACCTTTTGCGGTGTTTTTACAACCACATACTGCAGCGGCTGTTTATTCATGGCACTGGACGCATATCGTGCTGCAGTCAGCATTTCATCGATGCATGCATCTGCAATTGGTTCCTGTTTGAAACGGCGATACGTACGCCGTGTTTTTAATAATTCGATCAGTTCCATTTGCTTTCTCCTTGTTTTCTCCTATTTTCTTCCAATATAGCGATTCACTTTTTTCTTGTACGCCAGATATTCCTGTCCAAACGTCTCCAGAAGGAAATCTTCTTCCACATTCACAATCTGCAGATGAAACATGAGCATCGCAAAAACCAAAGCTATCAAAAGCCATGGATTGAAGAACATCAGCAAAATGCCGATATATACCAGGTCAAAGCCTAAAAATGCCGGGTTGCGGCTGATCTGATAGATCCCATCCGTGACCAGCTCCGTCTTATCCGTCTTGGATACCCCCGCCCGCCAACTGTCCCGCATCGTCACCACCGATGTCACGAACACAGTTGCTCCCAATGCACCAATGACGGCACCGCAGATTCTGAACGGGGCCCAAAAACAAGTTGTGTTCAACACCTTTCTTTTTCCTGTCATCCGGGTAACTTCTCTTGTTTTGTCCGCTCAAAGCTGACGCGATAACTGCCCAGCACCATTTTGTGTAAAAAAGCTGCCTTTTCAGACAGCTTTCGTATAGATCGTATTCAATAAGTCTGTGCCTGTTCTCGTTCTGAAAAAACGATCTCTGGAATATCCATTATTTCTCCTGAATTTCCTTTCCGGTCATATGCTCGATGGTGATCTCTATCATCTGCACCGCCCGAAAATCCAACTCGATCTCCTCGTCAGCCTCCGCTTCATTCGGATAGTACTTCATGGCGAAGGTCTTGAGGACTGCACGCTTTTTCTCAGGATCCGCAACCGGCTGCGCCTTGCCGAAAACGACCACGCTCTTCACATACGGCGCCCAGTCAAGATCCTTGATCTTCGGCTCGCCGTAAACCGTAAAGCAGATCTTCGGATTGCGCTTCATGGCATCTACTTTATGTCCCGCCAGCGACGAGTGAAAATAGATCTTTCCGGCGGCTGCATCATAGTAATAATTAATCGGAACTGCGTAAGGATAATCGTCATCTCCTGCTACCGCAAGCACTCCGCGCTTGGATTCCTGCAAAAGTCTGATCGTTTCTTCGTTTGGAATAGCCTTCTTCTCGGCACGACGCATTTTTCTGAACATAATGTACTCCTCCTGTAAGTGTGACCTACAGTCGCTGTGCGGACGCAGAGCTTCGCTCCTGTCATCATAATAAAAATATTATATCACGCTTCGGACGGAATGGAAACGAATTTTTAGCGAATTTCCCGAGAAAACGGTGCCTTCGCGCGCTTCATTTCATCACATGCTGCAGGAAATCTCTGCAGCCTTCCACGACATCCTCGTAGGTCACGTTAAAATTGCCCGTATACCATGGGTCGGCGATATCTCTTGGCTGTCTCGAAAAATCAAGCAGTCCATGCACCTTGTGCTCCGGATCACTGTCGATGATACGCATCAGATTCCGACGGTTATTGGCATCCATAATAATCAGATAGTCAAAATATTCGTAATCTGCTTTCGTTACTTGGCGCGCGTGGTGATCGCCGCATGGAATCCCCATCTCCGCCAGCTTGCGCCTTGTACCATGATGCACCCCATTGCCGATCTCCTCCCTGCTGGTCGCCGCCGAATCGATCTCAAACAAGTATCCCATGCCCTGTTTCTTTACCATATCTGCAAACACATACTGCGCCATCGGGCTGCGGCAGATATTGCCGTGGCAGATAAAAAGCACTTTTATCATAATCTCTACCTTCCTCCATAAGTCTCGAAAACGCTGATATTATAATTAGCTCTTACCAAAGCGTTGCGGAAGCTCGCTTCTTGCTTAATACCCAATCCTAAAATAATCCAAATATGCTTTATACTTATCCTGTGCCGTCAGACAGGTATCTGTCAGATATCCTTTTTCGTTGTCCCATTCCTTCAATCCACGGTAATAGAACATCTTCAGATTGTCCTCAATGATGAACGGAACAATATTGTATTTCAGGCACTCCTTAAACATGATCAATCTGCCCACACGACCGTTGCCGTCCTGGAACGGATGAATCCGCTCAAACTTCACATGGAAGTCCAGAATATCCTCAAATGTCTTT
>OQVL01002005.1_pt1 | contig 12393 bp, 12 predicted proteins | sample 1691501 | NCBI WGS metagenome assembly OQVL01 (sample SAMN03418253, study PRJEB22391) | human gut metagenome | biome: human-gut; feature: organic feature; material: feces | host: Homo sapiens | place: Tanzania | collected 2013-01
CTTCACATGCTTTGCGCCAGTCTTTGAGCATCTGCTCTTTTCATTTTCCTGGGGCCAACCGGTGTCGGCAAGACCCTGCTGGCGAAGGAATTGGCGCAATTCATGTTCGGCGATCCCGATGCGCTGATCCGGGTGGACATGTCCGAATATATGGAAAAGTTCAATGTGAGCCGTCTGATCGGCTCTCCGCCGGGATACGTGGGACACGGTGAAGGCGGGGAACTCACGGAGCGGGTCCGGCGGCATCCGTACAGTGTCGTGCTGTTTGATGAAATCGAAAAGGCGCACCCGGATGTGATGCACATTCTGCTCCAGATTCTGGACGAAGGGCGCATCACCGACACGCTGGGACGCCGGATCGATTTCCGCAACACCATCATTATCATGACCAGCAATCTGGGTGCGGAACAGCTCATGCGCAATTCCACGCTGGGCTTCGCCACCGGTGAAAATACCGAAGCCGCCAACTATGAAAAATCCCGTGAACGGCTGCTGGAAATCGCCAAAAAATATTTCAAGCCGGAATTCATCAACCGCGTGGACGAGGTCGTGGTCTTCCGCCGGCTGGAACGCGCCGATCTGGAAAAAATCGTTCTGCTGGAAATCGCCAAACTGTCCGGCAGACTGCAGGAACAGGGACGCAGATTCACGGTTGATCCGGAAGTTGTCGGTTTCCTGATCGACAAAGGATATCAGGCGGAGTACGGAGCGCGTCCTCTGCGCCGCGCCATTGAGCGGTATCTGGAAGATGCTCTGGCGGAAGATATTCTGCATGGCTATTTCCATGATTCCGAAGCCATCCGGGCGCGTCTGGACAACGGCAGAATCATCTTTGTGCCGGAAGACGCCGAACCGCTCGACGAGCCGGGAACCGTCCCGGCGAAAAAAAGCAAGACAACAACCGCGGCGAAAAGGAAAAAGAAAAATGGCTGAAGAATATTTTGATCTGATTGACGATGCCACAGGTAAGGTGATCGGCCGCGCCCGCCGCAGTGAATGTCACGGCAACCCGAAACTGCTGCACCGGAGTGTCCGGATCATGATCTGTCATCCGGACGGCAAGTCCATGCTGCTCCAGAAGCGTTCCATGAAAAAAGATTTTTTTCCCGGACGCTGGGATGCGGCGGTCGGCGGGCATCTGGATTCGGGGGGAACTCCGCTCCAGGCTACACCGCCGTCAGACACAGCAGACCGATCAGCAGCAGTCCGGTCATGGCACCGGCGGATTTCCGGAACCGTTTCCAGACTTCCTGCGCAAATGAATATTCTTCCGGTTCCGGCATTCCGTTTCTCCGGCGGGTCAGGAGTTCAGTCCCAGCTTGACCAGTTCCCGGACCAGCAGCGGAGTCATGGTATCCGGCGCATGGTTCAGCATATCCTTCAGCTCTTCGAAGGTGAAGAAACGGGCATCGTCCAGTTCCTCCTGCTGCAGCGTGAACGGTCCGCCGTATACCGCGGAATATTCCTGGCACCGGACAGCACGGAGGCGTTCGTTGCCAAAACCTTCAACTGGCTGTTTCTGCTGCTGCCGCTGCTCGGCATTCTTGCACTGCTTTTCCGGAAACGAAAAAAATGGTTCAGAATCAGCGCAATTGCGGCGGCAGTTCTGCTGCTGCTTCCGTTTCTGCAGAACGGCGGATATGTCAGCCGGACCGATTGGCGGAGCACCGCAGCCGAAATGAAAAACGGTGATTTTGCCCTGTTTGCCGCAGTGCCGTACGGTCCATATGAAACAGCGGCGAAAAGTCGGAAAACAGATCACAATTTCCACCAGCCGACCGTTTTTACTCAGCCACAAAGCCTAAATTAAACAGGATAAAGTTAACTGTAAAGGCAATGGTAAAGGCGGGACGTGATGTTTTCGCGCGGATGGTCTTCGGAGCAAGAATTTCCCTGGCGGTCGGATTTTTCGCAACTGCGATCGCCATGCTGCTGGGAACATTCATCGGACTGCTGGCGGGGTATCTGGGCGGCAGAACCGATCTGCTGATCATGCGGCTGGTGGAAATTGTGATCTGTTTTCCGACTTTTCTGCTTCTGCTGATTCTGATGTCCATTCTGCTGGATTACGGGTTCCGGCAATCCATTCTGCCGGTAATCGCAGTCATCGGCCTGACCGGCTGGACCGGATTATGCCGACTGGTGCGCGGAGAAACGCTGCGGGTGCGGAAAACCGCCTACATTCAAAGCTGCGAAGCCATGGGAACACCGCTTTGGCGCATTCTGCTGTTCCATCTGCTGCCGAATGTCTCCGGACCGATTTTCGTATCCTTCACCTTTGAAGTGGCGGGGGCGATTCTGGCGGAAAGCTCTCTGAGTTTCCTCGGCTTCGGCGTACAGGATCCCACTGCCAGCTGGGGTGAACTGCTGCGGCAGGCGTTTCCCGATCCGCTGACTTACTGGCACCTGATGCTCTGGCCCGGACTCGCCATCTTTCTGGCAGTCTGCGCCTTCAATCTGGCGGGAGAAGGACTGCGGAAAGCGCTGGATTCAAAAAGCTGAAAGGGAGAGAATATGAACATGCTTTCATGGAAACAGAAATGTCTCTGGTTCGGAACTGGACTGCTCTGGGGGCTGGCGCTTGCCGCGGCGACGGGAATCTGGTTTCTGCGGACCAGTCTGATCGAAGAAAAAGAATCCGCCCTGCCCTACGAACAGGCAGTACAGCTTTTCCCGCAGCAGGTTCTGCGTCAGAGCGGCTGGACTCTCCGGACCGTTCCGTGTGGACTGCCGGTTCAGGAAACAGGCAAACGGATCACGGTATTCGAAATCTGCTCCCGGAAATATGCCGGAAAAATTCTGAACGATCCGGACTCCCGGAAAACTGCCGCAGTGCTGCCCTGCAAAATCGCGATTTATGAACGGAACGGCAGGACTTACCTTGCCCGGCTGAATGCCGCAGTGTTCATGCGACTGCTCGGCGGAACCGCCGCTGAAGTCTTCGGACAGGGCATACTGCCGGAACAGACCGCAATGCTGTACGGTCTGCTCCGTGATTGAGAAACGGATGCGTCAGCCGAGTTTTTCCGCCAGAAGTTTCTGCACAGTCTGCGGATTTGCCTTGCCGCGGCTGGCTTTCATCACCTGTCCGACCAGATACTGAAGAACATTCTTGCGTCCTTCGTGATACTGCTGAACCTGCGCAGGATTGCCGGCAATGACGTCTTCCACGAATTTCAGGACTGCGCCTTCGTCGGAAACCTGCACCAGACCTTTTTCCTTGATGATGTCCGCCGGTTTTTTGCCGGTGGAAAACATTTCCGCGAAAACGGTTTTGCCGATTTTACCGTTGATGGTGCCGTTCTGAATCAGGTCAACCATGGCAGCAAGGTTTTCCGACGGAAGCGGACAGTCGGAGAAAGAGTGTCCGGATTCGGAAAGTTCGCGCATGAGTTCGCCGACGATCCAGTTGGCAACCAGTTTCGGAGCTTTGGATTTGGACGCCGCCGCTTCAAAATATTCGGCGCAAGGCTTTTCCTGGGTCAGCACCTGGGCATCGTATTCCGTGATCTGGTAATCGCGGACGAAACGTTCCCGGCGGGCGGCGGGGAGTTCCGGCAGATTGCGTTTGAATTCCTCGATGTCCTCCTCGGTGAATTCCACGGGAAGCATATCGGGTTCGGGGAAATAACGGTAATCGTGGGCATTTTCCTTGCCGCGCATGGTGTAGGAATCGCCAACGTCATCATTCCAGCCGCGGGTTTCCTGTTCGATTTCGCCGCCTTCGGAAAGCACCAGAATCTGGCGTTTGATTTCGTACGTGATGGCGCGGTGAACCGCCCGGAAGCTGTTGAGGTTTTTGAGCTCGACTTTCGTACCGAATTTTTCCGCGCCGCGTTCGCGGATGGAAATATTGACATCGCAGCGCATCTGTCCTTTTTCCATATCGCAGTCGCTGATGTCGGCATACTGAATGATCTGTTTGAGCGAGGTCAGGTAGGCATACGCTTCGTCGGCAGAACGCATGTCCGGTTCGCTGACGATTTCCATCAGCGGCACGCCGGCGCGGTTGTAGTCCACTCCGCTGTGTGTTCCGAAATGCGTAAGTTTGCCCACGTCTTCCTCCAGATGAATGCGGGTCAGTCCGATGTCCTTGTCCGGCAGGGGTTCGCCGGAAAATCCGATTCCGGAAATATGCACTTTTCCATGCAGACAGAACGGCATGTCATACTGTGTCAACTGGTAATTCTTGGGAGAATCCGGGTAAAAATAGCTTTTGCGGTCGAATTTGCTTTTCCGCTGAATCTCGCAGGAACACATCAGTCCGGTGGTAACGATTTTGCGGATGGCTTCCCGGTTCGGAGTGGGAAGGACTCCGGGATATCCCATGCAGACCGGACAGACCAACGTATTGGGTTCCGCACCGAAATGATTGGGACAGGAACAGAACATTTTACTCTGAGTGCGTGCCTGAACATGCACCTCCAGACCTATGACAGCTTCGTATGACGGCATGACTAATATCTCCTTGATTTCAAGCTGGTAAGATAGCACGGAAAAACGGAATCTGCAAATCCGGAATGCTGATTTACACCATTTTTTGCCAACTATTTCTCCGCCGCGCTTCAAAAACGGAACAGAGTTCCGTCACAGAGAAGCCGGCTGATGACGGGGATTGCGGCTCCGCGGTGTTTTCGCCGGATGTTTTCCGGGTTCCGGCAGTTCACGCGTCAGCCATTTGGAATTGCGGAGCGTCAGGAAGGAATACAGCGGAATCCAGGACAATGCGAAAATCGCATACACCGCGAAGAACAGCCCCCAGACAGAACGCAGAAACGAAATCCGTTTGGCATACAGAATCACCGGAATCAAGGCGCAGACACAGCCGAAAGCCAATCCCGCATACAGAGACAGCAGAAAATCCACTGGACTGGTCAGCAATGTTGCCGCCACCAACAGCGGAAGCAGCGCAGGAATAATAGTATTGGAAATCAGCATCAGAGTATGGAGCTGCCGTCCGAACTCTATGAAATTACGCGGGATGCAGCGGAACGCATACAGTGCGACCAGACCGTTTTCCCGGATGTCGCTCCGGTTCCAGCGCAGCAGCATCCGGGCAAATTTCAGGTAAGTGCTGGGAACGCAAGTATAAGCAATTGCCGTTGACTGGTACACCACCCGGTACCCGCGGCGCAGAATCATCGTCGTAATGGCGCGGTCTTCACCGATGGTCGCCGGCACCCCCAGAAATGTCTGGTTGAGCCAGTCGCGGAGCAGCGGACGAACCATGCTGAGCCGGTAAGCACTGAGCGCCCCCGGTGTACAGGTAACAAACCCGATAACGCTCTGGGCGGACCGCACCACTTCGAACCCGAACAGGAATCCGATGTCCATCATTTTGGGCAGAATGCCGTCCGCTATGTTTTTGACCCGGATACTGCCGGCTGCGCCGCCCACGCGGGGATCGGCAAACGCAGAACACATGCTCCGCAGCGAATCCAGGCAGATAATGGAATCGCTGTCCACCGTGACCACGATATCGTACTTTGCCTGCTGCATTCCCTGATACAGCGCATGTTTCTTGCCGCCGTTCCGCGGCAGGTTGACGGCTCTGATGCGGCCGCCGGATTCCTGAACAGCCGTCTGAATCCAGTCCCAGGTATCATCTTTGGATCCGTCATTCACCGCTATGATTTCCAGTTTGTCTGCGGGGAAATCCGAATCCAGCAGACTTTTCAGCGTTTCGCGGACATGTTCGCCTTCATTATAGGCAGGCACAATCACCGTGCAGCCGGCGAGTTCGGAATCTTTCAGCAGAGGAGCCGGACGGTAAATGCAGGCATACACGGCTGCGTACAGGCTGTAAACCAGAAAAAACAGATTGACCAGCAGAAGCACCGGAAACACTGATTCAAAAAGCTGGGCGGAGTGGCGGAAATCCGGAGGAAAGCACCAGAGTATGACAAGCAGTGCGGCAAAAAGGAGCCAGAGGATCAGCGGCAAAAACTTCTGGAACATAATATAAAAAACCTTCCTTATATCTGCATTCGTAAACAAATCAATGCCGGTAATATAACATGAACAGTTGACGGGAATTTATCCGGAATTTATACTTTTTGGTTAACTTATTCTTATTTCCGCAAAAACCGGATGCGGCAATGTGCATAATGCCGTATCCGGTTTGAATAAAGCAGATGAGCTGCGAATTAACGCGTGAAGGCGGCTTTCTCCGCAGACAATTTCTTCGCGAAGTCCGCATTCGATATGCGCGGAACCTGCTGCCAGAAACCAAACTGGAATTCCTTCATGTCCGGTTTCAAGGTCAGGTAAATCGACGAAGTCCAATCGTCATTGACACGCAGAACCGCTTTGGCAACCGCATCGTAATTCAGGCTGACCCAGCACGGTCCCTGCCCTTTTTCCGCAGCAGAACCGTCGCTGTCCTTATCCTGCAGAGTAATCATCGTATCCTGCGGTGTCAGCGCGATTCTTTCCGGATTCTGCTCAATGGTGCGCGCCGGAGTAACTGCCATGCGGTTGTAGCCGCCGTTCCAGACCACCTGATTGTTCTTTTTCAGGAGCTGCGACGGAATCGCGGTGATTTCTGCGGAAATCGTCTGAACCGGCTCCACGCTGTCTTTCGCCGGAATCAGTGAACACCACAGGACCGGGGAATCCGGACGCAGATACATGCGCAGGACAAACTTCGCGCCGTCGTAATTGAGTTTGAGTTCGGCACCGGCATTTTTTCCTTCTGCCCAGGGCTGAAGGTCTTCCGCGTTGACCGGCAGTTTATCCAGTTCAATCCCGTTCACTTTCAGCTTGAAGAAGCCGACCAGCGGACTGAATCCGAACTGTCCCGCCTGAAGCCACAGCTGGGTACGAGGGGCATTCGTGCCGTTGGATTTGCTCTGCACCAGGAAAAATTCATACTTGCATAACTGGTTGGACAGAATTGCGCCCTGCCGGACCGCATAGTGTTCCGGCTGATACACATGGACTTTTTTCACTTCATTTTTGACCGGGGCGAAGTCAGCGCAGAACGCGGCTCCGGCGATCAGTGCGAACGTAACGGCGGCTGTTTTTTTCAGATTCATTTTCATTCTCCTTTTCCTGAAAATTTAATGATGCCGAACATGGACATATTATGATTGTTGCCAAGCGTCATGGAGGTTCCGCTGTATTCTTTTTCGCCGCCCATTTTATTGCGGACGACGTTGCAGAACCAGCTGTCGTAAACCTGCGGGGATCCGCCTTCAAACACGCTGAACGGAATGTAGAATTCAGCGGTCCAGCCTTTGGAATCATAACGGGATTCCAGCTGGAAACCCTTCACCTTCCAATTGCTGTCGAACGGCTGGGGAATCGGCAGATGCCGCTGAGTTCCGAAGAAACAGTTCTTCAGCGGGTCGAAGGCAAACTGGTATTCCACTTCTTTTTTGAGTCCCGGCGAGAACAGAATCTCGTAGCTGTCATTGAACCACAGATCCTTGTTCTTGTCCGCAGCAGGAGCGTACGGCGTCTGGAACAGACCGTAGATACCGGTTTTGTCCCATGCCAGTTTGAGGGATGCGGGATATTTGGGTTTGGCGCCGCTGCCCTTCGGGTCAATCAGCGGCATGGGTTTGACTTTTGCCCAGAACGCTTCATCGCCTTTGCCGTCGAGCGTAACTTTCTCGCTGCCGAGCAGCTGGTAAACGCCGTGGACGGGGCGTTCATATGAAAGCTGGTTGCGGATCGACGCAATTGCTTTCGGCCAGGGGGCAAGGAACAGATTCAGCCGTTTTTCCTCGATGGAACCGGGTTTGACAGATGCCTTTGCCTGCTTCAGCAGTTTTTCCATTTTGGCGAGTTCCGCCGCCGGATACAGAACACTGTTCTGGGAGGATTCGCTGTCAAGCGCATATTTGCGGTAGCATTCACGCAGCAGCTGATGAAATTCGCGCAGATATTTGCCCGTTTCCTTCCCGTAGAACGCATCCCAATGGGAATCAATGGCTTTGGCGGCATTCCAGTCGGGATTCCACATGCTGCGGTAGGCGGCGTAATACGAAGGATAGAAGAACCAGGTAACGCCCGGTTCCGTTTCACAGTGGTCATGGAACAGGCTGGTGCGTCCCAGATATTTGCCGAACATTTTCGGAATATCGCCGACAAATTCGCCGTTGACCGCCAGCACGAACGGATTGGTTCCCGAATACAGCCAGAGTTTCTGAATCGGACGTTTTCCCAGCGATTCATACCATTCCCGCGCGATTTTCAGCATGTCCGCACGCTGCGCCGCATTATGCACCTTGTTCGGCAGACCGCCGAGACAGAGATTCACTTCGGTATTCGCCGGCAGCTGCCAGCGCGGATCCGTTCCGGCGTACTGAACATTGTAATACGCCATGATGTACAGTTTCATGCCCGGATACTCTTTGGCAATCCGGTTCGCCAGATACTGATGGAAACGAGCGTAGATGTTCGCCATGCCGGCATTCGTCCCGCGCGCCATGTCTTTTTCCGTCATCAGCCCCAGCCGGCGGACTGTCGGATTGTTGACCACTTCCGGGTCGGTCATCAGCGTATCGCACATGCCGAAGGAAAAATAGGTGGTGTTGCAGCCCTGATCTCGGTAACCGCCCTCATCAATTTTTCCGTTGCTGTCGTAATATTTTTTGAGTGATTCGAACAGCAGATCGGCAAATTCCAGATTCACCACATCAAAATAATTGCCGATGTGCGCTTTCGGATTATACCAGAAATTGCCGGAAGGTGATGTGTAGAAAATCGTGCGCAGACGCTCCGGATAGGCTTTGGCAATCCATTCGGGACGCGGACAATGTGTACCGCCGGACGGCAGAGTGCTGCCCATGCGCCAGCGGTCCCAGAACCGCACATCTTCCGCGGTCAGTTTGCCCAGATACGGTTCCCAGAATTTTTTCGACTCCGCGGAATGGATCGTGTTGCCGAGATAAAACTGTCCGCCGCGGGTATCGAAATACGGAGCATCCGTATAGCTTGCCGGCTGAACGGCAAGTTCCGTAATTTTCGGCCACAGCGTGCCGTACTCTCCGGGGAAGTAATAACGGACCCCCAGAAAACGTTCCGCAAAATCATAGGCTCCGTACTTGGTTCCGGTGGAGGAACCGCGCCCTTCCAGCGGTTTCATGTTGTAACCGGCAATCAGGGATGAATCGCTGCCGGCGATGATGACGCCGCGGTCAAATGTCTTCACGGCGAAACCCTGCGGCGGAAGTTTGGAAACATCCACACCGTTTTCCCGTGCCAGTGAACAGTCCCCGACCACAATCAGATATTTTTCCTTCGCGGCGTCCTTGACGTCTATGACCCGCGGCTGAACTCCGGTGCATTTTTCAATTGCTTCCGACAGAATCCGGATTGCCGGGGCTATGCTCTTTTCCGTGCGGTTTTTTCCGCTCATGCGGTTTTCCGCCTGAAGATCGTCAGTTCCGGGGTTTTGAGGTCATACGCCCCCAGAACTCCAGTCATGAGACTGCCGGCAAGCAAAAGAATGAGATGTTTCGGATTCATTGAATGCCTTTCCCGTCTTTGTATGGTTGTGTTTTACAAGTTCACGGTCAGTTGTAAGGGGCGTATCCGTCCAGATACGGCGCAATCGGCGGACTGCCGGATTCCTGTTCCTGCGTCCGGTTGAACCACGGATACCAGCCGTAATTATAGTAATTGAAATTCAGCACCTGCGGCGGTTCCGGGTTGATGTGGGAGTCGGCATAGAGAATATTGCTGCGCCGGCTGTGCCGGTAACACACCTGATACTTCGGTTCAGCGGCGAGGAATTCAATATGACCGAGCTTCCGGTATTCCGCCACTTTCGGGTGATACCAGCCGTCGCCGTGAACCAGAACCTTGCTGGGCTGTTTCAGCGATTTCCGCAGTTTGGAGTAATCCGATTCGCCGAAACAGCCGGAGTTGTAAGGATAGGAACACCCGAACGCCAGTGTATCGCTGCTTCTGCCGATCATGGAAGGACAAAGCAGCCATTTCGGAGACCACGTTCCGTAAGTGTATATCGTTCCCTTGTAGTTGAAATACGGCGCATAGGAGTTCACCCAGTAAAGCACAATGCCGCTGCTGTCCGTACTCAAACGGCTGATCGTCCAGTATTCCTGATTGTCGCCGCGGTACAGTGCCATGGCGGTGCCGAGCTGTTTGAGCTGACCGATGCAGCTGATCGCCTGCGCCTTCTTTTTTGCCGCGCTCAGAGCCGGGAGCAGCATTCCCGCCAGAATTGCAATAATCGCAACCACTACGAGGAGTTCTATCAATGTAAACCGCAACGACTTACGCTTCGAATGCGAAATATAATGCATGAAATACGGAATGGATGATAACGGCTGCCGGTGGTTCATGATCTGGTTCCCCTTTCTGGTTTTGTTCCTGACTATGACATCATTTTGTGATATGAAATTATGCGTCTTCGTTTTTATATTCTGTCTTTTCTCCTGATTCTTATGTTCAACGGGTGTGAATCATTCGCTTTTTCCATACATAAAATCCTGTTTTACTAAATTATAACGAAAAAATGGGATTTGTCAACCCGTTTGAAGAAATATTTTTCCATTATTGTAAATCATGTGCTTTTTTCTTCAAAACGCAGTTGACATTCCGGAAGGACAGGTTATATTGCGGAAATAAACAGAAAAACGGAGGAAATCATGGAGTCGGAATATCGCATGACGGTTGCGCGGCTGACTGAGACTCTGAAGCTGGAACTCGCCAATGGTCAATATCCGCGCGGCACAAAATTTCCTTCGGAATATGAACTGGCGGAACGGTTCGGCATCAACAAGACCACTGCCAACCGGGCGGTAACTCAGCTGGTGAATCTGGGGCTGCTGGAACGCGGCGTCCGCGGCAGCGGCACACGGGTTCTGCGCGAAGAAATTTTCCCAGCCGGGCAGATTGCCTTCTTCACGGCTCTGCCGGCACATCATACATCCATAGTCGTCAGCGGCGCTGTGGAACGGCTGCTGCGTTCCAGATATCTGCTGACCCTGATCACGCCGGAACCCTGTCATCTGCAGGAGTATCTGGATGATTTTCACAGTACGCCGTTTCAGGGAATATTGACCATGTCCTACGGTGCGCTGACGGCTCCGAAAGGGATTCCGCTGATTCATGTGGACCAGGATTTTTCCCCGGCGGACACCGTGCATCACGCGGTCAACGGCAACTCGTTCGAAGGAGCCTACCAGCTGATGAATGCCGTTTACGATGCCGGACACCGGAAGATCGCGCTTTTTCTTACCGATCTTGCCCAGCTGCATTTGAGTTCACCCAAACGCGGCTTCATCCGTGCCATGCGTGAGCACGGCTGTTCCGATGCTCTCGCGCGCTGTTTCTACGGCAAGAACGGCGAACCGGACAGTGCCAAAGAGGTTTTGCAGGACATCCTGCAGAAATATCCGGACGTCACGCTGATTGCCACGGAAAACGACAATGATGCCGCTGCCATGATACAGGAAATTGCGCTTTTTGACCCGGCACTGCTGCGGCACATTCAGGTTACCGGCTTCAGTGGTCTGCCGCATCTCTGTAAACGCTTCAATCTGCCGAGTGTGGACATCCGCCTCCGGGAAATGGGCTACATTGCGGCGGATCAGTTATTGACCATGATCCGGAACGGCATTCCGGAGAAACCGTTGCGCCACGCAGTGGAGCCGCGTCTTCTCAACCTGGACAAAATCCGCCGTCCCCCCGCGCCCGCATAACCCGCACTCCGTTCCTTTTTACGGCGCAAGACATTTCACACCGACTGCCATCTCTGAAGAATTTGAAATCTTGTCTCGTGCAATTTACAAAAAGCTTACCTCACTTTTTCCCAAAAAACTAAAAAGTTTTCGAGTCGGTCTCTGAGTTTGAACGCATTATCCCTATCCTTTTTTCGTGGAAGACAACACAACGTTCGCTCAATATACCCGCTCAGTTCTTCAAGTTTGTCATAAATCTTCCACACGGTACGCGGATCTCCAGACAAACAGTCAAAAACCCCCTGGATCTGGAAGATTTGATCCTCAGAGAAAAAACCTTTTTTTGCCATCTCTCTGCACCAATCAAGTATTTCATCATCTTGAGATGCTTGCTCAATCAAGTTATATAAATCTAAATATGCTGACTCAAACTCTTTATACACACTCCTCAAATTATTTCTCTCATTTTTGGCTTCTTTGCATTTTCTAAACAGCCATTCATCCAGTCCCGCGTCTGCAATATTCATGTTATATAGTGTCTGCTCAATAAGGCATGATTTTTACGGTTGATGCAGAGATTCAGCGGAAGGGGAGCCGCTTTTGTCATACCTGAGTTATATGGAGCGGCTCTCTGTGTGCATTTACCGGATTTATGAAAAACGGTCATCGTCATCGAAAAATCTCAGGATATGGTGCTTTTTGCCGATGTTTTGATCATCCCGCAAAAAGATAATAA
>OQVL01002011.1_pt1 | contig 12375 bp, 10 predicted proteins | sample 1691501 | NCBI WGS metagenome assembly OQVL01 (sample SAMN03418253, study PRJEB22391) | human gut metagenome | biome: human-gut; feature: organic feature; material: feces | host: Homo sapiens | place: Tanzania | collected 2013-01
GTCTGCCAATTCTTCACTATGCTGCAGAATGGTATCTATCTTGCTGAATGCGATGGGGGAAGAGAGAACAACAATTTCAGTTGATGATGATTCTCGTGTTATGCAACAAATGCAGTTTACAGTAGAGGCGTTAGATACTATTGTTAAAATGGAAGATCAAAAGATTCTTCTTGCCAAGAATGAATTGGATAAAGTGAATCATCGTAAGAATTTCTTAGAAACACAGCTTCCAGAAAAGGAGAAATCAGCTGCAAGTGTTGTCAATGAGGCAGTTCCACGTGTTGCGGAGAAAGTTCGTATATATTTGGAAGGAAAACAAAGAGCTATTTCAGAGTTGGAAGAACAGATGAACAGTGTGGCTTCCGAACTTAGTCAGGTGCAGTCAACGGTTATTATGTTTGGAAAAAAAGCACGTATCGAGCAGCTGGAAAATGAGATTGCTGAAATGCAGAAAAATATTAACCGTGCGACAAATAAAATGGATGCAGAAATTGTGGTTTTAAAAATGCCATTAAATGGGAGAAACGAAGATGAGTTGATTGACTGGATGAGTCAGGTCGCATTATATGTTAAAGAATGCCAGGACGAGGTGAGATTGTGTAAAAGAACAAAGCAAGAATATTTAAACTTTGTATCTGAAATGCATGAAATTGGCAGTGAAATTGAAAATGCTCAGGAGAAATTTCACCAGTTGGAGATGGCAAAATATAGTACAGAAGTGAGAAATGCTTCGTCCTGCCATATCTGCATTGTGACTCCGATGACATCGTATCCCTGTTCCTTTAATAAATATGCCGCTACTGACGAATCCACTCCGCCCGACATTCCTACTACAACCTTCTTTTTCATTAATAGTCTTCCTCAGGCGCCTCTTCCTTCTCGCTGATATCGTTTACAGGCTTCTCAAGTCCCTCGATCTTGATACCGTTTTTCTCTGCGTAATCCCAGAGTGCTGCATGGATTGCCTCCTCTGCGAGAAGTGAGCAGTGTACCTTTACAGGTGGAAGTCCGTCAAGTGCCTCCATAACTGCCTTGTTTGTAACCTCAAGCGCCTCCTGGATTGTCTTACCCTTTACGAGCTCTGTTGCCATGCTGCTTGTTGCAACTGCCGCGCCACATCCGAAGGTCTTGAATTTGGCCTCCTGAATAATGCCGTTGTCATCTATATCCAGATACATTCTCATGATGTCTCCGCACTTTGCGTTTCCTACTGTGCCGACACCACTTGGATTCTCCATCTCTCCTACGTTTCTTGGATGGTTAAAATGGTCCATTACCTTTTCACTGTATGCCATGTCCTTAGTTCCTCCTAATTTTCATGTATATATTAATGTTGTGATAGTCACTATAATTTCTGACCTGATCATTTATACCTCAGATTTGCCGTTTTTCTTTACAAAATCCTCGTATAACGGTGACATGCTTCTGAGCCTTGCTATGATTTCCTTTAACTTGTCCACTGTATAGTCGATATCCTCAAGAGTGGTCTTCTCTGATAATGTAAGACGCAGTGAGCCGTGTGCTATCTCATGTGGCAATCCTATTGCAAGGAGCACATGCGATGGGTCGAGTGAGCCTGATGTGCAGGCTGAGCCTGAGCTGCCGCATATGCCTGCCTGATCAAGCAGGATAAGCATTGACTCTCCCTCGATGAATCTGAAGCAGAAGTTTGCATTGTTTGGCAGTCTGTCTGTTCTGTGTCCATTTAAGCGTGTATATGAAATTTCACTTGTCACTCTCTCGATGAGGTGGTCTCTGAGCTTTGTCTCATATGCGCTGCGTTCTGCCATGTTGGCCTTTGCAAGCTCTACTGCCTTGCCGAGTCCTACGATACCCGGCACATTGTGTGTTCCCGCACGTCTCTGGCGCTCCTGGGCTCCGCCGTGGATAAATGAGCGGATTTTTACGCCCTTTCTGATATACATCACGCCGATGCCCTTTGGTCCGTTGAGCTTGTGACCACTTGCGCTGAGCATGTCGATATGCATATCATCTACATTAATCGGAATATGTCCGAATGCCTGAACCGCATCTGTGTGGAACAAAATGCCATGCTCCTTTGCTATCTCTCCGATCTCCTTAAGCGGCTGGATAGTTCCAATCTCGTTGTTTGCCGCCATAACTGAGATAAGGATTGTGTCAGGTCTGATGGCTGCCTTAAGCTCATCAAGCTTAATTTTTCCGTCCTCATCAACACCCACATATGTCACCTCAAAGCCATGCTTCTCAAGCCACTGTGCTGTGTGAAGAATTGCATGATGCTCGATGGCTGATGTGATGATGTGCTTTCCTTTTGCAGCATATGCCTCTGCTGTGGCCTTTAATGCCCAGTTGTCGGACTCGCTGCCGCCGCCTGTGAAATATATCTCATCCTTCTTGGCTCCGATAAGGTCTGCGACCTCTCCTCTGGCATGATCCACTGCTCTTTCTGCCTCATCTGCAAAGCTGTATATAGCTGATGGATTGCCGTAATGCTCTGTAAAGTAAGGAAGCATTGCATCCACAACCTCCGGATATACCTGTGTGGTTGCAGCATTATCCAAATAAATTAATCTGCTCATCTATGATAACCTTCTTTCTTTATATGACATAATTTCCATTCTTCTCGTTCTGCCAGTCTACCAGATCCTGCAATGTGATATTGTCAACCACACCTGAGATTGCATCATTGATCTTCTTGTACACAATAGATGTGACGCACTGCTGCTGTCTGTCGCAGACTATCTCGTCATCCTCTATACATGCTACCGGCGCAAGGCTGCCCTCTGTCTGTCTGAGAATCATGCCGACTGTGTAGTTCTGCGGTTCCATCTTCAGCATGTAGCCGCCCTGGGCGCCTCTGACACTTCTGACGTAGCCTGCCTTGTTTAAATTGGATATAATCTGTTCAAGATATTTATCTGAAATATCCTGTCTCTTCGCTACATCCTTCAGGCTGATGGGTGAACCACTGTTGTTCTCTGCAAGATCCATCATAAGGCGAAGAGCATAACGTCCTTTTGTTGAAATTTTCATTTATAGCACCTCTGTTTCATTTCCTACTGTTTCTTCGTCCTTGTTTGTCTGATTTAGGCAGCTAAATTGTAAAAACATCCATTATTTATAAAATAACAGGCTTTGCTTAATCCGAAAACACAGTTTCATTCGTCTGCTTTAGAAGCATAGTCGAAATGACAATTTAATGCTATTTCACAATTCTTTTAGCAAATATAACAAATTGCGGAAACAGCTATTGTTTCTGCTGTTTTTGTGGTCTAATTTTGCAAGCGGAATCGTAACACTGGCGAGTGTTGCAGGCAGGCATTCCTGCTCATGCATGATGGGAAAGCCTACAACCATGATTAAATCGATTGGACAGTCCGCGAGAGAAATTGCAAAAACTAATTTTCGGAATGAAGATAGACAGATGATGCGGACACATGAGAGACAAATCATACTGCGAGAAGAACAGAAGGAAGGCAAAGCAGAGGCGGTCACCCCGACGGGCCAATGCCGAGCCGAGGACATCAAAAGATAACAAAAGATGCGAACATACATGAAACGAAGAGTACTGGGTATGCTGATGTTGCTGGTGCTTGCCTCTGCAAGTGCATGGGCACAGAAGGCTGCCGTCAAGACAAACCTGATTTACGATGCTACGGCAACGGTCAATCTGGGTGCGGAGTTTGCCCTTGCTCCCAAGTGGACGCTTGATCTCTCGGCCAATTACAATGGTTGGGATATCAAGAGTGACAAGAAGTGGAAGCACTGGATGGCACAACCCGAAGCACGCTACTGGTTCTGTAACAAGTTCATGGGACACTTCATCGGCATTCATGCCCATGGTGGTCAGTTCAACATGGGCGGTCTTGACCTGGACTTCAAGTTCCTGGGAACCAATTACCGCAACTTGCGCGACCACCGCTACGAAGGTTGGTTTGCCGGAGGAGGCATTGCCTATGGATACGCATGGACGCTGGGCAGGCACTGGAACATGGAAGCCGAGCTGGGCATAGGCTACAGCTACAGCGGCTACGACAAGTACCCATGCGAGAAGTGCGGCAAGAAAGTGGAGTCCGATGGCAACCACCACTACTATGGCATCACCAAGGCTGCACTCTCACTGGTATATGTATTCTGAACATTTATAAGGAGGAATCACGATGACACACAATAGCAAGACAAACACCAAGATGACACGCACAGCCCGGTTGACGGCTGGCGCAGCACGATGCACCATGATGATGGTGGTGCTCATGTTGGCCGGCAATGCGGCAGCAGAGCAGCAGGGTGTGGCCGGAGGACAGGTGCGCGTGGAGAACAAGCAGTTCAGAAAGGTGGGCGATAAGGTGAAGGTGGCTATGGACATCCGTCTGGACGACCTGAAGCTGAAGTCCAACCGAGGCTTGATGCTCATGCCCATGATGGTCAACGGAGAGGATACCCTGCGCATGCAGGCTGTGGAGGTGCTGGGCCGCAAGCGTTATATCTACTGGCAGCGCAACGGTGCCACCATGACCGAAAACCCGTTGGTGGTGGAGCGCAGGCACAATGGCGAGCAGCAGACAGTGACCTACAAGACCGAGGTGAGCTATGAGGAATGGATGACCAACTCGTCTCTGGTGCTGGCCGAGGACAACTGCGGATGCACGCAGTCGCTGCTGGGCAATGCACTCACGAGCGATGGCGGCGAAGCCCTCTTGGGTCCCTGGAAGTGCGCTTATGCCTATGTGGAGCCCGATCCCGAGCCTGTCAAGGAGCGTCACGAGAGCGGTGTAGCCCGCTTGAACTTCCATCTCGACAAGTATGATATAGTTCCCTCGTTGGGCAACAACAGATCCGAACTCGACAGCATACGCCGCACTATCGACAAGGTGAGGGATGATGCCGACGTGAAGATAACATCCATCGAGCTGCATGGTTATGCCTCTCCCGACGGCAACTACTATCACAATGCCGACCTGGCACGCAACCGCATACGCGCTCTCTATCTCTATCTGCGCGATATGTACAATCTGCCCGACGGCCTCTACCGCAACAATACCACTCCTGAGGACTGGGAAGGTGCCATCGCACAGGCTCGCAAGAGCGACCTTATCAAGAAAGATGAGGTACTCAGGATAATGGAAAGCGAGATGCATCCCGACCAGAAGGAGGCCCAACTCAGGCTGAAGACCCCTGCCGACTACCGTTTCCTGGTGGATAATGTGTTCCCCGGTTTGCGCCGCACCGAATATACCGTCAACTATGACGTGCGCAACTTCAACCTCGAAGAGGCCCGCAAGCTCATCAACACCCGTCCGCAGAAGCTCTCGTTGAAGGAGATGTACGTGGTGGCAAACAGCTACGAGCGCGGTTCGGAGGAATACAAGCATGCCTATGACGTGGCAGTGGCCATGTTCCCGAATGATGAGACAGCCAATGTGAATGCAGCCTATGTGGCCCTTGATGGAGGCGACTTGGGCAGGGCAGAACGCTATCTCAAGCGGGCAGGCAACACACCGCAGGCCGAGAATGCACGTGGAGCACTGGAGGTGCTGCGTGGCAACTTCGACAAGGCCCGTCCGCATTTCCAGAAGGCAGCCGATGCCGGACTGCAGGAAGCAGTGGAGAACCTCAGGGAACTGAAGCGTAGATTACAGTAGGAGAGTGCCTCAGGGGGTACCTCCAACAGGCTGGAAACATAAAAAGAGAAAACTAAACTATTTTATCATCAATTCTTACATTTATCGCTATGAAGAATTTAAAGCATTATGTATTAGGTGCGCTGACAATGTCCGCAGCACTTGCATTCACTGCCTGCACCAGCGAGAACGAGTTGGCAAAGCCCAGCGAAGACGTGAAAGGTTTCTACCTGCGCCTGAGTCTGGAGGGTGAGCAGCAGACACGTACAGAGCTTGAGAACCCTCGGGTGGATGCCACTGTGGCCGAGAGCAAGGTTACTACCGGCACATTGTTCCTCTTCCAGGGAAACGCTATGAAGTTCCAGAAGAGAATCACAGCTGCCGACTGGAACACCCATCCTTCTCAGGGTACGACGGGAACCACCAATGTCCTCGCTGTCAGCGTGTCCAACGTGGATCCCAATGTCGAGTATAGCGTGTATTTCTTGGCCAATGACAATCAGGCTGGGCTGGATGTGGCAGGCAATCCTCTGAACTTCGTCTATAATGCAGAGACACCGTTTGCCGGCACATTGGCTAATGCCAACGCTTTCGTGATGTTCAACCAGAACGATCCCACCTGCAAGGCCGACCAGTATAAGGTGGAGTTCATCGATGCCAACAAGTCGGTGGATAACCCTGCCAAGATAAAGGAAAACAAGGCCATCAAGGTGGAGCGTCTCGTGGCACGTGTAGATAAGCCTGAGGTGACAACCAGAACCATCACAGCACCAGAGGGTGATGTTACTCCCGACCAGCAGGATGCACAGACCAAGGTACAGACCATCAATCTGGAAGGCTATGCTCTGTCTAACCTGCCCGTGAAGACCAATGTCATGCAGAAGTGGGGTGACAACGGCGAGTTCCTGATGCCCACACCTACAGATTACTTCAATGCCTATGACGATTTCGGTACTGCCACCATGCTTGGAGACGTTCAGTTTGCCAATGCCAATGTCAATTATGTATTCGAGAACAGAGGTGTAGAGAACGGACATGAATATACAGCTATGTATATGAAGTATAAGGTGGTTCTGAATCCTGACGCTGATGCTACCGTTGACTTCAATGACGGAACCTTCTACCGCTATGACCACAAGATCTACACTTCACTGCAGAGCATCATGAACAGCATTGGCGGTACCAACCCCTTTGGTGAGGGCAAGACTGTAGAGGTGCTGCTGGGCGAGCTGAAGAAAAATGAAAACGGCGGATGTGACGCTACAGAGCTCGAACTTTCTGAGTTCCGTACCAAGTACCAGATTGAGGTCTTCCACAAGGGATTCTGCTACTACAATGTTCCTGTTGAGGCACAGAACCCGAAGTTCCCTGGCTACTACACCACTCTGCGCAACACCATCTACAAGATTACCGTCAAGAACATCTTCAACGTAGGTGCTGATGTTCCCAACGGAAATCCCGATGGCAAGCAGCCTAACTACTACATGCAGGTATCTGTGGATGTTAATCCTTGGGTGCTGAAGTCATACGAGATTGATCTGAAGTAAACCTTAATTGACTATATATTTCGCTTGCCGTCCCCTGGAGGCTACTGTCTCCAGGGGGCAAAGCAAGCCCCTTGCCAACCGAAACATTCCCGCATGCCCGACATGCAACTCCTGGGTGGGAACCGGGGAACCCCTTGTGCACACTGCCAGCAGGCAGACAGCACCACTGAAACAGAATGTGACTGATGAGGCAAAGCTCCCCTCGCACGGAGCCAGCCCATACGATATATATATTAGGTAAGTAACATAAGAACGAACAAGATATGGCACAGATGCTTAAGAAATCCTGGCGTGCGGCACTGATGGTGGCTTGCTTGGCTCCCTTCATATTCACATCGTGCATCAAAGACGACCTCGATGGGTGCAATCCCTTGGAAGGCATTTACATCAACTTCGTCTATGACTACAATGTGAAGCAGGCCGACGCATTTGACAGCGAGGTGAGGAACCTGCACGTGTATGTGTTTGATGCCAACGGAAGGTTCGTCACACAGAAGGACACCGCTGCCAGCGTGTTTACCAAGGAGTATAACATGAACATCGCCGGGCTGGATACCGGCCGGTACAAGATTATCACTCTGGCCTATGACCGCCAGGTGGTGCCTGAAAAAGACAACTTCCGCATCTCCACATTGCTTCCGGGCAAGAGCACCGAAGCCGACCTGCACGCACAGTTGCAGAGCACACGTGGCGAGAACAGCACACAGATTGCTGCACTCTATAGCGGTGAGCAGACCATCTATCTCGATGGCAAGTTCGCTTTTGCCACGGTGCCTCTGATGAAACTTACCAACAGCTACCGCGTGATACTGATGCCCTATACCAGTGGTGACGAGTCGTTTGTGACCGACAACTTCGATATCCGCGTCACAGGATATGCCACCTGGCTCAACTGGGACGGCTCTCTGCGTCAGGCTGGGCCAGTCACCTACCGCCCCTATAATATGGGAATGGAGGTTTACGAGGGCGCTGCCAACGATCCCTCTCCCATTGACAAGGCGCTCACATTCGACCTCTGCTCCTCCCGGCTCTTCTATCCTCAGCCCGAGGGACAGGATGCACGGCTGATTATCACCGACAAGCGCAATGGCTCAGTGGTCTTCAACCACTCTCTCCCCTGGCTGCTCTCCCTCTACGGAGGCAGTGAGAAACTCGACAGCTGGAGCATACAGGAGTATCTTGACCGCCAGGACCACTACACGCTCATGTTCTTCTTCGATGCCAACTACAACTTCTATGCCCGCATCAAGGTGAACGACTGGGTGGTGCATCTCTCCGACGTGGGGCTCTGACCCGCAGAGACCTATCGGCGAAGCCAGCCAAATAACGAACATATACATAAACCCAATACAGACAACAGATGTTGCACATGCACATGACATACAAGACCATGCTGAAGGGAGCCGCCCGGATGGCCCTTTCATGCCTGACGCTGCTCGGCGCCATGCTACCTGTGGCGTGTGTCTATGAGCAGATACCCGAGGCGTATGATGAAGCCGACACCTACATCCACCTCAATCTCATCTCTTCGGAGACCAGCACACGTGGTGTGAGCGATGAGCATCAGGGGACTGTGGATGAGAATACCATCACCAGTCTGCGGGTATGGGCTTTCGATGCCGACAGCAAGTCAGTGGGCGGAACGGCACTCTGCTACAAGGAGGAGACAGCACTCAACGCCACCACCGGGCTTCACACCTTCACCATGAAGTTGCCCCGCATGACAGGCGGAACACCCTTGAAGAAGATTGACCTCTATATCCTGGCCAATGCCGAGAGCGGTTCCAACCTGACCACACCGGCCGACAACCGTCAGCTCACACGTCAGGCATTGCAGGAGAAGGTCGTTTCCGAGTCGTTCGGACTCAACACCCAGGGCGATCCACAGTGTGTGGTGGTACCAGGCAACGGGCTTCCCATGAGCCGTATAGTGGAGGATATTCCCATTGACAGATATGTGACCGAGGATCCCTCAGTGGCCAATCCCACCATCAATATCCCCCTCACCAGGGCGGTGAGCAAGCTGCACTTCTTCTTCTCACGACGTTCCAATGCCGGCACAGACCAGGTGGAGGTGACAGGCATAGAGGTGGGGGCCGGCACAGTGCCCGATGCCAGTCTGGTGTTTCCGTTGCCCGTTCCATTTGCCAGTCCTGTTCCAGCCGACCTGACAGATACCCGCAACTACACCGACTACGTGGCATATCCCGTGCGCAGGACTGGTAGCATCAAGGCTGCAGGCATTCCCGAAGTGGAGAATCCCAAGTCGCTGGTGCGCGGGAGTGCTGAGGATGCCGAAGCATATATGGCCAGACTGGCCAATGCAGGCATGAGCAGCCATTACCTCACCTATCTGCGCGAGACCGACAAGGAGGTGCCCATCACCATCCGTTACCGATTGAGTGAAGGTGGAAGCGAGAAGAGTGCCACTGTGAATGTGGTGGCAGGCGACCTCAGGCGAAATCACGAGGTGGTGGTATATGGCTATTTCCTCGAGGGAGGACTGCTGGCAGTGGAGCCTCAGGTGCTTCCGTGGACCGAGACCAGCCTGTTCAGTTTTGCAGACAGATGCGAGGTGAAGCTCACTCACGGTACTGTGACCACTACAGCTGACGGGCAGCGGGTGGCTATTGACTATCAGAACTGGACTACAGGAGCCACTGTCTCAGGCTCCCCACTCATCACCTTCGACATCAACACAGGTGCCCGCCGATGGGTGTTGCAGACTGACAACCCTGCCTTTGGCTTCCTGGTGGAGGGAGAAAGCGAACTCCGCGACCAGTTGACAGGCTATGACGGAACGGTGAACTTCTATCTGATGCCGCGTGTGAAGGTGGATGAGGCGCTGGAGCAAAACCGAAAGGCAAGCATCTTCATGACGCTTCCCGAGTCGGACAACAGCCGTCTGCTCATCAATGTGGGCGAGAACAGTCTGCCGGGTGAGGACGATCACATCGACTTCTGGCAGAGGTCGTAGAGACGATTCAGATATTTGACAATTAGAGATTACGGACATGAATACATCAAGACATAAGACATACATCATGGGGATAGCACTTGTGGCTGTTCTGGGTATGCTGGCAGGCTGCACGAGCGAGGAGAACTTGCCGCAGCAGGGAGGTATGCTGAGGGCAGAGGCACAGGTGAGTGGCTCACGCGCCGACGGCTCCAGCGTGGTGCCTTCTGATGACGCGCTCAACGAGAACAGTTTGGCTGCCGGACTGCATGTGTTCGTGTTCGACAAGGCAGGCAACAAGAAGCTCTACCGCCACATCACCGATGCCAAGGACGGAGAGCAGAGTACGCTTCAGACCGGCAACTGGCTGCAGGAGCTCACGCTGGCTGCCGGCCAGACCTATGATGTATATGCCATTGCCAACGGACCGTCGGCTGAAGTGGCAGCCTGCAATACTGTAGCGGAACTCAAGGCGCTGTCCACCAGCGATGCCGATATATATAAATTACATACGGCAACTGCCAGGAAGTACTTCCTCATGGACCAGTATCTGGAGTGGACACCTACTGCCGACAGCCGTCAGGTTATCCGCCTGGATGCCATGAAGAGGGCTGCTGCCAAGATTCAGCTCAATCTGAATGCCGTGGTAGAAGGTTACACCGTGGGAACACCCTTGTTCCGCATGGTGAACTATAATACATCAACCAGTATTCTGGAGAAGGGTAGCGAAGGGCATGTCTCTGTGACAGAGATGGAACATTATGTTGGAAACTCCAACAGTTTCAATGGAGAGGATGGACTCTATTGGAATCAATTTGTGGCCTATAGCTATTCCTTCTCCTGGGCTGGTGATATGGAGCAGCGTCCCAGCATACTGGTGAAGCTGCCTCTGACCAAGAACGGCGAGAGCGAAACCAAGTATTTCTATTATCGCATACCTGTTCGCCCCACCGGTGAAACCTCTCTGGAGCGCAACCATATATATAAGGTAACGGCCAAGGTGACATCTCTGGGTGCCAGCTCAGAGTTGCGTGCCGACATGGAAGCCGACATTCAGTACTGCGTGCTGCCTTGGACCCAGCAGGAAGTGGATGTCAATGTGCCCGACCGCAAGTACCTCATGGTCACTCCCGACCTGGTGTTCATGCGTAACGTAGCCACTGACAATAGCATCAAGTTCTATGCTTCCTCGGCCTGCAAGGTGCAAATCAGCGAGGTGTATTATTATGACAAGAATAATGCAAAGAAGGTCATCAGCCAGGGCAATGACCAGTATCCCACGGTTACGCTGACTGGAACCAACGAGGGACACGTAGATATCAACTCAACTATACCCAAAAACCTCACGGTGAAGTATATCAAGCTGCGCATCTCATTGGCCAATGATCCCAGTACATACAAGGATGTGTTGGTGAAGCAGTATCCTATTGAGTATGCACAGGCCATCTTCGGATGGTATTCTTCACGAAATGATGAGAGCTGGATAGACTATCAGAGGGACAAGACAGCGCATAATACGAAGAAGACATATTCGGATTATGGTGGTTCTTACAGGGCCAAGATATATGTACCGAAAACGTATGACGGGACAACGGAAATATCTTATCTGATAGATGAAGGTGTGTATTCAAGTGATTATTGGTGGGAAAGTCCGAAAGAGAATCCTCCTTATACAGCCAAGGCATCGGGCACAAGCCAGAACAAGAACCCTAATATGTATGTGATACAGATTACCAGTACCAATGGCGATTATGTGATAGGTCATCCCAAGATAGACTATAGCAATCCCAACAGTAGCAGTTATGGCTCCAAGGATCATGTGGTTTCTCCTGCCTTTATGATTGCATCGCAGTTGGGAGCTGTGATGTCTGATGGCTTTGATAAGAGAACTGCTATCACTCATTGCAAGACCTACAGGGAGGTGGCCAAGGATAGTACGGTATATGACAATTGGCGTTTGCCTACCAATGAAGAAGTGAAGGTGATTTGTGACTATCAGGGCACATCAAATTCTCCAATTGATGTAGTGCTGGCAGGAAGGTATTATCGGACATTAAGCCAGGAGACTGTTCTGGCAAAAGCAAATGGGAATAGTGGTAATTATGTCCGCTGTGTCCGTGATATGACAAAGGAGGAAGTGGATAAACTGGAGGAGAGCAAGAAGTGAGTGAAATGCTTAAGGCGACTGCCACACACGGCAAGAACGCCTAAGGCGATTGGTATAAACAAAGAGACAGAGCTATGAAGACAACGCATATATATATAAGGT
>OQVL01002012.1_pt1 | contig 12362 bp, 12 predicted proteins | sample 1691501 | NCBI WGS metagenome assembly OQVL01 (sample SAMN03418253, study PRJEB22391) | human gut metagenome | biome: human-gut; feature: organic feature; material: feces | host: Homo sapiens | place: Tanzania | collected 2013-01
TCAGATTTGTTTTTGGAACGCTTCTGCACATTCTCTCTGTTTTTCATCTTTGCTGTAAAACGGCTGTCCTCGTATATTTCTTTTGCCGTTGAGAAGTTTGTTGTATATCTCATTTTCGGTGTAATCCTTATCCCAAAACGCTAAAGTGACAAACAGTCCCGTATCAGCCAGAAATAACTTATATCTGTCCAAGTCTTGCGTCAGCCCCATTCCCACACACGGGTCATCTGCACGATACACCATATTCACGGTTTTACTGTCTTCCATCACTTTCACCAGTTCAGTCAGCTTATCCTTACCCGTTTCGCCAGTTAAAGAGCGTGAAATTCATATTGAGAATGCAACTGAAACAACCTATAAGCCGTATTCTGATACGCTTATTCACCCAGCATTCCAACAACCAACGAATAAACGTGAAAAACCAACGACACCATTACCAAGTTTAGATTTACTTGAGCATCGTCCAACGCAAGCTCAAGACATTACGCGTGAAGAAATTTTAGACACATCCGCACGCATAGAACAACAATTAAAGAATTTTAATGTCAAAGCAACGGTACAAGATGTGTTAGTTGGCCCAGTGGTGACTCGTTATGAGCTTGAATTACAACCGGTTACAAAGCAATCAACTGGTATTCAAAAGAAAATGCGGTAAATCTTTCAACCCTGACTGTAAATGAGAATACAGTTCTTGAAGGAAAGCTTGTACCAATTTCGTATACAGTAAAGTTTGACTCAAACGGTTATGAAGGAACTGCACCAGAAGCAATTGTTTGTGAATACGACGCAGAATATACTGTTCCTGAAAATACACTTACAAAAAAATATTACAAATCATCAGGCTGGAATACAGCTGCTTCAGGATTTGGAACAAAATATTCTGCCGGTGACTCTTTCTATAATCTTACAGCAGAAGACGGCAAAGAAATAACTTTGTACGCAATTCTTGAAGAAGATCTTAATGCCGATGTTACAATAAATCTTGTAAGCGAGCATGGAACAGTTTCTGACACAATGACTGTAAAGTATAAAAGCTATATTTCAACAGACGGTTATACCGGAAGCCTTGAAACACAAAAACTTCCGGTGCCAAGCGAACAGGGCTACAAATTCAACGGCTGGAAAATAAATGATACTTTGATTTCTGATTATCGGCCTGTTCAGGTAACAGATACAATCACAGTCACAGCAGACTGGACGGCTAATTACATAAGTGTTTATTATTATCTTAATAATTCCAATAAATTCAAAGTTTATGACAGCAACACAATGAATTCTGTTTCTTCCTACTTTTACGAAACACTTAGAACAGGAATAAACACAATTTTGAATAAGGACAAAATATTAATCAGTGACGCTTATGAATTTACCGGATGGAATACAAAATCTGACGGAAGCGGAACTTCTTATTCAGACAAAGCAGACATGAAAGAAATCCTGAACTCAAAAACTTCTTCTTCAATCGAGCTTTACGGACAATGGGTTCCAAAAAATATGTCTGTAACTGTAAATTTGCCGTCGGTAAGTTATTCAGACTTAAAACTGACTTATGACGAAACAACTATGGAACTTAGCGCACAGTTTGGTACTTCGGATATGTATACAACAAAATGGTATGTTGACGGAACTTTTGTTTGCTCAGGAAGTACATTCAGCGTAAGAAATAGAATCGGTGGTCTTGAAGACGGTTCGCATTCAGTTATGGCAACTTATACTTCAGCAGGTACAACGTATTCAAATACTGTAATGGTAAACCTTAATGTAAAATCGGAATAAATAAGAGAGGAAAAATATGAGAAAGATAATTAACAGGAAGATAAAATTTTTTGCGGTTGCTTCAATTTTTATGCTTTCCATTTTCGGATGCAAAAATTCATTTGAAGTTGAAGAAGAACAGTCGCAAAACGTAACAGGGAAAACCGGAATCACACTTGCAGGAATTTCTTTCAATGAAAAAGAATCAAATGCGAGAACAGCTTTTCCAAAATATGACAAAACTGCCTTTACAGACATTGAACTTAAAGGAAAGAAAAGTGCAATGTCAGGAGAAATGACTTCTTACAAAACTTATGCAACTTATGCAGACATAATGCGTGACAGCGGAGTTATTGAACTTGATGCAACGGCGTACGATTTTACGCTCACTGCAAAATGTTACGGAGCAGCTTTTTCTTCAACACTTTCAAATATAAGCATTCAGGATGGAATAACAACAAAACTGAATTTTATTATGACTGTGACAGATGAAACTGCGACAGGATTGCTTTACTTGTATTATCCTTCAGAAGAACAAGACACCACACTTAAGTTCACAGTTTCTGTCGGAACATCAGAGGCGGTAGAAGTTACATATGACACCGACTTAAAGCGCTATGTTTATTCAAAATTGCTCGCACCACAAAATTCACAGATTACGGCTATAATGGAAAATACTGCAACCGGGAAAATTTTAACTGTTCCGGTTTATGCAATAATAAAAGCCGGTGCAAAAACCACAATCAATTTTGAAGAAGTTTTTTCAGGCCTTTATGAACTTTATTCATATTCTGTAACATACAACGCAAATGGAAGTGCTTCTGCAGATACAGTACAAAAGTTTAATCCAAATTCTTCAATAGAAGATTGCACATTTGAAGCTCCTGAAGGCAAAAAATTCTGCGGATGGAATACAAGTTCTGACGGAAGCGGAACAAGATATTCAGCAGGAGATACTCCTGTGCTGGATTGTGACATTACACTTTATGCGCAGTGGGTAACATACGATACTGCAACTTCAACATACACAATTTCTTCTGCCGACGAACTGCGTGCCTTCTTCTCTTATGCAAAAGATGATGTTTCAACTAATGACGCAAAGCTTCTTGAAGACGTAACAGTTTCTGACTGGAGCGTGCCGGGATGGTTTGCCGGAACATTTGACGGAAACGGAAAAACATTGACAATTTCTTCTGTCAAAGAATTCTATTCTGAAAAAGATACCTCCACTGGCGAAACAAAAACTTACAGCGGCTTTTTGGGAATTCTTGGTGGAACAGTCAAATCACTGATTATCAAAAACTCAGCTATTGGTTCAACCAAATGTGATTACGCAGGTGCTGTAGCAGGAAAAATTAACTCGGGCACCGTAGATTCTGTAAATGTAGAAAGAACTACAGTTACAGCAAAAAATAGTGCGGGAATGATTGCAGGATACAATGAGCTTGGTGACATTAAAAACTGCTATGCCGGAGGAAACGCAACTTTAACTACTGTAACTTCTTCTTTGAGTGCAGGTGGAATTACCGGTCAGAATAATGGTTACATTACCGGTTGTACAGTTGATGCAATTACAATTTCTGCAGGAAGAAGCGGTTATGCAGGAGGTATAACAGGAATCAACTCCAAGTCAATTTCTTCAAGCAAGCTGCATACACCGAACGCATCTGTAAGCGCAAAGTATGCCGCGGGTATCGCAGGTAAAAACGAAGAGACCGCAAGTATTACTGACTGCGAAGTAAAACAGGATGCTTCAAGTTCAACTTCTACAACGATAACAGGTGTTTCCCATGCAGGCGGAATTGCAGCCTTAAATGCAGGAAAAATTGATAATCCTGCAGTTAGTTCAATTAAAGTGACTACGACAGGCACAGCATCTTACACAGGCGGAATTGCAGGTTACAACGATACAACAGGTACTATTGTTACCGGCGGAACAGTTGATATAAATTATGGTTCTGCATTGGACGGAAACTACGGATATGTAATCGGCTACAATGCAAATACAACTGATGGGGCTGTAACGACAGACATAGTATGCAGTAAGAGCAATGAAGTTGTTAAAAAAACAATTAACGTAAATGATAAGTTAACAACAGAAATCATAAAACTCGAAAGAACTTCAAAGATTGTTGTAAAGGTTACACCTGTTGGAAAGGGTATTGCGCAGGCTGCTTTTGGAGACAGCAAAGTTACAACTTCAACCTTTATTGTTTCATCAACTTCCTTTACAAAGGATACAGCAACAACTTTGAATGCCGGATATTTGTCAAAAGGAACATATTATATTTTCTTAAATGAAAATAACTTCGGAACTACAAATGTAACTGTAACGATAACTCAGGACTAATTTCTGCGTAGGCAATGGAGGAACTTACACAATAACTGCTGATTAATTAAAAACTTTGTAAAGCCCGAATAAAATTATTTATTTGGGCTTTGTATGTCCTTTTTTAATGACAGAAAATGTCAAAAATGCTAAAATCAAATTATGGTAAAACACGTAATACTTTGGCAGTTAAAGGACGAGCTTGACAGTAATAAAAAAGCTCTTGTTAGAAAGGAAATAAAGGAAGGACTTGAATCCCTTGCAGGAAAAATTCCGGGACTTATTTCCATTAAGGTAAATGTAAATCTTCTTGCATCTTCAAATGCAGATGTTATGCTGGACTCTTCGTTTACAGACGAGGCTGCGCTCAAGGGATATTCTGTTCATCCCGAGCATGTAAAAGTTGCCGACGAAAAAGTGCGTCCTTTTACAAAAAGCAGAACCTGTCTGGACTATATCGCAGAGTAAAATCAGAGTCCGTTAAACAGAATAAGTTCGGGGTGGTATTCAAAGTGCATGTTGTCCCAGATGCCCCACTTGCCGCCCCAGACAAAACCTTCGCTTTCAAAAACTTTGATTACGCTTTGCGGCGGCATCCATCTTTTTGAAAGAGGGGTAAGCATCCAACCCTTTGGATTTTTGTCTCTTGCCCAGCTCCAGAAAATTTCTTTTCCACCAAAACGCTTTGGAAGAATGTCCACGGCGATTCCAAGACTGTGAAAAGATTTTCTGTTTGTGCCGTCAATAATTCTCCATAAGTATCCGTCTGCAGACTTAAGACTGTCTATAAATTCTTTTACTGAGGCATCGGCTGCGGCACTGACTTTTATTTTCTGTTCAACACGGGAAAGCGGTTCAACAATTCTTTCGTGAACATTTAGCGGTTTTCCAAGAAATGTTGTGCGTCTTATATGGGGTTCAAGTTTTGCGCGCGAAGATGAATCGTAAACTGCATCAAAGAAAAACATGGGCGTTCCGGCACCGTTTCTTCTGTTGCCCCGTGAACTGAAGTTTTTGAGCTTTTCTTTTTGTTCTTCTGTCATGTCAGCAGGGTCCAGAAGTTTTTTCGGGTAGCTGTACAAAATGCTCCAGTACTTTTCGCTGTTTTGAAGTTCAGCTTCGGGAAGAAGGCGGCCTTCACTCCAGTAAAGAATTTTATTTTCTTTTATTCCGGGAACTTTAAGAAGAATTTTCCAGTCGTTTTTTTCTTTGTCGAATTCTTTTTCAAATACAATATCGGGATAGGCTTTTTCAAGGATGCGCAGTTCAGGCGGTTCAAAAAATGGAAAAGGAAATGCAAAAGTCAGAGAACCGCAGGCAAAAGTCAAAAGCGCAAAAATTAGTTTTCTTAACATTTTCCTATTTTATAAAAGCGCAGACTTTATGTCAATTTACGGCAGAATGTCTGGACAAAGCGCCTTTGCACAAACCGGTCCGCGGACACAAAACCTATGGGAACCTTTCAAAAAATTCCGTTTGCATTTATAATGTACGCATGCAGAAAATTTTTAGCGATACACGTGTTTTGGACAAATGTGCAAGGGAAAAATTCAGTCTTACAGAAGACATAATGATAGAAAATGCCGCTTCTGAACTTGAGCGCGCACTCATTCCGCATGAAAAAAATCCTTCGGGCTTTTACATAAACAGGGCAGCCGTTCTTATTCTTACAGGACCGGGGAACAACGGAGCCGATGGTTTTGCCCTTGCGCGGCGTCTTGCAGGACACGATCTTGCGGTAACAGTCTGCGAAGTTTGCGAAGCTTCATCGGCTATGTGCGTACTTGAAAAACAGCGTGCACTTCTTGCCGGAATCCAGATAATTTCTGCTTACGATCTTGATGATTATATAGAAGAAAAAAGTGTGGATCTCCGTGTTGTTGTTGACTGTATCTTCGGAAGCGGATTCCACGGATCTCTTCCTGCAGAGGCAGCGGCTGTAATAACCGAAGTGAACAAAAATACAGATGCATACAGAATTGCGTGCGATATTCCGTCAGGGCTTGATATGTATGGCAACAGCACGTCAGTTGTGTTCAGTGCCGATGAAACCGTAACAATGGGCGCGCTTAAACTTTCACTGTTCAGCGACACGGCAAAAGATTTCTGCGGTAAAATAACTCTCGCTTCTGTCGGAATAACGCGGCAGAACTACGAGCATGAACTTGTGCTTCCTTCATGTGCAATTCTTCTGGACACAGGCGACGCGCACTTTCCGTTCAGACAAAAACAGAATGTACATAAAGGAAACTTTGGTCACGCGGCAGTTGTCTGCGGTGAAAAAAGCGGCGCTGCAATGCTTTGTGCTAAAGCGGCATCTGTATTTGGTGCAGGGCTGGTTACAGTCGTTAACGGCGGCGTGCGTACTCCGTATTCTTTTATGGACCAGGACACAATTCCGCCTAAAGCAAATGTTGTGGCTTTGGGAATGGGGCTAGGTCACGCCAACTCCTGTACAGACGAATACATTGAATTTCTTCTGCGGCACGAACAGATTGCGTGTGTACTTGACGCAGACATCCTCTATTCACCGCGCGTAAACGAAATATTAAAAAGCCGCCCGCACGGTGTTGTACTTACGCCGCATCCCAAAGAACTGTGTGCGCTTCTGAATAACTCGGGCTTTGAAGTAACATTCGAAGAAACAGTCGCAAAAAGGTTTGAACTCACGCGCGCGTTCTGCTGTAAGTTTCCCGGCGCAGTTCTTGTTGCAAAGGGAGCGTGCGTTTATATTGCCAGAAAGACAGATGAAAAAAAAGAATGCACTGTTTATGTAAACCCGCACGGAACACAAGCTCTTGCCAAAGGCGGAAGCGGCGATCTTCTTGCAGGACTTACGGCAGGTCTTCTTGCGCAGAAATATGATCCGGCAGAAGCTGCGTGTACGGCATCTCTTGCACTGGCACTTGCGTCACAAAAAGCACCGTCAACATATTCCCTTACGCCAGAAAAAATTCTTGACATTGCAGGCCGCTTTGAGTCTGCAAACTTTGATGCAAAAGTCTGATTGCTTTTAAATCATTTTATTGTTAAGATTTGCGCATGATGGAATTAACAAGCAAGCAGCGAAAAATGCTGGAAAAAGCCGCACACACTCTTGAACCGGTTGTAATCGTAGGTCAGAACGGAGTAACACCTTCTCTTGAAGTAAAAGTCGCAGAGTCACTAAAAGCGCACGAACTTATTAAAGTCAGATTCAACGAATTCAAAGAAGAAAAACGTGAACTCGCAGAAGAAATCGCACAAAAAACAGACGCAACCTTGGTACGCATTATAGGAAATGTTGCAATTCTTTACAAAGAAAGCGAAGACAGCGAAAAGCGTCGCAAGTTTTTTTAAGCAGGTTTAAAACAAAAAACCGAACCGCTTAAAGGAGGAATAACGGTTCGGTGTATCAACTTTTAAATCTTGCTGCTGAGGATAATCTATCCAAAATATCCAAATTAGTCAATTGAATTTAGGAATCTAACAGAATTTTAATGATTTTATCGCATATATTGCGGTTTTTTTGCAAAGGATGGCATTTTATGCAGAAAAAAGTAGGAATTATCGGTGCAATGGAAATTGAACTCAACCAGTTGAAATCAATTCTGCAGGATAAAAAGGAAACAGAAACAGCCGGAATGACATTTTTTGAAGGAACAGTCAGCGGCTGTCCCGTAGTTTTGGTCCGTTCCGGAATAGGAAAAGTAAACGCCGCTCTCTGCGCACAGCTGCTTGCGTTAAAATTCGGAGTAACCCATGTCATTAACACCGGCATTGCGGGAGCTATGGCACACGGACTCAAAGTTCTGGACTTTGTGGTGTCATCCGACGCGCTCTATCATGACATGGATGCAACCGGCTTCGGCTACAAACCAACGCAGATTCCGCAGATGGAATGCAGTGACTTCAGGGCAGACCCAGCGCTTATAGAAGCCGCCCGCAATGCCTTTGGACGCACGGGTGATTCAGCCAGTCACAAAATGCTTCTTGGAAGGGTAGCGTCAGGCGACCAGTTTATAAGCGACCGCGCCCTTAAAGAAAAAATACGCTCTGTATGTGATCCGGCATGCGTAGAAATGGAAGGTGCGGCTATTGCACACGCATGTTATCTTAATAAAATTCCGTTCGTAATTATAAGATGCATGAGTGACATGGCAGATGACGGTGAAGAAACTTCGTACACCTTTAACGAAGAAACTGCCGCCGCTCTGAGTGCCACTTTGGTAATAAAAATGCTGGATACTGTAAAATAATAAAGGTTTACCTCTCGGAAACTCTTTATTTTCATATTGCATTGTTGTATTTCATGAATCTATTCGGCAAGCATTCGTTTTATAAATTATGAAAAAATCATAAAATTTTCGGCAGATCCAACTTTTTTAGGGCTTAAAATAAACATAAATTTCCGCTATTATTGCAAAAGAATATACAATAAATTCCGCTTTGGATATAAAATAATAGTGAGGTTCAGAATGAAAACAGAAGAAGCACAAAAACATACCGCCGGAAACTACAATGTAGACAGTTTTAATCTTGACCATACAAAAGTAACGGCTCCTTTCGTAAGACTTGCTGCAAAAAAACACGGAAAAAAAGGTGACATTGTAAGCAAGTACGACATAAGATTCTGCCAGCCCAACAAAGAATTTATGTCCACCGGCGCAATCCATACACTCGAGCATCTTGTTGCCGAATATATAAGGGATGAACTACCCGGAATAGTAATTGACTTCAGTCCCATGGGGTGCCGCACAGGATTTTATTTTACCGTCTGGGGTGACCACGAGGAATCTTACATAGCTGAACATCTTGTAAATGTTCTTGAAAAAGTCGCAGTCTGGGATAGGGAAGTTCCGGCTGCAACAGAAAAAGAATGCGGCAATTACAAAGACCACAATCTGGAAGAAGCAAAGGTCCTTGCAGCAAAATGGGTTGAAGGAATCAAAAAAACAGGCTGGAACTGTTGCAAATAGCTTCTGAAAAAGCTTATGCAATAACTGCCACAAATAATATTCGACAGGGGATTTTATGAACCTTTTTCAAAAATTCAAGGAAACAATGTTTTCTGTTCTGCCAATAATGGCAATAGTTCTCTTACTCGGAACAACAGTCGCACCGCTTGGAGGGGAACTTATCGCAAAGTTTGTAACAGGCGGTGTTCTTCTTATCATGGGTCTCACAATATTCCTGCTTGGTGTAGACATAGGAATCCTTCCCATAGGAGAGCGGAGCGGAGCGGCTCTTACCGCAAAACGCAATCTTCCGCTTTTACTGTGCGCTTCTTTTGTAATTGGGTTAATGGTTACGATTGCCGAGCCCGATGTTCAGGTTCTGGCAGACCAGATAAAGAGTGTTGCAGAAGGCGTAAACAAATGGACTCTTGTTCTGATGATTGCTGTCGGAATAGGACTTTTTGTTACAATTGGTCTTTTGCGCACTATGCTGTCCCTTAAACTTCGCTACATTCTTATCATCTCTTATATAATAGTGTTTGCACTTGCCTTTGCATGTCCGCCGGAATTCCAAGGGGTTGCCTTCGATGCAGGAGGCGCTACTACAGGACCAATGACCGTACCTTTTATTATGGCACTCGGAATGGGTGTCGCCTCGGTAAGACGTTCGGGTGCGGGTTCAGAAAATTCAGCAGGGGACAACGACAGCTCTTTTGGACTTACGGGAATTGCAAGTGTAGGTCCCATTGCCGCAGTCTGTCTTTACGGAATAATTCTCAAGGCAACAGGGAACGTTTCTTCTCAGGCAACAGCAGCTTCTTCACACGGAGGGGAAGCCGAAGGAATGTTGGTTTTTCTGGAACTTGTCCCGTCAGTACTTAAGGAAGTAAGCCTTGCACTTATTCCGCTTGTAATAATGTTCGTGGTATTCCAGATTTTTCTGTTAAAGATGCCGCCGGTTCAGGTGCGCAGGATGGTAAAGGGACTTGTCTACGGTTTCATAGGGCTTGTTCTTTTTCTTGTCGGTGTAAACGGCGGATTCATGCCGGCAGGAAAAGCGCTTGGTGAAATTCTGGGAACAAAGGCTTTTGCTTCAGGCGGAATCTGGACTTTATTGATAACCGCAGTTTCTTTTGTATTCGGTGCAATTGTCGTCTGTGCAGAACCCGCTGTCTGGGTACTTACCGAGCAGGTAGAAAGTGTCAGCGGCGGAACCATTCCACGAAAGGTTATGCTTGCGGCCCTTTCATCGGGTGTTGCTGCGGCAATTGTTGTAAGTATGCTACGGGTAATTTACGGATTCAGCCTGTGGTACGTACTTGTTCCGGGATATGCACTTGCTCTCATACTTACTTTCTTCTGCCCGCCGCTTTTTACAGGCATTGCGTTTGATTCGGGCGGGGTAGCGAGTGGCCCTATGACAAGTACGTTTATTCTTTCGTTTACACTTGGTGCTGCAGCTGCCGGTGGTGCAAGTTCGGCAACAGATGCCTTTGGTGTAATAGCACTTGTAGCAATGACACCGCTTATTGCAATACAGATACTTGGAATTGTCTTTAAGAAAAAAAATGAGTCTGCAAAAAAGCAGCCGCTGGAGGAAAAATGAACGGATACACACTTCTGATAAGCGTCGTTCCGCACAACAAGGCAGAACTTATATCAGACGCAGCAGTTTCGGCAGGGAGCTTTGGCGGAACAGTACTCATGGGACGCCGCATAAGTTCAAGCCCGGTAATGGCAGCACTTGGACTGGGAGAATCTACCCGCGACGTAGTAATGATACTTGCCCAAAACAGCACAAAAGAAAACATATCGCGTGCAATAAAAGAAGCAGCCGGCAGTGAACGTGCAGGCTTTGGCGTCCTTATAGAAACAGGCGCCTCACAGATGCTTAAGACTGGTACAATCACAGGAGGAACAGAACAAATGTCACAGAACTGCAAAAAAGAACTCATAACCGTAATTCTCAACAAAGGATATGCAGATGATGCAATGGCCGCAGCAAGAAAAGCCGGTGCTGGCGGTGGAACGGTAATCAACGCAAGGGGAACAGCCCGCGAAGATGACGCAAAGTTTTTTGGAATGCACATTGTTCCCGAAAAAGAAATGCTTATGATTGTAGTTGACGAAGACAAAAAAGATGCCGTACTTGAAGCTGTAAAAAGTTTGGACTGTCTTTCTGTTCCCGGAAGCGGAATCGCATTCAGTTCGTCAGTGAACGAATTTTCGCTTTTGGGAAAAGCATAAACGAATGACCGGCGATAATTTTACAGAAGAATCTTTTCTCGCGGAACTAAAAAAAATTGCGTCCCAAAAAGAATACGATTGTTTTCACCAAAAGATGTATACGCTTTTGCAAAAAACAGACAGTACAAATTCAGAACTGTTAAGAAAAATAAGCGCCTCAACTTCACTTTTGAATTCTGACGGAACGCGCACCTGTGAAGGAGAAAAGCTTCATCTGTCACTTGTTGCCGCAGCACAACAGAGCGCTGGTCGCGGAAGGGTAGGCCGCAGTTACTATTCCCCGCCCGAGTCCGGCATTTACTTCAGCATATGTTACGTACCGCGCGCCGGGGTAACAGATGCTTCTGTCTACACTGTGGCGGCTGCTGTAGGTGTATGCCGTGCAATAGACGCGCTTTGCAAAACAGAATGCCGTATCAAATGGGTAAACGATATTTATCTTAATGAAAAAAAAGTCTGTGGCATTCTTACCGAAGGAACACTCAATCCTGTTTCACAAAAAGTCGAAGCAGCCGTTATTGGTATAGGAATAAATATTGTTGCAGATGCAGCCATGCCGCGCGAGCTTTTGTCCAAAGCCGGGGGCATTTGTTCTGCAGAAGGTGACGGGAAGCTTCCTTTACGGACAGCACTTCTTGCACGGGTCTATCTGGAAACCGTACGTATTCTTGAGTCATCAGAAAACATTATTGGTGAATACCGCGCGCGTTCGTTTCTTTCGGGAAAGACAGTAACGGTCACGCCTCTGGCCGGAACAGACAGCGGTTCCTACAGTGCAGAGGTTCTGGACATAACAGACGATGCAGGCCTTCTTGTTCAACTCAAAGACAAAAGTACGCGCACACTTCATTCCGGCGAAGTAACACTCAAATGCAGTTAAGTACTGTTTCAACTGTTGAAAATAACCGAAAACGTGATATAATAAAAAAATATTATTTCTCAAGATAACTTGCCTTATGGGGGAAACATGAGCTACAGTGATGATATAGACCCGAGCATTGCCGCGCTTCTTGCGGAAACAAATGACAGTCTGCCCGAAAGCTCTGCAGATATAAAAGCCGACGAAAAGCAGATTGAGCAGAAGGAATATGAAG